>Ga0070667_100002627_pt1 | contig 15564 bp, 14 predicted proteins | sample KBSS33metaG_FD_64659 | JGI IMG/M metagenome (GOLD analysis project Ga0070667, IMG submission 64659) | Switchgrass rhizosphere microbial communities from Kellogg Biological Station, Michigan, USA - KBS S3-3 metaG | ecosystem: Host-associated > Plants > Roots > Rhizosphere > Soil ... | reverse complement strand
TGACGATGACGGGGTTCTGGCCGAAGTAGGTGCGTACGCGCTGCACGGTGAAGCCGGCGACGAGGGCCACGGCGAGGATGAGCAACGGGATCCACGCCTTCTTGAGCGCGTTGCCGATCACCCTGCGGACACCATGGTCGACTGCACTTGCTGCTCCCCGCTTCCCGAACCCTGACCGCGACAGATTAGGTCATTTAAGTGTTAGATTAGACCAGTTAAGTTAATCATGGGAAACCTTCGCTGTGGGTGGCTCGTATCACCGTAGCCGGTAGCGCGCAGCAGATCGAACCAAATACGCGGCCGTTCAATGGGATTGAACGGCCGGCGACGATTGTTCAGGGAGCAGGGGCACATGGCAACCAGCACGAATAGACTCCGTCACATGAAGGCACGCACTCTGATCGGTGCAGCGGGCGCGGTGGCTGCCGCCCTCACCATGGCGATCCCCGCGCACGCCGATCCCGACACCGATTTCGCCAACCAGCTGCACACCTACGGGATCTACGGTCCCAAGGACTACAACGCCTGGATCGGCAAGATCACCTGCCAGCGCCTCGACAACAACGTCGACCACAATGCGACCGACTCGGCGGCGTTCCTGAAGAAGAACCTGCCGCGCAACAGCAGCTCGGAGCAGCAGGTGTACCAGTTCCTCAACGCCGCGTTCGACACGTACTGCCCGGAGAAGCACGACCTGCTGGTCGCGCTCGCGCACTAGCTGCTGGAGCTCGGCCCTGGCGGTGCCTCAGTGCACCGTCAGCGCTGAGACGTCCCAGATGTCGTCGCAGTATTCGGCGATGGCGCGATCCGACGAGAACTTCCCGCTGCGCGCGCTGTTCAGGATCGACATCCGGGCCCACGCAGCGGTGTCCTGCCAGGCGGCGCTCACCCGGTCCTGGCATTCGAGGTATGACGTGAAGTCGGCGCACACCAGGAATGGGTCGTCGAACCGCAGGTTGTCGACCAGCGGGCGGAAGACTTCGGTATCGCCGTGCGAGAAGGTTCCGTTGCCGACGAGATCGAGCGCTGTGGAGAGCTCGCCGTTGATGTAGTCGGACGGCCGGTAGCCGTCACGTTTGATCTGCTGGACCTGTTCGACGGTCAATCCGAAGAGGAAGAAGTTCTCGGCGCCGGCCTCCTCGCGCATCTCGACGTTCGCGCCGTCGAGGGTGCCGATGGTCAGCGCGCCGTTGATCATGAACTTCATGTTGCCGGTGCCGGACGCCTCCTTGCCGGCCGTCGAGATCTGCTCGGAGAGGTCCGCGCCCGGGTAGATCAGCTGACCGTTCTGCACGTTGAAATTCGGCACGAACGCGACCTTCATGAACTGACTGACGTGCGGGTCGTTGTTCACCGTCTCGCCGACGGCGTTGATCAGCTTGATGATGCGCTTGGCCAGGAAATAGCCCGGTGCGGCCTTGCCGCCGAAGATGTACGCCCGTGGGGTGAGTCGCAGTTCCGGGTTCTGCTTGAGCCGCTGGTACTCGGTGACGATGTGCAGCACGCTCAGATGCTGGCGCTTGTACTCGTGGATGCGCTTGACCTGGATGTCGAACAACCAATCCGGGTGCAGTTCGACGCCGGCGTTGGCATGCACATAGTCGGCCAGGCGTGCCTTGTTGGCTCGCTTGACGGCGCGCCAGCGCTCCTGGAAGGCGGGCTCATCGGCATGGTTCTCCAGTCCCCGCAGCTTCGACAGGTCGGCCAGCCAGCCCTCGCCGATGGTTTCGTCGAGCAGTGCCCGCAGGCCGGGGTTCGCCAGTCCGACGAACCGTCGCGGGGTGACGCCGTTGGTCTTGTTGGAGAACCGCTCGGGCCACATCTCGTAGAAGTCCTTGAGGACGCTGTCTTTGAGGAGATCGGAGTGCAGCGCCGCGACACCGTTGATGGCGTGGCTGCCGACGGTGGCCAGATGCGCCATCCGCACGCTCTTGCCATTGCCCTCGCCGATCAGGGACATGCGGCGCAGCCGATCGGTGTCTCCGGGGAACTTCGCGGCGACCTCGTCGAGGAAGCGGCGGTTGATCTCGTAGATGATCTCGAGATGCCGGGGCAGAGACTCGCCGAACATGGCCAGCGGCCATGTCTCCAGGGCCTCCGGCAGCAAGGTGTGGTTCGTGTAGCCGAACGTGGCCACCGTGATCTCCCAGGCCTCGTCCCAGCTGAGATGACGCTCGTCGACCAGCAGTCGCATCAGCTCGGCGACGCCGATGGAGGGGTGGGTGTCGTTGAGCTGGATGGCAAATCGTTGCGGTAGCTCATGTATCGACAAATCCGCCAGATCATTCATGATGTGCAGAACGTGCTGCAGCGAGCAGGACACGAAGAAGTACTGCTGCAGCAACCGCAGCCGCTTGCCGACCTCGGGCTCGTCGTTCGGGTAGAGCACTTTGGTGACGGTTTCGGAGTTGACCTCGTCCTCGACGGCTTTGTAATAGTCGCCGGTGTTGAAGGCCTCCAACGCGAAGGACTTGACCGCCCGGGCACTCCACAACGTCAGCACGTTGCAGGTCTTGACCCCGTAGCCCTGGATCGGGGTGTCGTAGGCGACTCCCTTGAGCACTCGTCCCGGCACCCATCGCACGCGGTCGGCACCGGCGGCATCGGTGTAGTGCTCGGCGTAGCCGCCCCAGTTGACGAGGTAGCTCACGTCAGGCTTCGCGATTTCCCACGGGTTGCCGTTGTCCAGCCAGTTGTCGGTCTTCTCGACTTGCCAGCCGTCGTGAATCTCCTGGTCGAAGATGCCGAACTCGTATCGGATGCCATAGCCGATAGCCGGTCGCTGCAGGGTGGCCAGTGAGTCGAGGTAACAGGCGGCCAACCGGCCGAGGCCACCATTGCCGAGACCGGGCTCTTCCTCGCAGGCCAGCACGACCTCGTAATCCTGGCCGAGTTCCGCCAGCGCATCACGCGCGGCGTCCTCGATGCCGAGATTGAGCAGGTTGGCTCCGAGCTGCGGACCCATGAGGAATTCAGCCGACAGGTAGCACGTGACCTTGTTGCCCAGATCCAGCGAGGTCTGGGTCGAGGCGGTGCGGTTGTCTTGCATTCGATCGCGAACCGCCAACGCGAGCGCGCGGTAATAGTGCGTCGGCTGCAGTGCCGCCGCCGGCCGCCCGATCGAGTAGCGCAGGTGATCGACGATGGCTCGGCGGAGTGCTTCGGTGGAGCGGCCGGTGCGGCTGTGCTCACGGCTGCCGGCGGTTGATTCGGACGGCGAGAAGTCGGTCACCAACGGATTGAACCGCGCCCGCGAGTACAGCGCGTTAACTGCGATTGACAGTTCGTCGGAAGCCCGTCAGGCCGGACCCTTGCCGTTGTCGACGCGGTACACCGAGCCGTGAATCGCGGCGGCGTCGTCGCTCGCGAGGAACGCGATGACGTTTGCCACGTCGCGGGGCTCCATGAAGCCGCGCGGCGCGGCGATCCGCATGATCAGATCCCAATCCGCGTTCTCGGGCGCCGCGAACTCGGTCACCTGCGCGGTCAGCATGCCACCCGGGCACACCGCGTTGACGCGCAGTTTCTCCTTGGTGTACTCGACGGCCAGCGCCCGCGTCAGGCCGATCAGCCCGTGCTTGGCGGCGCAGTACCCGGCTGAATAGATCTCGCCTTCGACGCCGGCGATCGAGGAGACGTTCACGATGTTGCCGCCGTTTTCCAGCAGCTGCGGTAGTGCGGCCCGGGTCAGGTAGAACGGGCCGTTCAGGTTCACCGCGAGGTCGCGGTCCCAGTCGTCGTCGGTCATCGACAGGGTGTGCCGCATGACGTGGAATCCGGCGACGTTCACCAGCACGTCCAGCCGGCCGAATTCGGCGATGCAGTCCTCGACCGCCTGCCGGCAGGCGTCGGCGGTGCTGATGTCCACCGGGGCGAACGCGCCGCCGGGCTTGTCGCCGTAGGCGTCGGCGAACACCGCCGCCATCCGCTCGGCGTCCCGCGCGATACCGAAGACCGATGCGCCGCGTTCGGCGAACACCTTGACCGTGGCCGCGCCCAGCCCGGCGGAAGCCCCGGTGACCAACGCAACTTTCTCGCTGAGTGAACTCATACGGTGACTTTCTCACGCCGGCGTCCGGTCGCCTGCGATACTCGGGCGGTGGAAATGAAACGTGTTCTAGCTATGGTGTCGAGTTTCGGCTTCGCCGCAGCGGTTGCACTCTTCGGGACGGCGGCGCCGGCGCAAGCCGACATCCGGCTGCCCGAGGGCATCTACACCTTCATCCAGGAGGGGACGCCGATCAGCGTGTGGACCATCTATCCGGTCTGCGCCCCGACCGTTGGCGATCTGCGCAACAACATGGAACTGCCGGTGGGTTGCCTCGTGCACGTCGGGAGCGACCAGTACGGCGCAACGTTGGGTGGCGACGCCCGCCAGACCGGCGGCGAGGGCCACTGGATGTTCACTCAGACCGACCTCCAGGGCTTCACCTGCCCGGACGGGTCCAAGTCCAAGCTCATGGAGACCTACGAGTTCGAAGACACCAACTGGACCGGTACCCGCACGACCACCAACAACGAACAGTGCGGCGTGCCGGCCGCGATGGTCAAGAAGTCGTTCCGGCTGGAATTCCAGAAGCCGCTGCCGATTCCGGTGCAGCAGTACCCGCTGTTCTGTGACCCCAACGACGGCCTCAAGCGCTGCCGCTAGCGGCTGGGCCGGTCAGTCCGGGCCCGACTCCGCGGCGACCGCGGCGGCGGCCTCGTCGATGATGGCGCGCATCGCGCGCTCGGCGCCGGCGTGATCGCGCATCCGCACGGCGCGGGCCACTTCGTCGTGCAGCGCGATGGCCGCCGGATTGGGGGAGTCGGGCATCATGCCGTGGTGGGTGCGCCCCGCCAGAACCTCCGACACCACCGCATTCAGCGCGCGGAACATCTCGTTGCCGCTGGCCTCCAGCAAGGTCTGATGAAAGACCTTGTCCGCGAGTAGGTATGCCTCGAGGTTGCCGTCGCGCCCGTGGACCGCCATATCCGAGACCGCGGCGGCCATGATGCGGCACTGGTGTGGGTCGGCGCGCTCGGCGGCCAACGCGGCTGCCACGGGCTCGAATCCGCGGCGCAGCTCCGACAGCGACACCAGTTGGGCGGCCCGATCGCCGGACTCGAGTCGCCAACGAATCAGCCTGGGGTCGAACACATTCCAGTTGGCCGCGGGTTGAATGGTGATGCCGACCCGGCGGCGTGAGGCGACCATGCCCATCGATTCGAGGACCCGGATCGCTTCCCGCACGACACTGCGGGACACGCCGTGTTGCGCGCTGACTCCTTCGAGGGTGATCACCTCGCCGGCGGCATAGGTGCCGGAGACCACCGCGGTTCCCAGCGCACTCAGCACATTGTCGTGCAGAGCGCTGACGTTTGACAGGGCGGCCACGCATAACATCCTGTCATAACTCTGCGGATATGACTTAGAACCGATGATTTATGACTGACCCTTGAAAAAGTATGACTTTTGAGTCACGCTGTGTGAGTCAAACCACACCAAGGACGGGTGCAGAAGATGCCATCACCCATCGTCGTCATGGGCGTTTCCGGATCCGGCAAGTCCACTGTCGGCGCGGCGCTCGCTCAGCGGCTCCGCGTGCCGTTCGCCGATGCGGACGACTTCCATCCGGCGGCCAACATCGCGAAGATGTCGGCCGGCCACCCACTGAACGACGACGACCGCCGACCCTGGCTCGAGACCCTCGGGCAGTGGCTCGCGGAACACTGCGGCGACGGCGGCGTGCTGAGCTGTTCGGCCCTGAAGTACCAGTACCGCGTCCAGCTGCGCAGCCACTGCCCGGACACCCGGTTCCTCCACCTGTTCGGCACTCCCGAGGTCATCGGCGCCCGGCAGGCCAGCCGACCGGGCCACTTCATGCCGGCGTCACTGCTCGCCTCGCAGTTCGACACCCTGGAACCACTGCGCGCCGACGAGGCCGGTGTCGTCATCGACGTCGGGCAGAGCATCGATTCGATTGTCGACGAATACATTTCACGCACCGGGGGGAGCCGCTCATGACCGCAGCCGTCACCGTCCTCGCCGACGCACCCAAGCTCGTCGAGCCCGTCGCGTCGGCCACCCAGTTGATCCTCGCGTTCGTGGCCGGCATCGGCGTCATCGTCGTCCTCATCACGCTGGTCAAGCTGCACCCGTTCCTCTCCCTGATCTTCGGCGGCCTGACGGTGGGGCTGACGGCCGGCGAGAACCTCACCGCCGTCCTCAAATCGTTCTCCGACGGATTCGGCGCCACGGCGGCCGGCGTGGGCATCCTGATCGCCCTCGGTGCCATGTTCGCCAAACTGCTCGCCGATTCCGGCGGGGCCGACGAGATCGTCGACACCATCGTCGGCGCCGCCTCGCCGCGCACCTTGCCCTGGGCGATGGCGCTGGTCGGCGCGATCATCGGGCTGCCGATGTTCTTCGAGATCGGCCTGGTGCTGCTGATGCCGGTCATCTACCTGGTGTCCCGCCGCTCACAGCAGTCGCTGATCACCATCGGCATCCCGGCATTGGCAGGCCTGTCGGCCATGCACGGTTTCGTGCCGCCGCACCCCGGGCCGTTGACCGCCGTGGGACTGCTCAATGCGGACCTCGGCGTCACGCTCGGGCTCGGCGTGCTCGTCGCCGTCCCGACGATCGTCGTCGCCGGCCCGCTGTTCGGCCGGCTGGCCGGTAAGTGGGTTGTCGTCGCGGCGCCGGACACCTTCGACACCGATCCGGAAGCCCTTCGCGCACATGGAAAGCGACCGCGCTTCAGCGTCACCCTGTTCTCGGTGTTGCTGCCCGTCGCCCTCATGCTGGGCAAGGCGCTCTTCGACATCTTCATCGACGACAAGACGCAGTGGTTCCGCCGGATCTTCGACGCCGTGGGCACCCCGCTGGTCGCGTTGCTCATCGCCGTCGTGGTCGGCACCGTCACCCTCGGCCGAGGCGCGGGCATGGACCGCACCGCGGTCACCAAGTGCATCGAGTCGAGCCTGCCCCCGGTTGCCGGCATCTTCCTGATCGTCGCCGCGGGCGGCGGATTCAAACAGGTGCTGGTGGACACCGGCATCGGCACGATGCTGGCGCGGTGGGCCGAGGGCGTGCACATCTCCGTGCTCGTGCTGGCGTGGGTGCTCGCCGTCCTGATCCGGCTGGCCACCGGGTCGGCCACGGTCGCGACCATCACGGCGTCGTCGTTGGTCCTGGGTCTGGTCCACGGAATGGGCACGGGCGAGCTGTCCTTGGTGGTGCTGGCCGTCGGCGCCGGCTCGCTGTTCTTCTCGCACGTCAACGACGCGGGATTCTGGTTGGTCAAGGAGTACTTCAAGCTCAGTGTCGGCCAGACGATCAAGACCTGGTCGATCATGGAGACCGTGCTCTCGGTGTCCGGTCTGGCCGCGGTACTGATCCTCGATATCTTCGTCTAGCTCAGCGCAGCTGTTTCTGAACGACGATGTGCGCCACCGGAATCGGCATCGGCCGCGGCGCGGCGGACAGCATGTCGACCAATGCGGCTGCCAAGGTGTCGGCGAGCTGACATCGGCGCGCGGGGTCGGCCGGGTCCAACGCCGCCAGGAGGGTGTCGAACACCGCCGCCCTGGTGAACCCGACCCAGCTCTTTGCGAAAGCCGTTGCATCACCGTCATTCTGGTACTGCAGCCAGAAACGGTCCGGCTCGTCGGTGACCGTCAGATGGGTGATCTGCAGCCGCTCGAAGCGGCCCGACGGGGCAAACGGCGATCGGAAATCGGCTTCGCTGCGGCCCACGATCGGCACGTGCATGCGCCGCAGCTCGTCGGCGGTGACGAGCCGTTGCGAGTGCAGCTCGGACAGCGCGTGCATGAGCCCCTCGAAAAGCGGCTCGAGACCGGGGCGCCCGTCGTCGTGCTGGCCCATGGTCGTGAGCACCAGGCGGCCGCCCGGACTCAATTCGCGGCCGCGGAACGCGATGAACTCATGCCAGTCGTGGGCCGCCTGCCGCGCGCACGCGGCGCGCACCTGCGCGTCGGTGCTGTAGGACGCCTGGATGTGATCGGGAATGTCGGTCGGCGTGCGGCTGAGCCAGTGGATGGCCCAGGCTGACCAGCCCACGTGCACACCGTCGGCCGGCAGAATCTGACCCAGATACGAGCGGCCCACCGCCGAAGCGAAGGTGGCCCGGTCGGTGCGCAGGTAGCTGAACGGGTCGTCGCGCAGGGTTCGGAACAACGCGCTGAAATCGTTGTCGGGGATATCGGTGTGGGTCACCGCGATGGGGTGTTCGGGCCGGATGCGTTTGCGTAGCGCGGCGATGGCCGTGCCGATGGGGAGTAGGCCGTTGTGAGCGTTGCCCGAGCCGTATTCGGCGATGACCACGGGGTGTGGTGCCGACGGCAGCGGAACCTCGGCCGCGGCCTGCTCGAAAAGCTTTGTGGCCGTGCGGAGTCCAACGGTCTGCAGGCGAGAGCTCCCGAGCGGATCGGGCTGCACCACCACACTGGACTCGGGCATGTCTCACGGTAGCGCCGCCGGCTGTGTGGCGCGCTCTGAATCAGTGCCCGCCGCTCGATTGGCAGCTCAGCTGCTTCTGGTCGACTGGCAGCTCAGCTGCCGCGCGCCACCCATTCGTCGTAGTGGACCAGCTCGCCGCCGATCGTGGTGGTATCGCCGTGGCCGGTGTAGACGACGGTGTCGCCGGGCAGCTTGCCGAGCTTCTCGGAAATGGACGCCAGGATGGTCGGGAAGTCCGAGTACGAGCGGCCGGTCGCGCCGGGGCCACCGTGGAACAGGGTGTCGCCGGAGATCACCGCGCCCAGCTCGGGGATGTGCCAGCACACCGAGCCGGGGGAGTGCCCCGGAGTGTGAATGGCGTGGATGTCGATATTGCCGACGGTGAGCACCTGGTCGTCGTCCACGGTGTGGAAAGGGTTGTCGGGGTGGATATCCCGCCACAACATCTCGTCGGCCGGATGCAGTAGCACCGGGGCGTCGAGCGCGGCGGACAGCTCCGGGGCGACGGTGATGTGGTCGTTGTGGCCGTGTGTGCAGACCACCGCGACGACGTTGCGACCGCCGACCGCCTCGATGATGGGTGCCGCGGTGTGGGCGGCGTCGAATACGATGACGTTCTGATCGTCGCCGACGAGCCAGATGTTGTTGTCGACGTCCCAGGTGCCGCCGTCGAGGCTGAAGGTGCCGCTGGTGGCGACCCGTGCGATGGTGCTCATGATGGGATCCTCTTCGCTCGAGCGCTCATCGCTAGAGGACCACCACGGAGCGCAGGACCTCGCCGCTGTGCATTTTGTGGAAGGCGTCTTCGATCTGGTCGAGTCCGATGCGTTCGCTGACGAATTTGTCCAGCGGGAGGCGGCCCTGCAGGTAGAGGCTGATCAGGGTGGGGAAGTCGCGTTCGGGTAGGCAGTCGCCGTACCAGGAGGATTTGAGGGCGCCGCCGTGGGAGAAGAAATCTACCAGGGGCATTTCGAGGGTCATGTCGGGTGTCGGGACACCAACGAGGACAACGGTTCCGGCGAGGTCGCGGGCGTAGAACGCCTGTTTCCAGGTTTCGGGCCGGCCGACGGCGTCGATGACGACGTCGGCGCCGAAGCCGTCGGTGAGGTCCTTGATGGTTTCGACCGCGTCGAGGTCGCGGGCGTTGATGGTGTGGGTGGCGCCGAATTCGCGGGCCCAGTGCAGCTTTTTGTTGTCGGTGTCGACGGCGATGATCCGCTTGGCGCCGACCAGGGCGGCGCCGGCGATGGCTGCGTCACCGACGCCACCGCAGCCGATGACGGCGACTGTGTCGTCGCGGGTGAGGTTGCCGGTGTTGATGGCGGCGCCGATACCGGCCATCACGCCGCAGCCGAGCAGCCCCGCCACTGCCGGGTCGGCCTCGGAATCGACTTTGGTGCATTGGCGTTCGTGCACGAGGGTTTTGTCGGCGAAGGCGCCGATGCCCAGGGCAGGGGTCAGTTCGGTGCCGTCGGCCAGCGTCATCTTCTGGGTGGCGTTGAAGGTGTCGAAGCACAGGTGGGGGCGGCCGCGTTTGCAGGCGCGGCATTCGCCGCAGACGGCGCGCCAGTTGAGGATGACGAAGTCGCCGGGTGCGACGTGGGTGACGCCGGCGCCGACGGATTCGACGGTGCCGGCGGCTTCGTGGCCGAGCAGGAAGGGGTATTCGTCGTTGATGCCGCCCTCGCGGTAGGTGAGGTCGGTATGGCACACCCCGCACGCGATGATGTCCACGACGACCTCGCCGGGTCCGGGATCGGGGATGACAATGTCGACCAGCTCGATGGGTTGTTTCTTGGTCCGGGAGATCACACCGCGCACTGTCTGACTCATGGCTATAACCTAATGCCTCCGCGAAAAGTTGGAATGGTGTCCGTACAAATGTCTGGTTAACGGTGCCTCAGCCCTCACCCGCCGACATCGCGGACTATGACATGGTCGTGACGTGACCGCACTCGAGCTGTTGGATTCCTGGCCGGTATCGAACGCCGCGGCCGCGGTGGTGTCACCGGTGGGACTGCTCGCCGCGCACGGACCCGTCGACCGGGCGTTCCGGCTCGCGTCGGTGACCAAGCCGCTCGTGGCCCGCGCCGCGCAGATCGCGATCGAAGAGGGCGTCGTCGAACTGGACACCCCGGCCGGCCCGCCCGGGTCGACAGTGCGGCACCTGTTGGCGCACTCGTCGGGGCTGGCGATGCAGACGCCCGACACCATCGCCGTGCCCGGCGCCCGGCGCATCTACTCCAACGTCGGGTTCGCGGTGTTGGCCCAGATGTTGCAACGCGAGTCCGGTATCGAGTTCGGGCAGTACCTGCGGGAAGCGGTGTTCGAGCCGCTCGGCATGGCCGACTCGGATCTGCCCGGTGGCGCGGATACTGCCGGCTACGGCGCCTGGTCGACGGTGACCGACCTGGTGGCGTTCGCCGGCGATCTGCTGCGTCCGGCGCTGGTGTCGGCACCCATGCATGCCGACGCGATCTCGGTGCAGTTTCCGGGCCTGGACGGCGTGCTGCCGGGGTTCGGATCGCAGCGGCCCAACGACTGGGGTCTCGGCTTCGAAATCCGGGACGGCAAGAGCCCGCACTGGACGGCAGCGGGCAACTCGGGGCGCACGTTCGGTCACTTCGGTCAGTCAGGCACGTTCCTGTGGGTGGATCCGGAGGTGAACCTGGCGCTGGTCGTGCTGACCGACCGCGATTTCGGGGACTGGACGTACACGGTGTGGCCGGAGGTGTCCGCCGCGGTCCTGCGGGAGTTCGCCTAGCGGACGCCGATCATGCTGTCGATCCAGCCGCGCGCGAAGAACAGCAGGAACCCGGCGGCGACGATCCACAGCAGCGGGCTGATCTCCTTGATACGGCCCGACGCCGCGCGCAGCACGGCCCAGGCGATGAAGCCGACGCCGATGCCGTTGGCGATCGAGTACGACAACGGCATGACGGCCACTGTCAGGACCACGGGCAGCGCCACCGAGAAATCGGAGAAGTCGATCTCGCGCAGCACCGAGACCATCAGGGTGCCGACGATCACCAGCGCGGCGGCCGCGACCTCGGTGGGCACGATCTCCGTCAGCGGGGTCAAGAACATCGCTGCCAAGAACAGTCCACCGGTCACCAGACTGGCCAGACCGGTGCGGGCACCTTCACCGATGCCGGTGCCCGATTCGACGAACACCGTGTTGGACGATGCCGACACCGCGCCGCCGACGACCGCGCCGGTGCCCTCGATCACCAGCGCCGATTGCAGGCGCGGGAAGTTGCCGTGCTCATCGGCCAAACCGGCCTGCCGGGACAGGCCCGTCATGGTGCCCATGGCGTCGAAGAAGTTGGTGAACAGCAGGGTGAACACCAGCATCAGTGCGGCGATGGCGCCGATCCGGCCGAAGCTGCCGAAGTCGACGTGGCCGATCAGCGACAGGTTCGGCACCGCGATCGGGGAGCCGGACAGCGTCGGGACCGACAGGCTCCAGCCGCCGGGCTTCTCGGTTGCCGAGCCGAGGTGCCAGATCGCTTCGATGATGGCGGCCAGCACGGTCCCCGAGATCAGGCCGATGAGGATGCCGCCGCGCACCTTGCGGGCGACCAGGACACCCGAGACCAGCAGGGTGAACACGAAGACGAGGGTGGGAATCGCGCGGACCGAGCCTGTACCGCCGGCGCCCAGGCCCAGCGGTGGTGACGGATGCCCCGTCGACGCGACGAAGCCGGCATTGACCAGTCCGATGAACATGATGAACAGCCCGATGCCGGCGGTGATGGCCAGTTTCAGCGGCATGGGCACCGCGTCGAAGATCATGCGCCGCAGGCCGGTGACGGCCATCGCGACGATGATGAGGCCTTCGATGACCACCAGGCCCATGGCTTCCGGCCAGGTCAGGACGCCAACCACGGAGCTGGCCAGGAACGAGTTGATGCCCAGACCCGCGGCGAACGCGAAGGGGAGCCGGGCGACGACGCCGAACAGGATCGTCATGGCGCCGGCTGCCAGGGAGGTCACCGCGGAGACCTGGCTGAACGCGAGCTTGTGCCCGGCGATGTCGGCAGTGCTGGACAGGATGATCGGGTTCAGCACGATGATGTACGCCATCGCGATGAAGGTCACCGCGCCGCCGCGCAGTTCGGCGGCGACGGTCGACCCGCGTGCGGAGATCTCGAAGAACCGGTCCAGGGCAGTCACGGTTAGAAGATAGATGGCCTGAGGGATCTTGCGTGGCAAGCCCAGATTCTGAGGCCGTCCTGAGAGATTGCGTGACACACTAGCGCAACAGGGGTCTCACGCGGCACAATAGACACGCACTAAACAACTGCAACAATTCGGCAACACCAGGTCGTTGGGGAAGACGTCCCTCGTGTAGCTGAAGGAGCAGAAGATGCGTGCGTCGAACCAACTCGCCGACGCGACGACGGGCGTGGTGTATATCCATGCCTCTCCCGCGGCGGTATGCCCGCACGTGGAGTGGGCGCTGTCGTCGACCCTGTCGGCACGGGCGAACCTCAAGTGGACGCCCCAACCCGCCATGCCCGGGCAGTTGCGCGCCATCACCAACTGGATGGGGCCCGTCGGCACTGGAGCCCAGCTCGCCAGCGCGTTGCGCTCATGGTCGGTGCTGCGCTTCGAAGTGACCGAGGACCCGAGCGCGGGCGTCGACGGCCACCGCTGGTGCCACACCCCGACCTTGGGCCTGTGGAGCGGATCGATGAGCGCCAACGGTGACACCATGGTCGGTGAACAGCGCCTGCGCACGCTGATGGAAGGCGGCGCCGACATGCTCGCCGCCGAACTCGACACCGTGCTCGGCACCGCCTGGGATGAAGCTCTGGAGCCCTACCGCGGCGGTGGCGCCGAGGTCGGCGAAGTCAGCTGGCTGAACCGGGGCGTCGGTTAGTTCATCCGAGATGCCGTTGGTTCCTGTGCTCAGGGCGACATTTGTCGAGTAGACGACGCCGTAGGCGCAGGACCAACGGAGACTTCAGCTGACCCGGTAGTGCTCCGGCTCCGGTTCGCTCAGCATGCGGGTGATGGTGCCGACGTCGAACGGCCACAGGTCGATGGTGCCGCCCTCGCTGAAGTACCAGGAATTGCAGCCGGTGTTCCACACCGTCGGCTCCATGGCCTCGACCGCCGCGGCGTTGAACTCGTCGGTGGCCTCCTCGGTCACCTCGACCTCGTCGATCTCGCCGCGCTCGAAGCGCTTGAGCCACTTCACGATGTACCGCGCGGTGAGTTCCGCGGTGTACTGCAGGGAGATCGACCCGGTCGGTGAGTTCGGGCCCAGCACGGTGAACAGATTCGGGAAGCCCGGAATCGCGGTCATCCGGTAGGCGCGTGGCCCTTTGACCCACGCGTCGTCGAGGGTGAGGCCGTCGCGGCCCACCACCTGCATCGGCCGCATGTAGTTGTGCGCCTGAAAACCGGTGGCCAGCACGGCGATATCGATCCGGTGGTGTTCGCCCTCGGTGGTGCGGATACCGGTGGGTGTGAATTCGGCGATGCGGTCGGTGACCAGCTGGGCGTTCGGCGCCGTGATCGCCTTGTAGTAGGTGCCCGACAGCACCTGCCGCTTGCACAGCGGCTGGTAGTCGGGGGTGAGTTCGGCGCGTAGCTTCGGGTCGCGGATCTGAGCCCGCAGACTGAGGCGGGCGTACTGCTGTACCAGCTTGCGGCGCCAGGTCGGCTTGGTCACGATGTCGACGAGAACACTCGAGCCCCAGAGCGGAATCCGGTTGGCAATGGCCTGATGCAGCTTCGGCATGGCGCGCAGCAGGGCGGTGACAGCACCGAGCTGCGGCAGTTTCATCGGTGCCCACAGCATCCACTGCGGCGACCGGGCGAAGTGCAGCAGCTTGCCGGCTTGGGGCTGCAGTGCCGAAACCACCTGCACGCCGGTCGATCCGGTGCCGATCACGGCGATGCGCTTGCCCGCGGTCTCCAGTTCGGGGTCCCATCGCGCGGTGTGCACCACCGCGCCCTCGAAGGTCTCCATGCCGGGGATGTTCGGGGTGAACGGATGGTGCAGCACACCGGTGGCGCAGATGACGAAATCGGCTGTCAGTGTGTCATTCTCGGTCGTGACGGTCCAGGTGTGTTCGTCCTGGTCGTAGTGCAGCGCCGTGACTTCGGTATTGAGCCGAAGGTGGTTGTCGAGGCCGAACCGCTCGACGACGTCGCGGTGATATTCCTGAATCTCCCTGCCATTGGCCCAGATATGACTCCAGTCGGGCTTGGGGGCGAACGCGAACTGGTAGATGTGCGACGGCACGTCACACGTCAGTCCGGGGTAGCGGTTCCAATGCCAGACGCCGCCGACGTCCGAGCCCTTCTCCAGGATCGTGAAGTTGGTGAACCCGGCCTGCTGGAAGGTATATGCGGAGGCGATCCCGGCGACGCCGGCGCCGATGATGACGATGCGCGGATCACGGTTGCTCATCAGGACTCCCAAGCTCGACGCACCGCGTTCGGTGCAGTGGTCATGGCGGATTCGAACGCTGCGCGTCGCTTGCCGCGCAGCATGAAGTTGGCGCCCAGTCCGGCCAAGTCGGCGGCGTCGGGCTGGATCACGACGACCTCGATGCCACGGGCTCGCGCGGTGGCGATCTCGGTATCCAGCACCGCGGACATCGGTCGACGGAGCAGCCGGTGTTCGAGGAAGCCGCCCAATCCCGGTGCCCGAACGCCGCTTTCGGAGGCCATCGGGGTGATGACATAGATCAGGTCGGCATCGTCGTGGCTGATGAGGTCGACCGACGCCGTGGATGCGGCGCCGCCGTCGACGAACCTGCGGTCGCCGATGCTGACCGGGGGCATCCAGCCGGGTACACCCCACGAGGCCCGGAGTGCCTCGCCTGCAGTGGCTTTCGGTGCGCCGGGCGCGCCGAACGCCACCCGCTCGCCGCACTGGTAGTCGAAGGCCACCATGCGGGCTCCCGGATGGTCCAGCCAGCCCGACTTGTTGGCGAATCCTGATGCCAAGCGCTGCAGCCATGTTGCATCGGCGAGCCCCGTGGGCGCGATACCGGTGACCGCGGCCAGGCCGCGCTGACTACGCAGGAGTGACGGGTTCAGGAAGCGGGGAGCGGGCAGGGGTGGCAGGCTCGGCGGCG
>Ga0070667_100002618_pt1 | contig 15600 bp, 11 predicted proteins | sample KBSS33metaG_FD_64659 | JGI IMG/M metagenome (GOLD analysis project Ga0070667, IMG submission 64659) | Switchgrass rhizosphere microbial communities from Kellogg Biological Station, Michigan, USA - KBS S3-3 metaG | ecosystem: Host-associated > Plants > Roots > Rhizosphere > Soil ... | reverse complement strand
CTTCGGGCGGAAAGTATCTCTTTATCGAAAAAGGGAAGACTTTAGCCACGCTAACTTCGTACTTGCCATACTTTGAAACCCACTTTGCAGTGTCTTACTTGCAATAGCAGAATTCAGCTGAGGTAACCACATGTCCATTCTCGTAGACAAGAACACCAAGGTCATCACCCAGGGCATGACCGGCAAGACCGGCAGCTTCCACACCGAGACGGCGCTGGCCTACGGCACCAAGATGGTCGGTGGCGTCACGCCGGGCCGCGGCGGCACCGAGCACCTGGGCCTGCCGCAGTTCAACTCCGTGCATGAGGCGAAGGCCGCGACCGGCGCCACGGCCTCGTGCGTTTACGTGCCGCCTTCGGGCGCCGCCGACGCCATCCTCGAGGCGATCGACGCGCAGATGGAACTCATTATCTGCATCACCGAGGGCATTCCCGTCCTCGACATGATCCCGGTGAAGCGGGCGCTGACCGGTTCGAAGTCCCGCCTGATCGGCCCGAATTGCCCCGGCGTGCTGACCCCCAACGAGTGCAAGATCGGCATCATGCCCGGCAATATCTTCTCGAAGGGCTCGGTCGGCGTTGTTTCGCGCTCGGGCACGCTTACCTATGAAGCCGTGTTCCAGACCACCAATGCGGGCCTTGGCCAGACCACGGCCGTCGGCATCGGCGGCGATCCGGTCAACGGCACCAACTTCATCGACGTGCTCGAGCTGTTCCTGGCCGACGACGAGACCCAGTCGATCATCATGATCGGCGAGATCGGCGGCTCGGCCGAGGAAGAGGCGGCGCAGTTCCTGAAGGACGAGGCCAAGCGCGGCCGCAAGAAGCCGATGGCGGGCTTCATCGCCGGCCGCACGGCGCCTCCGGGCCGCCGCATGGGCCACGCGGGCGCGATCGTCTCGGGCGGCCAGGGCGGCGCCGAGGACAAGATCGCGGCGATGGAAGAGGCCGGCATCCGCGTCAGCCCCTCGCCTTCGCTGCTGGGTGACACGCTGGTCGAGGTTCTTAAGGAACTCGCCTGACTCGGGAACCGGGCGCGTTCTACCGGATTGCTCCGGAGCAACGCGCCCACCGAACGATAAACATAAGGCGCCATGAGCGCTGTTGATACGAACGCCAAACGCCTCCTCCTCCCCCCAGGGAAGCCCGCGGCTGGCACTTTTTGATTGCTCGATGGCGTCGGAGGCATGCTTCCGGCGAGAAAGGTGCATTCCGATGGGCAACGAGAACATGGACTTCACGCCGGAAATGGACCTCCACGAGCCGCAGGCCGGCCCGAGCTGGCAGCGCGCCAACTGGCCGCGCGTCGGCGCCGAGTTCGAGGACGACTGGACGCAGGGGCTCGATCCCACCGCGCTGAAGGCCCAGGTCGAAAAGGCAGCGGCCAAGGGCGGCGCCAAGGTCGACCAGGCCAGCATCGACGAGGCCGCCGCCGACGCTTTCCGGGTGATGAACCTGATCCGCACCTATCGCGTGCGCGGACACCTGGCTGCCGACCTCGACCCGCTGGGCCTGAATCAACGGCAACTCCCGGCCGACCTCACGCCCGAATACCACGGCTTCTCGGGCGCCGCGCTCGACCGCAAGGTCTACGTCGGCGGCACCCTGGGCCTCGAATGGGCGACCGTGCGCGAGATCGTGCAGATCCTGCGCGCCAACTACTGCGGCAAGGTCGGCCTGGAATACATGCACATCGCCGATACCGAGGAGCGCAAGTTCCTGCAGGAACGCATGGAAGGCGCCGACAAGGAGATCGAGTTCACCGCCAACGGCAAGAAGGCGATCCTCGCCGCCGTGGTGCGCGGCGAGCAGTACGAGAAGTTCCTCGGCAAGAAGTACGTCGGCACCAAGCGCTTCGGCCTCGACGGTGGCGAGTCCATGATTCCGGCGCTCGAGGCCGTGATCAAGTACGGCGGCCAGTTGGGCGTCAAGGAAATCGTCTACGGCATGGCCCACCGCGGCCGCCTCAACGTCCTCGCGAACGTCATGGCCAAGCCCTACAAGGTGATCTTCCACGAGTTCTCGGGCGGCACCGCCAATCCCGAGGACGTCGGCGGCTCGGGCGACGTGAAGTATCACCTCGGCACCTCGACCGACCGCGATTTCGACGGCGTCAAGGTGCACATGAGCCTGATGCCCAACCCTTCGCATCTCGAGACGGTCGATCCCGTGGTGCTGGGCAAGGTGCGCGCCTACCAAGTGCTCAACGACGATATCGGTGACGATGTCGGCCATGGCGCCCGCCACAAGCAGGTGCTCCCGGTGCTGATCCACGGCGACGCCGCCTTCGCCGGCCAGGGCATCGTGTGGGAATGCTTCGGCCTGTCGGGGGTCAAGGGGTACAACACCGGCGGCTGCATCCACTTCGTCATCAACAACCAGATCGGCTTCACCACCAGCCCGCAATTCGCGCGCAACTCACCGTACCCCTCGGACGTCGCCAAGGGTGTCCAGGCGCCGATCCTGCACGTCAACGGCGACGATCCGGCCGCGGTGACCTTCGCCTGCAAGCTGGCGATCGACTACCGCCAGACCTTCGGGCGCGACGTCGTGATCGACATGTGGTGCTACCGCCGCTTCGGCCACAACGAGGGCGACGAGCCTGGCTTCACCCAGCCGCTGATGTACGCCAAGATCCGTCAGCACCCGCCGGTCAGCCGCATCTACGCCGACCGCCTCAAGGCCGAAGGCGTGATCGACGAAGGCTTCCTGGCCGAAACCGAAGTCGCCTTCAACAGCCACCTCGAAGAGCAGTTCGAGGCAGCCAAGGCGTACAAGGCCAACCATGCCGACTGGTTCGGCGGCCGCTGGAGCGGCTTCCACAAGCCGGCCGACGTCGAGACCGCGCGCCGCAACGTGGCGACGGGGATCGAGGGCAAGCTGTTCGAGAGCCTCGGCCGCGCCCTGACCACGATCCCGGAAGGGCTGACCATCCACAAGACGCTCGCCCGCGTGCTCGATGCCAAGCGCGAGATGTTCAAGTCGGGCGAAGGCTTCGACTGGGCGACCGCCGAAGCGCTGGCGTTCGGCTCGCTGTGCTCGGAAGGGTACTCGGTGCGCCTGTCGGGCCAGGATTCGGGCCGCGGCACGTTCAGCCAGCGCCACGCGGTGTGGGTCGACCAGACCGACGAGCACAAGTACGTGCCGCTCACCACAGTGCCGCACGGCCGGTTCGAGGTGCTGGATTCCACGCTGTCCGAATATGGCGTGCTCGGTTTCGAGTACGGCTATGCCAGCGCCGATCCCAAGACGCTGGTCTTGTGGGAAGCGCAATTCGGTGACTTCGCCAACGGCGCGCAGATCATCATCGACCAGTACATCGCCGCTTCGGAAGCCAAGTGGCTGCGCGCCAACGGCCTCGTGCTGCTGCTGCCGCACGGCTACGAAGGCCAGGGGCCGGAGCACTCCTCCGCGCGTCTGGAGCGGTTCCTGCAGCTGTGCGCGCAGGACAACATCCAGGTCTGCAACATCACCAACCCGGCCAACTACTTCCACGTGCTGCGCCGGCAGATGCACCGTTCTTTCCGCAAGCCGCTCGTCATCATGACGCCCAAGTCGCTGCTGCGCCATCCGATGGCGAAGTCGCAGGCGAGCGAGTTCACCGGGGAGGCGCACTTCAAGCGCATCCTGTCGGACCGCAACCCGGCGGCCGACCAGAACACCCGCAAGGTCATCCTGTGCTCGGGCAAAGTCGCCTACGACCTGTTCGAGGCGCGCGACGCGGCCGAGATCGCCGACGTACAGATCATCCGCCTCGAGCAGCTCTACCCCTTCCCGGGCGAGCCGCTGGCATTGCGCCTGTCGCGCATGCCCAAGCTCGAAGAGATCGTCTGGTGCCAGGAAGAGCCGCGCAACAACGGCTCGTGGTTCTTCGTCGAATCGCTGATCGAGGCCGCCGCGATCGAGGCCGGGGTCAAGACGCCGCGCCCGCGCTACGCCGGCCGCAACGCCGCCGCCTCGCCTGCGACCGGCCTTGCCAAGCGCCACACCGCTGAACAGACCGCGCTCGTCGCCGACGCCCTCAGCCTCTCCGTCCGTTCCGAACTCCGCCGCAAGCAGAAGGCTTGAGCCAAATCATGTCCACCGAAGTCAAGGTCCCCACGCTCGGCGAATCCGTGTCCGAAGCCACCATCGGCCAGTGGCTCAAGCAGCCCGGCGAGGCGGTCGCGGCTGACGAACCGATCGCCAGCCTCGAGACCGACAAGGTCGCCATCGACGTGATGGCGCCGCACGCCGGCGTGCTCGGCCAGCAGCTCGCCAGGGAAGGCGAGACCGTCACTGTCGGCGCCCTGATCGCCACGATCGAGGAAGGCTCCGGCGCCCCGGCCGCGCCCAAAGCCGCAGCTCCGGCGCCCGCCCCTGCCCCGGCAGCTCCGGCTCCTGCTCCGGCGCCCGCGGCTGCGCCCAGTCCGGCGCCGGCGCCTGCCGCCGAGGACGCCTCGGGCGGCGCCGCGGTGCTCTCGCCGGCGGTGCGCCGCGCGGTGCTGGAATACGGCATCGATCCCGCGACCATCAAAGGCTCGGGCAAGGACGGGCGCATCACCAAGGATGACGTGGTCGCAGCCGCGCAGGCCAAGGCGGCGAGCCCCGCACCTGCCGTTTCTGCTCCCGCTGCGGCGCCGAGCGCTGCTCCCGCTGCCGGTCGCAACGAGGAGCGCGTCAAGATGACGCGCCTGCGTCAGACGATCGCCAAGCGCCTCAAGAGCGCGCAAGACACGGCGGCGCTGCTGACCACTTTCAACGACGTCGATATGTCGGCCGTCATCGAAGCGCGCGACAAGTACAAGGACGTGTTCGCCAAGAAGCACGGCATCAAGCTCGGCTTCATGAGCTTCTTCGCCAAGGCCTCGGTCCTGGCGCTCAAGTCGATTCCCAGCGTGAACGCGCAGATCGCCAGTGGTGAGGGGGGCGAGGAGATCGTCTACTTCGATTACGTCGATATCTCGATCGCGGTCTCCGCGCCGAACGGCCTCGTCGTCCCGGTCGTGCGCGACTGCGACAAGCTGTCGTTCGCCGGCATCGAAAAGGCGATTTCCGACTATGGTCAGAAGGCCAAGGACGGCACGCTGACCATGGAAGACATGAAGGGCGGCACTTTCACCATCTCCAACGGCGGCGTGTTCGGCGGCCTGATGAGCACCCCGATCATCAACCCGCCGCAGTCGGCGGTGCTGGGCCTCCACCGCATCGAGGACCGTGCGGTCGTCCGCAATGGCGAGATCGTCATCCGTCCGATGATGTACATCGCGCTCAGCTACGACCACCGCATCATCGACGGCCGCGAGGCAGTGACCGCGCTCAAGACCATCAAGGAAGCGATCGAGGACCCGACGCGCCTGCTGATCGACCTCTGAAGTGTAAATGAACGCCAACAACAAACCCTCGTCATTCCCGCGCAGGCGGGAATCCATCTCCAACCACCTCCGCTTTCGCGAGATCCGGAGATGGGCCCCCGCGTTCGCGGGGATGACGAACATAGGTGCGGGAGCCATTCATGGCTGATTACGACTACGACGTCCTTGTCATCGGTGCCGGCCCTGGCGGCTATGTCGCGGCGATCCGCGCGGCGCAGCTGGGGCTGAAGACCGCATGCGCCGAAGGGCGCGAGACGCTGGGCGGGACATGTCTCAACGTCGGCTGCATCCCGTCCAAGGCGCTGCTTCACGCCAGCGAGTACTTCGACGCGGCGAAGAACGGCGCGATGGCCGCGATGGGGATCGAGGTCGCTCCCACGCTCAACCTCGAGGTCATGCAGGGCCAGCGCCTCGATGCGGTGAAGAGCCTCACCGGCGGCATCGAGTTCCTGTTCAAGAAGAACAAGGTCGACTGGCTCAAGGGCTACGCGCAGTTCAAGGACGCGCACACCGTCGAGGTTGCCGGCAAGGCGGTCACCGCGAAGAACGTCGTCATCGCCACCGGCTCGTCCGTCACCCCCCTGCCCGGCGTCGAGATCGACAATGCGGGCGGTGTCGTGGTCGACAGCACCGGCGCGCTGGAACTGACGGCCGTGCCCAAGAAGATGGTCGTCATCGGCGGCGGCGTGATCGGGCTGGAGCTGGGCTCGGTCTGGCGCCGCCTGGGTGCCGAAGTCACTGTCGTCGAGTACCTCGACCAGCTGCTGCCCGGCATGGACGGCGACGTGCGCAAGGAAGCGGGCAAGATCTTCAAGAAGCAGGGCATGGCGCTCAAGCTCTCGACCAAGGTCACCGGCGTCGCGGTCAAGGGCAAGAAGGCCACCGTTACGGTGGAGCCGGCAGCCGGCGGCGCGGCCGAGACGCTCGAAGCCGATGTCGTGCTCGTCTCGATCGGCCGCCGCCCCAATACCGATGGGCTCGGCCTCGACAAGATCGGCCTTGCCACCAATCAGCGCGGGCAGATCGAGACCGACCACGACTTCGCGACCAAGGTCGACGGCGTGTGGGCGATCGGCGACGTGATCCCCGGCCCGATGCTCGCGCACAAGGCCGAGGACGAGGGCATCGCCGTGGCCGAGAATATCGCGGGTCTGACCGGCATCGTGAACCACGACGTGATCCCCGGCGTCGTCTACACCGCGCCCGAGTTCGCCGGGGTCGGCCTCACCGAGGAAGCCGCCAAGGAGCGCGGGCCGGTGAAGGTCGGCAAGTTCCCGATGCTCGCCAACAGCCGCGCCAAGACCAACCACGAGCCCGACGGCTTCGTGAAGGTGATCGCCGATGCCGAGACCGACCGCGTGCTCGGCGTATGGTGCATCGCCTCGGTCGCCGGCACGATGATCGCCGAGGCCGCGCTGGCGATGGAATTCGGCGCCACCAGCGAGGACATCGCCTACACCTGCCACGCCCACCCGACGCACTCCGAGGCGATCAAGGAAGCCGCGATGGCAGTACAGGGCAAGCCGATCCACATTTGATGGCGGGCCACCCGGCCTTGCCGTACGGTCGGGAGCCGGTAGAGTAGCAGGCTGTTTGCCGTCGGAGACCGCAATGCCGCTGATACCGCTCCTGTTCGCTGCCGCTGCTGGCGGAGCACTGTCGATCCCGAACTTGCTGGCGGCGAACTCGACCTACCCGCCGGACGCCTTGCGCGCCGGCAAATCGGCTGGCGCCAACATCGCGTTGGTGGTCGACGCTCAGGGCCGCGTAGCGCGGTGCGACACTCGTGAGACCTTTGGTGACCCCGCCTTTGGCCGGCAGTTCTGCGCCCTGATTTCCGCAAACCACTACAAGCCTGCCAAAGCACGCGATGGATCCCCCGTCTGGTATCGCTTCGACGGCCTTTACACAATGTTCCTTTCCGATACTGCGCAAGGGAGGCAGATGCAGGCCCTGCAAGCGAACCAGCCCGCCGCTGGCGAACTGGCCGTCAGCCGCCTGCCCGGCGGTGTGAACCGCGCTCGCGTCGCCGTGCTGCTTCTGGTGGATCCGACAGGTGCCGTCACCGATTGCCAAGCAGGCCCGACCGAGAAGCAGAGCGCCCTCGTCACGGCCGTCTGCGCCAATCGCGCCGCGCTGAGCCAAGCGCCTCTCACGGATGCGGCCGGTGCGGCGGTGTCCTACGTCACCAATCTCAAGCTCGACCTTGTCGTGGACGGCTCCGCCCCGAACTGATCCGGCGGGAACCACGAGGCGTTTCGCCGCTTGTCCGCCGCACCAGTTCTGTCGGGGGCGAGCCGGCCATGCGAAGTGCGATTATCCTCTCGAGCGCGGTGGCGCTGGCGTTGCTGGGCGGGCTGTCCGCCTGCAAGCGTGAGGCCGCCAGCGGCGCGCCGCCGCGTGCCACAGATCGCATCCGCATCGACGCGGTGCCCTCGACGCTGACGGTCCCGGTCCAGGCGGACCTGGGCAATCTCGCCGCCGCGCTCGATCGCGAAATCCCGCAGCGGCTCTGGGCGATCGACAAGCCGGGCCAGACCTGCGTCGCCTCCAAGCGGATCGACATCGGCATCGCCAAGCTGAAGACGCCGACGCTCAAGTGCCGCGTCGTCGGCGAGGTCACCCGCGGCAAGCTGCGCTTCGAAGGCGCCGGCGAGGAGATCCGGCTGACGATGCCGATCCACGCGGTGGTGCGCGCCGAGGACATCGGCGGCTTGCTCAAGCGCGAGACCGCGGTGGCCGACGCCATGGCCCATGCCACGGTCAAGATCACGCTGGCGCAGGACTGGAGCCCGCGCGGCACGATCGACATCCGCTACGACTGGGTCAACACTCCGCAGATCGAATTCCTCGGCCAGCGCATCGACCTGACCGAGCAGGCCGATGCCAAGCTAGCGCCCGTGATCGCGCGACTGGAGAAGACACTTCCGGGCGAGCTCGGCAAGCTGCAGGTGCGGCGCCTGGTCGAGCAGGCCTGGCGCACGGGCTTTACCACCCTCGAACTCAACAAGCGCAACCCGCCGGTATGGATGCGGGTGACGCCGCAGGCGCTGCAATACGGCGGCTACGAAGTGCGCGGCCACGCGCTGCTGCTGCGGCTGGGGCTCAAGGCGCTCACCGAGACGCGCGTCGGCAAGCGGCCCGTCGATCCCGCGCCCACCCCGCTGCCGCCGCTGCAGCCGCTCGCGAGCGAGCCCGGCCGGCTGTCGTTCTTCATCCCGGTGGTCGCCGACTACGAGCAGCTGGAGCCGGTGCTGATGAAGGCGCTGGTGAAGCGCTCGGCCCGGCCGTTCGACGTCCCCGGGATCGGCCCGGTCATGGCGAAGTTCCGTTCCGCGACGATCTATGGCACCGACAACCACCGCATCGCCGTGGGCCTCGATTTCACCGCGCACGATCCGGCCGGCCGCGTGTCGGACGCCAAGGGCAAGGTCTGGCTCACCGCGCGTCCGGTGACGGCGCCGGATTCGCGCAAGGTCGATTTCGCCGAGCTGCAGGTCGCCGGCACCACCGACATGACCGGTGGCGACCTGCTGCTGCGCCTCGCGAATACGCCGGGACTGTCGGACACGCTGGCCGGCGCGCTCGGGCAGAACTTCCAGAAGGACTACGACAAGCTGCTAGGCAAGATCGCCCGCGCCATCGACGAGAAACGCGAAGGCGCTCTCGTCATCCACGCCCAGGTCACCGAGGCGCACACCGGCCGCATCCGCGCCGCGGGCGAAGGGCTCTACCTGCCGGTGCGCGCGACCGGGACGGCCTCGATCAAGCTGGCGCGATGATTTCGGTGATACCGGCGCTGGGCTCGGTGGAGAGCCCCCACCCCCGACCCCTCCCCTGAAGGGGAGCGGATATCCGGCTTGAACCCCTCCCCTTCAGGGGGGGTGGGGTGGGGGCGTGCCGCCAAAAGCGACGCCTGACCTCGCGCAACCTCAGATCTGCGCCGGATATTGCGGCCGCACGTCCACCGGAATGGCGCTCATCGCGGTGATCGCGGCTTCGGCGGGGGCGTCCAGCTTGGCCCATTGCGCCATGAAGGCCTTGGTGCCGGCGTAGTCGCCGTTCGCCTGCAGCATCAGCATGTCGTGCAGCAGGTCGCGCAAGCCCGCCTCCATCTTCGCGTCATCGACCACGTAGCGTTGCGAAGCGGGATCGTAGGCGAAGGCGCCCTTGCTCTGGAGATAGGCGTACTGCAGCGCCGCGCCCTTGCCATGCGCCTCGACCGCGCCGAAGCGCACCGCGCGGAAGATGCCGACGAAGTAGGTGGCGAACAGCTTGGGCTTCTCGGTCGCCGGGATCTCGCCCTTCTTCATCATCAGCAGGATGTTCCACACGCCCGCCACATCGGCCTTGGCCTCCTCCAGCGCCGAGTTCTGCTCCTTCAGGGCCTTGTCGACAGTGGTCTTCTCGCCGTTGACCACGATCGAGCCCGGCCCGAGGCTGTGCGACAGCTCGTGGAACAGCGTCTCGTACTGCATGTAGGTTTTGTCGACCAAGCCGGCCTGGTCGGGCTTGAGCACCAGCGCGCCCATCGGCTGCAGGATACGCTCGAACTTGGCGCCCAGCACGTTCGACAGGATCACCTTCTTGGCACCCTTGGCTTCGCGCACGCGCTCGTCGTTGGGCAGGTTGAAGGCGATGGTCTGGACGCCGGGCACGTTGTCGCCGCCGCCGCGCACCTGCTCGGCCACCGCGATCGGGCTGGCGAAGCCGCGACCGAAGTTCTTGTACCGGTCGTCGATCGGCAGGTTGGCTTCCATGTCCTTGAGGTAATTCTTGTACTTGGCGAGCGCGGCCGATTCCTTCGGGTCCTTCAGCGTCACGAAGCTCTCGAAGCTGGTCTTGGCCCCCATCAGCCGGTCGGTGTAGACTTCATAGGGCCCGATCGCGACTTCGATCGGCGTGCCATCCAAGTCCATCCAGGCGAGTTCGCTCTCGTAGTAGTCGTCGGTGCGGAAGGCCTTGGCGCGCAGCGACAGGAACCGCTTGAGGCTGGCATTGGAGGTGCGCGCCGCGGCCTGGTCGAGCAGCTTGGCGGCGGGCTCCAGCCACTCCTTGTAGGCGACCGAGTAAGGCACCGCGATCAGGCGGTCGCCGTCGCGCCGCACCACCGTGTAGGGGCCGGTGAGCGCCGCCTTCTGGTCCGGATGTGCCACGAGGTAAGCCTCGAACTGCTCGCGGGTGAGATCGGTCGGGTAGAAACCCGCCCCCTCCGGCATCGCCTCGGTGCCCCAGAACGGGTGAAGGTCGGCCAGCTCGTCCCACGGGCCGAAATTGCGATCGAACATCTCGACGAGGAGATCGCGATCGGCGCGCCGGTTCATCGATATGGCGCGGCGGACCTGCGGATTGGCCTCGTAGCGCTGGCGCAGGTAGATCTCGCTCATCAGGTCGGACGCCTTGATGAGCAGGTTGACGACGTCGCGCTCCTCCGGCGAGAGAAACGCGGTGTCGACGTCCATGCGGATATCGGCGAGCTTGGCCTTTTGCGCGGCAAGGTCGTAGCCGGCCTCGGCGGGGGCGGCGGCAGGAGTAGGCGGCGGTGCCGCCGTCGTTGCGACATCGGTCGGCGCCTGCGCCGTGGCGCAGGCAGCGCTCGCCAGCAGCAGGGCGAGCGGGGTGAGGCGGATCAGAATCATGGGAGGGCTTCCATCTGGACAGCGGATGCGGCCAGCCTAGTGCCAAGTCACTGGCGCGCAAGGGCGAGCGGATGATGCCCCGGGGTGACGCTGCGGGAGGCCGGATCGACACGACGGCAGGAGGGAGGGGAAGCGGACAATTGCATGTTCACACAAGCTGCGTGATGATGCGGAGACCGAGGAGAATAGCCAGCGCTGCATTGTCGCTGCTGTATGTGGCGTCTTTCCTCGCCCTGCAGCGCCTGCGAGATTGCTCTGCGCTAGGCGCAGGAATTCATGTGAACTGTAGTTCGACGAGGCTACCGGTCACTGCGGTGATCTCGGAGAAATGCTCGGCATCGCGCATCAGCGCGACCGTCTCCTCGTAGCCGACGACGGGCCACGGCGCCGTGGTGCCTCTGCGGGACGACCGGGCCATGCGCGGGCAATTGGTCGAAATCGGCTCGGGCTCGTCCACCAGCGCGACATCGCTGTACCAATCGGCCTGCTCGTATGGCACTGCATGCGGGGTCACGCGCATCTCCCGCATTTATGATATCACGTGTATCATATCTTCCCGCAAAACAAGTCTGGCGCATGTACTTGTTCAACTAGACCTGACACGATGCTCCTCACCGCCACCCCTTCCCTGCCCCCGGCGCTCGATCTCGTCGGCATCGCCGTCTTCGCTCTGAGCGGCGCGCTGGTCGCCGTGCGCATGCGGCAGACCTTCGTCACCGCCTCGTTCTTCGCCCTGGTGACGGGCGTCGGCGGCGGATCGCTGCGCGACCTGCTGATCGGCGCGCCGGTGTTCTGGGTCCACGATCCCTGGGTGGCGCCGGTGTGCCTCGCGGTGGCGCTGCTCGCCTGGTTCTCGCCAGCCCGCTGGTGGGAAGGCGGACTGCTCGAATGGGCGGACGCGCTGGGGCTGGCGATCTACTCGGTGCTCGGCACGATCAAGGCACTCGCCTACGGCGTGCCGCCGGTCCCGGCAGTGCTGATGGGGGTGGTAACCGGTTGCCTGGGCGGCATCATCCGCGACGTACTGGCGGGACGGCCCTCGATCCTGATGCGTCCGGAATTGTACGTCACCGCTGCCGCCCTCGCAGCGGCTCTAGCCGCCGCCGGAATTGCCCTCGGCCTTTCGGCGCCGGTGACCTGGGCGCTTGCGGTCATGGCTGGCTTCGCCCTGCGCGCCGCGGCGATCCACTGGAAGCTCGGCCTTCCCACGCACGACGGCGGGGACTGACCCCGCGAAGGGCATCACGGCTCGGCGCGGGCGATCGTCTCGGCTGGCAATGTCAGCCCCGTCCAGCGCGCGAGGAAGGCGAGGATGTCGGCCCCCTCCTCGATCGCCTTGTCAGTGGGCTTGCCCGAGCCGTGACCGGCGCGAGTCTCGATCCGGATGAGCCGCGGCTTTACGCCCAGGCTGGCATGCTGAAGCGCTGCGGCGTACTTGAACGAGTGACCCGGCACCACCCGATCGTCTGTGTCCGCCGTAGTCACCAGGATGGCCGGATAGGCCGCGTTCTCGCGGATATTGTGGTAGGGCGAATAGGCGCGCAGCACTTTGAAGTCCGCCTCGCGATCGGGATGGCCATAATCGTCGACCCAGTACCGCCCTGCGGTGAAGCGATCGAAGCGCAGCATGTCCATCACGCCAACCTGCGCCACCGCCGCCGCAAACAGATCGGGCCGCTGGTTGACCACCGCGCCCACCAGCAGGCCGCCGTTGGAGCCGCCCTGGATCGCGAGGCCGTCCTTCTTGGCAATGCCTTCACGGATCAGGAACTCGCCGGCAGCGATGAAGTCGTCGAAGACGTTCTGCTTGTTGGGGCCCCGCCCCGCGTCGTGCCACTCGCGCCCGTACTCGCCTCCCCCGCGCAAGTTGGCGAGCGCGAAGGCACCGCCCGCCTCCAGCCACGCCATGCGCGTGGCTGAAAAGCCGGGGGTAAGTGACACGTCGAAGCCGCCGTAGCCATACAGTAGCGTCGGCACCGGCTTGCCGGTCGCAGCGACATCGCGGCGCCGAACCACGAACATGGGGATGCGCGTGCCGTCTTTTGAGGCGAAGAAGCGCTGTTCGACGAGGTAGTGGTCTGGATCGAAGCACAGCTTGGGCTGCGCGAATGGCGTGACCTCACCACTGCGCAGGTCCATCCGGTAAACCGACGCGGGGCAATTGAAGCTGGAGAAAGCGTAGAACGTCTCGGGATCACCGGGCCGGCCCCGGAAACCCGCCGCAGTGCCGATCCCGTTCAGAGTCAGCGTGCGACCCTTGCCACCGTCCAGCCCGATGATCTCGGCGTGGCTGGCCGCGTCGCGCATGTAGTTGAGCACCAGCTGGTCGCCGACGATACCGGCCCGCTCCAGGATCTCGTCACGCTCGGGCACGAGCTCCGTCCAGGCCGGCTCACGGGCATCGAGATCGATGGCGACCAGGCGGTAGCGCGGCGCTTTCCAGTTGGTCACGTACCACAGCCGCCGGCCAGCGCCTTCGACCAGCTTCCAGTCGTCGCTGAACCCGCTGACCAAGGGCCGCGTCGTCCACTTGTGCTTTGATCGCCGCGAAAGATCGATCACCCGCACTTCGTACCGGGCATCGGTACCGACGTGGCTGGTGATCAGCGCCAGGCGCCCGTCCTGCGTCACCTCGGCGGTATGACCGTACTCCGGGTGATCGGGCGTTGCGTAAACCAGCTCATCGTCATCCTGGCTGGTGCCAAGGCGGTGGAAGAACACCTGCTGGTCGTAATTGAGGCCTTGGAACGCTGCGCCCTCGTCGGGCTTGGGGAAGCGGGAGTAGAGGAAGCCTTCCTCCCCCACCCAGGCAAGACCGGTGAACTTGGCCCAGCGGATCTCGTCCGCCATCGGCTTGCCGCTCTTGACGTCGAGCACGCGCAGCACGCGCCAGTCGGTGCCGCCATCCTGTACGCTGTAGAGCAGGTAGCTGCCCTTCGAGGAGGGCTCCCAAGCGTCGAGCGCAGTCGCGCCATCGGCGGCCCAGGCGTTGGGATCGAGGAGCAACCGCGGCTCCCCATCCAGCCCCTTGCGCACGAAAAGCTGCGACTGGTTCTGCAAGCCGGTGTTGCGCGTGTAGAAGTAGCTGCGCCCGGCCTTGAGCGGCAGCCCGAACCGCTCGTAGTCCATGAAGGCACGGATGCGCCGCTCGAACGCTGCGCGCTCGGGCAGCGAGGCCAGGTAGCTTGTCGTGACCTCATTTTCACGCGCCACCCAATCGAACACCTCGCGCGACTGGCGCACGTCGGCTTCCAGCCAGCGGTAAGGATCGGCGATCGTCTCGCCGAAGTGTGTCTCGACGACAGTGTCGCGGCGGGTCTCGGGATAAGAGATAGGCGGCATCGGTCCAGCAAAGATGGGCGCAGCCACCAGCAGCGACAAGAGCCCGACCAACGGTCGTCCCCGAAGCATTTTACCGACCCTCTCCAACCTTCGATTTCGTTGCCGCTGCCTTAGCAGAAATCTTGGGCCTCCGTCACGAAAAACGGCCGCGAACCCGAAGGTCCGCAGCCGCGTTCGAAACCGTCGACGGGGCGGAGGCTCAGGCCTCGGCGTACTCCTCGGCATCGCTGTTCACCGGCCCCGAATCCTGGCCCTTGGCGTCGACGTCGCGGTCGACCAGCTCGATGATCGCGATCGGAGCGGCGTCCGAGGCGCGGATGCCGGCCTTGATGATGCGGGTGTAGCCACCCTCGCGGCCGGCGTAGCGTTCGGCGAGGACTTCGAAGAGCTTCTTCTCCTGCGCCTCGTCCATCAGCCGCGCGTGGGCGAGGCGACGGTTGGAGAGGCCGCCGTGCTTGGCGAGCGTGATCAGCTTCTCGACGTAGGGGCGCAGTTCCTTGGCCTTGGCCGTGGTGGTCTGGATCTGCTCGTGCTTGACGAGGGCGGCAGCCAGGTTGCGCAGCAGCGCGATGCGGTGGCTGGAGGTGCGCTGCAGTTTGCGCTGACCATACTTGTGGCGCATGTCATGTCTTCCTGTTCGTCAGGCAGCCGGGTGAGGTACTGCCTGCCGGGCGATGTGGTGCGGCCATCGCCCAGAGCCGGTTCACGTTGGCGTGAAGCGCTGCCCTCAAGACGATCTGGCGCGAAGAGTCAAGGGCTCTGCCAGACGTGGCTCTGAGGCTGCGGCAAAGTTAGTTGATGAAACACATGCGTGAGAGGTTGGCCGCAAGGTCGGCCCGCCCGCCGTGCACCAAGGATTCGCAAGGGGCCCGACGAACGTAACAGGATCCGCGGATGTAGGAAAATCGAGTGTGCCGGCCCGACCGAAAAAGGCCCCGCGGTTTCCCGCGAGGCCCTTTCGTGTTCCGTCACCGGACCGGCGTTCAGCCGAGCAATTCCTGCTCCAGCTTCTTGGCCATCTCCTCGATGTTCTCGGGCGGCCAGCCCGGGATGTCCATGCCGAGGCGCAGACCCATCGAGCTGAGCACTTCCTTGATCTCGTTGAGCGACTTGCGGCCGAAGTTCGGCGTGCGCAGCATCTCGGCTTCGGTCTTCTGGACCAGATCGCCGATGTAGATGATGTTGTCGTTCTTGAGGCAGTTGGCCGAACGGACCGACAGCTCCAGCTCGTCCACCTTCTTGAGGAGGTAGCGGTTGAGCTGGTTG
>Ga0070667_100002616_pt1 | contig 15603 bp, 15 predicted proteins | sample KBSS33metaG_FD_64659 | JGI IMG/M metagenome (GOLD analysis project Ga0070667, IMG submission 64659) | Switchgrass rhizosphere microbial communities from Kellogg Biological Station, Michigan, USA - KBS S3-3 metaG | ecosystem: Host-associated > Plants > Roots > Rhizosphere > Soil ... | reverse complement strand
AGCGCCGCTCCGACCATCGCGAAGAACTCGTTCAGCGGCAGCACGAGCCTCGCGAGGTTCTCGAACACGAGGCACGGCCCGGCAACGTTCATTATCAGCCGCGTGACGAAGTCGAGGTCGAACGCGGCGCCGCTCCGGCGCCAGAGATAACCCAGCGCAGCGATGCTGAACACCGGCAGCAGAACGGCGGCGACTTCGGAAATCACGCTGGAGAAGGAACTTCGCGGGCGGTGATCAAGCGCTCGACTCGCGCGCAACGCGCGCCGCGAAAGTCTGCCAGAATTGCGGCTCGAGTCCCATGGGCACGGCCTCGCATGCTCGGACAATTCCTCGAGTTCTCGTTTTCCGCAGAGCCGCTAGCGCGCGCGTTCGAGTTCTATCGAGCGCTCGGCTTTCAGCCGGTCACGGTCGGCGATCAGCTCAAGGATCCTTACGTCGCATTGTCCGACGGCGGCGTTGCGATCGGGCTGCACGCTCGCCCGCAAGAGGGCCCGCTGCTGACGTTCGTCCGGCCGCAACTCCGTGACTACTCGCGGGCGTTGCGCCGCGCCGGCGTCGATATCGAGCACGCTGCGCTCGCCGACGACGAGTTCAACCAGATTCTGTTTTCAGACCCGAGCGGCCAGCGGATCGCACTGCTCGAGGCGAGGACCTTCACTCCGGGCGAATGGAATCGCCACAACGTGCGCGCGTGCGGCGAGTTCTTGGAATACAGCATCCCGACGCACTCGCTCGATCGCTCGCGCTCGTTTTGGGAGACGTTCGGGTTCGCAGTCGTCGCGAATGGCGAGACGCCGCAGCCTTGGCTCAGGCTCGCGGGCCGAGGACTCGTCATCGGCCTGCATCGAGCCGGCTTTCGCGCCGGGCTCAGCTTTCAGTCCGAGCAGCTCGACGCGCGACGCGAGTACCTGCGCGCGCAAGGTGTCGACTCGAAGGCCGGCGCGCCGATCGCGGAGCCCAGCCGCGAGTCCGTGACGCTGGTCTGTCCTGACGGCAGCCAGCTTTATCTGATAGAGGCGCGCGCTTAGCGCGCGACGGTGGAAGCGCGAAACTGAGCGGGCGGCGTCGCGCGCGCTACTGATACGCGCGAGCGCGACCGCCGCGCTGCTCGCCATTCGCCTCCGCGAGCGCGTCGCGCAGGCGTGCGTGCAGCGGGCTCGTGCGCGGGAAGTGCGTGAGCAGATACTCCATCTGGTCCGCGAGCACCTTGCGGCCCTTGAGATAGATGTATTCGGCGTAGGTCGGCGTGAACGGCACCGCGACTAGCTGGACGCGCGCTTCTTCCGGCGTGCGCCCGCCTTTATGGTTGTTGCAGCGCCGGCAAGCGGTGACGACATTCGTCCACGCGTCGCGGCCGCCGCGGCTGATCGGTGTGATGTGGTCGCGCGTGAGCTCGCTCGTGCGGAAGTGCTGGCCGCAGTACATACAGAGGTTCGCGTCGCGACGGAACAGCGTGCGGTTGTTGAGCGGCGGCGTGTAGCGTTCGCGATTGCGTTCCAGCGTGCGCGTGTCGCCCTCGGTCGCGATGATCGAGTTCACTTCGATGATGCTGCGCGCACCGGATTTCGCGCTGTAGCCGCCGTGAATTCGATAGAGGGGCGAGCCGCAGGCGTACGCGACCTGGCCGCTGTGATAGAGCGTGGCCGCGACGCGGTAGTCGATCCACTCGAGTGGCATGCCCGCGACATCGGTGCGCAAAACTTCTTGGCTCAGTGTGTGCAGCTGCGGTTGCATCAAGACACCAGCGCGCCAAAAAACCACCCAAGTTTCACCGAGAGCGCTTCAATATTCAATGGCCTGGGTTGCACCTTTGTGGCATGATCTAGCAGCCGAAAAGCCACAGGATCTCGGCTTCCACACCTGCCTTAGCGCGCACCCATTTCCGACTACCGCAAGCAACGGAGCCCGTGATGCCGCTCACCGTCGGTGTGCTCAAGGAGAGCTCGGCTCACGAAGCGCGAGTCGCCTTGACGCCCGACGTTGCGGCGAAGCTTGCCGAACTCAAGGTCGCCGTGCGCATCGAGCGCGGCGCGGGCGAGCGCAGCCATCTCACTGACGACCTCTATCGCGGCGTCGCCTTCGACGCTGCCGCTCGCGACGTGCTCGCCGCGGCTCGCGTGCTGCTCAAGGTGCAGCCGCCGACGCTCGACGAGGTCGACGCGCTCGCGCCCGGCGCCGTCGTGATCGGCTTCTTGCAACCGCACGCGAATCTCGACGTCGTGCGGCGCTTACGAGATCGCAAGATCACGAGCTTCTCCGTCGAGCTGATTCCGCGCATCTCGCGCGCGCAGTCGATGGACGCGTTGTCCTCGCAAGCCGCCGTCGCGGGCTACAAGGCCGCGCTGCTCGCGGCGAACGCGCTCGACAAGTTTCTGCCGATGCTCACGACGGCCGCCGGCACGATTCGCCCAGCGCAGGTCCTCGTGATCGGCGCGGGTGTCGCGGGTCTGCAGGCGATCGCGACCGTCAAACGGCTCGGCGCGATCGTCGAGGCGTACGACGTGCGCTCCGCGACGAAGGAGCAGTGCCAATCGCTCGGCGCGAAGTTCGTCGATACGGGCGTCGCGGCCGAAGGCACGGGCGGTTACGCGCGCGAGCTCACGGCCGAGGAAAAAGCGAAACAGCAAGCCGTGCTCGATCAGCACATCGCAAAGGCGGATGCCGTGATCACGACGGCCGCGATTCCGGGGCGTGCCGCGCCGCGAATCATCTCGAAGGCCGCCGTCGCGGCGATGGCCGCGGGCGCCGTGATCGTCGACCTCGCCGCCGAGAGCGGCGGCAACTGCGAGCTCACGGTCGCCGGCGAGACCGTCGTCACGCCGAACGGCGTGAGGATCTTGGGCCCGCGCAATCTCCCGTCCGAGCTCGCGCGCCACGCGAGTCAGATGTACGCGCGCAATCTGCTGAACTTCATCCAACCCGCGATCAAGAACGGCGAGCTCGCGATCGACTGGCAGGACGAGGTGTTCGCGCAGTCCGTGCTCACGCACGACGGCGAGGTCAAGCACGCGGGCACCGCGAAGCTGCTCGGGGGCGCGGCGTGAAGGCCGCGCGGATCCCCGCACGCTCGAGCTGCGAGGCAAACGCATGATCGACGGATTCATTGCTCTCTACATCTTCATGCTCGCCGCGTTCACGGGCTACGAGGTGATCTCGCGAGTTCCAGTGATCCTGCATACGCCGTTGATGTCGGGATCGAACTTCGTGCACGGCATCGTGCTCGTCGGCGCGATGGTCGCGATGGGGCGCGCGCAGACTCCGCTCGAGATCGGCATCGCGTTCGTCGGCGTCGTGCTCGCGGCAGGCAACGCCGTCGGCGGTTACGTCGTGACCGAGCGGATGCTCGAGATGTTCAAGAGCAGCAAGGCCGCGCCGAAGGCGAAGCATTGATGCCGATTGGAGCGCAGAGCCTGATCCAGGCGAGCTACTTCGTCGCCGCCGGCCTCTTCATCTTCGGCCTGAAGCGCATGAGCTCGCCCGTGACCGCGCGCGGCGGCATCGTTTGGGCCGGCGTCGGCATGCTCGTCGCGACGCTGATCACGTTCCTCTGGCCCGAGATGCACAACTACGTGCCGATGACGGTCGCGATCGCGATCGGCGGCATCGTGGCGTGGATCTCGGGCAAGCGCGTCGCAATGACCGACATGCCGCAGATGATCGCGCTTTACAACGGCATGGGCGGCGGCGCCGCCGGCGCGATCGCGGCGGTCGAGCTGTTCGCTGGTGAGGCGCACGGCGTCGCGCAGCTCCTGCTCGGCGTGCTCGGCGGCATCATCGGCGCGGTATCGTTCGCGGGCAGCTTGATCGCGTTCGGCAAGCTCCAGGGGCTCATCAAGCGCAGCTTCCGGTTCCGCGGCCAGAACTACGTGAACCTCGTGATCCTCGTCGCGACGGTGCTCGTGGGCGCGGTCATCGTGCTGCACGGCGCCGGCGTCGACGTGGCTCATGGCGCGGACCGGCTGCCCGGGCACGTCGTCGCATTGTTCGTGCTCGCGCTAGTGCTCGGGTTCACGATGACTCTGCCGATCGGCGGCGCCGACATGCCCGTCGTGATCTCGCTCTACAACGCGCTGACCGGCCTCGCGGTCGCGTTCGAGGGCTTCGTGCTCGACAACGCGGCGATGATCATCGCGGGCACGGTCGTCGGCTCGGCGGGCACGCTGCTCACGCAGCTGATGGCAAGAGCGATGAACCGCTCGCTCGCGAACGTGCTGTTCAGTGGCTTCGGCGATACCGGCGGCGCGGCCTCGTCGGGGCCCGCGGGCGCGATGAAGCCGATCGACACGGCTGACGTCGCGGTGATGCTCGGCTTCTCGCAGAAGGTGATCATCGTGCCGGGCTACGGCATGGCCGTCGCGCAGGCGCAGCACAAGGTTTGGGAGCTATGCCAAGCGCTGATCGCGCGCGGCGTGACCGTGAAGTTCGCGATCCATCCGGTCGCGGGCCGGATGCCCGGCCACATGAACGTCCTGCTCGCCGAGGCGGGCGTGCCGTACGACTTGATCTACGACGAGGGCGAGATCAACTCGGAGTTCGAGACCGCGGACGTCGCGCTGATCATCGGCGCGAACGATGTCGTGAATCCGGTCGCGCGGACGGACAAGTCGAGCCCGATCTACGGGATGCCGATCTTGAACGCGGACAAAGCGAAGAACGTCATCGTGATCAAGCGCGGCCAAGGCGCGGGATTCTCTGGTATAGAGAACGCGCTGTTCTACCTGGATCACACGCGGATGCTGTACGGCGATGGGCAGGCAAAAGTCGCCGAGCTCGTTCAGTCGGTGAAGCAGCTCTGATCAGTCGCGCGCCGGGACGAAGATCTTGACCACCGCGGTTTGCACGACCTCGCCGCGCTGATTCTTCGTCTCGTGCCGCAGCGTCACGATGCCGCGGTCGGGCTTCGAGCGCGAGCGCTTGGCTTCGAGCACCTCGCTCTCGACCTTCAACTGATCGCCGGCGAATGTCGGCCGAGGCCAACTGACCTCACCGCCGAGCCCGACCATCCCGCCCGGGATCCGCATCCGGCTCGTGACGAGCAGGCGCATCGTGATCGCGGCCGTGTGCCAGCCGCTAGCCGCGAGTCCGCCGAACACGCTGCGGCGCGCGGCATCCTCGTCGAGGTGAAATGGCTGCGGATCAAACCGAGAGGCGAATGCCTTGATGTCGGCAGCCGTGACGTCGAAGGTCGCGGTCTCGAAGCGCCGGCCGACTGTGAAGTCCTCGAGGTAGAGCTCCGGCGTCTCCATTGTTACGGGCGCGGCTGCCCGCCGCCGCCCTGGCCGCGCAAAGTCTGGCGCTGCAAACGCCGCTCGCGCAGCGCCTGGCGCTGCTCCGGCGTGAGCTGCCGATAACGCTGACGCAGCGCCTGCCGCTGCTCGGGCGGCAAGGTTTGGAAGCGGCGATAGGCGTCGACAACGTCCTGCCGCTGATTCGGCGGCAAAGTTCGGAACTGCTGGTAGCGATCGCGCGCGGCCTGGCGCTGCTCGGGCGTCATGCTCTGCCACGTCTGGAACCGGTTCCGCGCGGCCGCTCGGTCCGAGCCATTCATGTCGAGCCACCGCTGCGCGCCGAGCGCGATCTGCTCTTGGCGCGCGGGATCGAGATCCTTCCAATGTTGCGCCTGTCCCGCGAGCACCTGACGCTGCGCGTCGCTCAAGTCTTCCCACGCGATGCCCTGCGCGTATGCGGCACCCGCGAACAGCGCGAGCGCGCAGACGAGCGCGCGCAATTTATTGGCTCTTTTCATGATCGTTCCCCGCTTGCTGCGGCGTAGGCTCCTTCGGCTGCACGGGCGGCACCGGCGGCTTGCCCGCGGCGTCCGGCGGTTTTCCTTTCGGCGCGCCGTCCTGGTCCCACTCCTTGATCGCTATCCACTCGTCGTCGTCGCCCTGCCAACTCCCGAGATACTCCAGAAACGCGAGGTCCGGCGCTGCCGCGTCCGCTGGCGCCCGCGGCTGCGCGGCCCGTGGAGGCATCGCGCGCGGGGGCGGCGCGTGGGCGGGCGGCGGCTGGCCCGCCGCTCCGCGCACGAAGCAGAGCGCGCCGACGAGGGCCGCTGCGATTCGCCTCATCAGCCCACGCCATCGCCGTTCGCCGAGGGCGGTGCGAAGTCGGGTTGGTCCTCGAGCCACGAGTAGAAATCGATGTCGTCGTCGAGCATCGCGAGGTCCTCGTTCCCGAGCAAGAGCTCTAGATCGCCCGTGTTCGGAACCTGCCCGAGCTCGGTCGGGCGCGGGTGATACGCGAATAGAAGCACCGCGACGACCGCGGCGGCGGCGAGCGCGCCACTCGGCGCGAGCGACCAGCTCCAACCGAGACTCGAGCGCCCGCCCGCACCATGAATCGCGCGCTCGCGCGCGGCGACGAGCCGAGCGCGTGTCGCCGCGTCGACGCCGCGCACGCTCGCGTCGAAGGCTTGCTTCGCGCTGCGCTCGAAGTCGCTCTTTGGCTCAGTCGGTTTTTTGCTCGTCTCGTTCATACCAATGCTCCTCGCCGTGCTCTCTGAGCAGCTCGCGCAGTCGGTGCACCGCGCGCGAGTAATGAGTCTTCACACTTCCTTCCGTGCACTTCATCGCGACAGCGGTCTGCGCGACGTCGAGACCCTCGAAGTTGCGCAACGCGAACGCCTCGCGCTGGCGCACCGGCAGCTTCAGCAGCGCTTGCTCTAGCGCCTGCATCGCGTCCTGCGCGAGAACCTGCTCGAGCGGGTTGTCCGTTTCGGGACCCGGCGCCACTACGATCGGGTCGTACTCTTCGCTCTCTACGCCGCCGAAAAAGCTCAACACTCGCGAACGCACGGAGCGCCGCCGCTGCACATCGCGGATCCGATTCTGGAGGATGCGGTAGAAGAGCGGCCGCCACTCCTCGCTCGGACGCTGCGAGTACCTGCGCACGAGCCGAATCATGCAGTCCTGCACGATGTCGAGCGCCTCGTCGCGATCGCGCACGTTCATCAACGCGATCCTGAAAGCTCGGGTTTCCACCTCACGCAGAAAGGCCTCGATTGCGACCCGCGACTCCAGCGTGCCCTCCCCCTCGAGGTCTTTCGCAATCCCGACATGAGCGATGCTCAATGCTATCCCCATCATAAGCCGCTCCGTGGCCTCGCCCGAACGGGCTAAACTCTCCCGTCTCGGACGCTTGCTCGTGAATAACGCCGCAGCACGCCGCGGGTTGACACGTAGGCGGGCGGGCGGGCGCCTAACTCTTTGATCGGATAAAGCTTTCCTTATCGATGGGCGACAACCGACCCGTCGTCCGGGTTGCGGTGCCCGTGCCGCTCGCGGACGTCTTCGACTATCTCGCGCCGAGCGGCGCGCCGCCGGCGCCGGGCACGCGCGTGCGCGTCCCGTTCGGGCGCCGCGAGAGCGTCGGCATCGTCGTCGAGCACGCCGCCGCCTCGGTCCTCGCGCCCGCGAAGCTCAAGCCGATAAGCGAAGTGCTCGACGCGTCTGCGCCGCTCGGCCCCGAGCTCATGCATTCCCTGCGCTGGGCCGCCGACTACTATCACCATCCGATCGGCGAGGTGCTGAGCCACGCGTTGCCCGCGGTGCTGCGCGAAGGTCGCGCGCTCGACGAGCCGCCGGAGATCGCATGGCGCGTGACCGAGAAGGGACGTGCTCAACCGCTAGCCGAGATCGAGCGCCGCGCTCGACGCCAAGCGCAGGCGCTCGCAGCGATCCGCGAGCGCGAGGCGAGCGAGACCGAGCTCGCGCTCTTAGGCGTCAAGCGCGACGTGCTCGAGAAGCTCGCCGACCGCGGTTGGATCGAGCCATGTGAGCCGACGCCGCGCGCCGGGGTTGCAGACAGTCAAGATCGGACCGAGCCGAGCGCGGACGGCGAGGCGGCTACTGCACGAGACGCCGCGCTTCCCGAGCTCACGCCCGATCAGCTAGCCGTCGTCACCGCGGTTCGCGCGGAGCGCGCAGCCGGCTTTCGCGCCTATCTGCTTCACGGCGTGACGGGCAGCGGCAAGACCGAGGTCTACCTGCGCTTGATCGCGGACGAGCTCGCGGCGAATCGGCAGACGCTGCTGCTGGTGCCGGAGATCGGCCTGACGCCCCAGCTGGTCGGGCGGCTGCGCGCGCGCTTCGGCGGCGAGCTCGCGCTGCTGCACTCCGGGCTCACGGAGCGCGAGCGCTTCGAGGCGTGGCGCAAAGCGTGGCGCAACGAGGCGCGGCTCGTCGTCGGCACACGCTCGGCTGTGTTCGCGCCGCTGCCCGGGGCCGGGCTCGTGATCGTCGACGAGGAGCACGACGCTTCGTACAAGCAGCAGAGCGGCTTCCGTTATTCGGCGCGCGATCTCGCGGTCGTGCGCGCGCGCCGCCTCGGAGTGCCAGTCGTGCTCGCCTCCGCGACGCCGTCGCTCGAGAGCTTCGCGAACGCCCGGCTTGAGCGCTATCACAAGCTCGAGATGCCGCGGCGCATCGGCTCCGCGGGCGTGCCGCGCATGAGGATCATCGACTTGAAGCAGCACGCGAGCCGGCAGGCGTTGTCGACCCCGCTCGTGGCCGCGATCGGCGAGCACCTCGCCGCCGGCAACCAAGTGCTGCTGTTCTTGAACCGGCGCGGCTTCGCGCCGGCGCTCTTCTGTCCTGAGTGCAAGGACGCGCTCCAGTGCGCGCGCTGCGACGCCCGTCTCACCGTGCACGCGCGCGCCGGCACGTTGCGCTGTCATCACTGCGGCGCCGAGCGCAAGCTCGAATGGGTCTGCAAAACGTGCGGGGGTGAGCGTATCGCTGTCGGTGCCGGCACGCAGCGCGTCGACGACGAGCTCGCGGCGCTCTTCCCCGGCGCGCGAATCGGCCGGCTCGATCGCGACGTCACCCACCGCAAGGGCGCGCTCGCCGCGGTGCTCGACGAGGTCGCGAGCGGCCGCACCGATATCTTGATCGGCACGCAGATGCTCACGAAGGGCCACGACTTCCCGCGCGTGACGCTCGTCGGCGTGCTGAACGCGGACCAGGGGCTGTTCGGCACGGATCCGCGCAGCCACGAGCGGCTCGCGCAAACGATCCTGCAAGTGTCCGGCCGCGCGGGACGCGCCGATCGGCCCGGCGAGGTCGTGATCCAGACTCACTATCCGGAGCATCCGCTGTTGCGCTGCCTGCTTGCGCACGACTACGCGGCGTTCGCATCGCTCGAGCTGACGGAGCGACGCGAGGCGAGCTGGCCGCCGTACTCGTACCTCGCCGCGTGGCGCGCGGATGCGACCGAACGGGAGCCCGCGCATGCGCTCTTGAACAAGGTGCGAGCCATCGCGCGCCGAGCCGCCGCCGACAAGGTCGCGATCCTCGGGCCAGCGCCGGAAGCGATGGAGCGGAAGGGTGGGCGCTATCGCGCTCAGCTTCTGTTCCGCAGCATGCAGCGCGCGCCGCTGCACGAGGTCCTGCGCATCACACTTCTAGACTTGCGCGGCGCCGCCGAAATGCGCCGGGCGCGGCTCACGCTCGACGTCGATCCGCTCGAGCTCTGATCGGCCGCGCACGTTCGGGTAAAATTCCGTTGCCGATGGCGCGCCGCAACCGCAAGTCGAATAGAACCGATTCCCCGCCGGGGTGGATCTGGATGCTGTTCGGGCTGGGGATCGGGCTCGTCGTCGCGGCCGGCGTGTACTTCCGTCGCGCGCCGTCGCCCGCCGATCACGCGGCCACCTCGACCGAGCGGCCGGCGCCCACGAGCGACCGAGCTCCAGCACGGCGCGGGTCACCGGCGCGCGGCGCGTCCGCAGGCAATGCCGAAGCCGCGAAGGCGAGCGATCAGCGCTTCGATTTCTACGACATCTTGCCGCAGTACGAAGTGGTCGTGCCCGAGGTCGAGAGCACCGCCGGCCCGAGCGCGAAGGCGAAACCCGTCGACGAGCCCGGCAGCTACGTGCTCCAGGCCGGCTCCTTCGGTGCCGCCGCCGACGCCGAGAAGCTCAAGGCCAACCTCGCGCTGCTCGGCATCGAATCGCGCGTGCAGAAGGTCGCGATCGACGACGACGTCTATCACCGGGTGCGGATCGGCCCGATCACGGACCTCGACAAGCTGAATCGCGTGCGCCGGCAGCTGCACGACGCGCACATCAACGCGATGCTGATGAAGGTACCGCCCTGACGGGGGCGGCCGGAACGGCTTCAGTCGTCGGTGAGCGACTGGCGGAAGTCGACGCCGAGCGAGCGCAGCTTTCGGTACAGGTGCGTGCGCTCCATCCCGACGCGTTTCGCGAGCTGCCCGACCTTACCGCCGCAGAGCTGCAGCTGCTGCTGTAGATAGGCCCGCTCGAAGTGCTCGCGGGCTTCGCGCAGCGGCATCGCGAGCAAGTCCTGCTTTACGAGCGGCTCGCCTTCGCCCGTTCCGCTCGCGAGCTGCGCCTCGACCTCGGCCAGCGAGATCTCTTCGTTGCCGCCGAGGATCAGGAGCCGCTTCACGAGGTTCTTGAGCTCGCGCACGTTGCCGGGCCATGGGTAGTTGCGCAGCCGATTCTGCGACGCGACGCCGAAGCGGCGAAACGGCAAGCCTTCTTCGTCGACGAGCACGTCCACCTGGTGGCGCAAGAGCTCGGGCACGTCCTCCGAGTACTCGCGCAGCGGCGGCACGCGAATAACGACGACGCTCAAATGAGCGAGGAGCTCGCGACGCACGGTCTCGCTGCGCTCGAACCCCGGATATGCACTCGTGAGCATCCGCACGTTGAACGGCCGGTCAGCCGCTTGGCCGGCCGGGCGGTACGCGCGTTGCTCCACGATGCCGAGCAGCAGGCGCTGGCCAGCCGGCGACACGTCGCCGAGCTCTTTGACGAACAAGATCCCGCCGTCAGCGCGCTCGAGCGCGCCCGGCTGAGAGCCGTCGCCGAGCAGCTGACGCTGCGCATCCTCTTCGCTCAAGTCGCCGCCCATCACGGCGACGAACGGCCCGCGCGATTGCGGGCTCTGACTCGCGAGGTAGCGCGCGAAGAGCTCGCGCCCGCTGCCGGGCTCGCCCGTGAGCAGCGTATGCGCGTCGTGCTGCGCGACGCGCGCGATTTGCTCGCGCAGCGCTCGCATCGGCTGGCTCTTGCCGGCCGGCGTCAGCATCTGCGCGGCGCGCGTGCGCCGAGGCTCTTTCGAGCGCCGCGCGGTGAGCGCTTTCTCGACGGTGCGCAGCAATTTCGCGAGGGAGACGGGCTTCTCGATGAAGTCGAACGCGCCGAGGCGCGTGGCCTCGACCGCCGTGTCGACCGTCCCGTGACCTGACATCATCACGACGGTGCCCGCCGCACCGCTCTCGTTCCATTCTTTCAGCAGCGAGATGCCGTCCGTATCGGGCATCCAGATGTCGAGCAAGATCAGGTCGAACTCGTTGTCTTTGCGCGCGGCGCGCGCGTGCCGAGCATCGGCGGCGGTCGTGACGTCGTAGCCTTCCTCGCTCAAGATCTCGTCGATCAAGGCGCGGATGTTCGCTTCGTCGTCTACGACCAGAATGCGCGCGCTCATGCGCGTTCTCTCCTATTTTCTTGTCGCCGACTGACCGAGCCGCCGCCGGCATCCACGGAGGTCGGGATGAGTATACTGATCTCGGCACCGCCTTGCTCGCGGTTGCGCGCGGTGATGTGGCCGCCGTGCTCCTCGACGAGCTTCTTTACGATCGCGAGACCGAGGCCCGTTCCCTTCGGCTTACTCGTGACGTATGGGTCGAACGCCTGGTGCACGATGTCGCTCGAGAAGCCCGGCCCGTTGTCGACGACCTTGATCTCGACGAGATCGGCATCCAGGCCGTGCACATGCCGCGTCGAGATCCCTACTTGCGCTTCGGGCTGATGCTCGGTCGCTTCGACCGCGTTGCGCAGTAGGTTGTGCAGCACCTGGCGAAGGCGCCCCGCGTCGGCCTCGATGCGCGGCAGCTCCTTGTCGAGCGTGAGCTTGATCGCCAGCGGCTTCCCGGGGTTCGCGTGATAGAGCTCGCTGACCTCGGCGATCAGCGCGTTCACGTCGAAGCGCGTCACATCCATGCTCGGGGTGCGCGCGTACTCGCTGAACGCGTTCACCATCTCCTTCATCGCCTCGACCTGCTGGATGATCGTGTGCGTCGCGCGGTCGAGCAGATCGATCTCGCCACTTTCGGTCTTCAGGTACTTGCGGCGCAGCCGCTCGGCCGATAGCTGGATCGGCGTGAGCGGATTCTTGATCTCGTGCGCGAGACGCCGTGCGACTTCGCCCCACGCCGCATCGCGCTGCGCCTGCAACAGGGCCGTGATGTCGTCGAACACGATCACGTAGCCGCCCGGTGCGCCGCTCTCGGTCGGCAGCTCCGTGCACGCGCACATCAGCACTCGACGCGCGCCGTCGCTACGCAGCGCCACCTGCTCGCGCCACTCGCTGTCGCCACGTTGCAAGTGAGCCGATGCAACCGCGACGAACTGCGCGAGCAACGGCCGGCTCGGCGCGAGATCTATCAGCGACTCGCTCTTGTGCTTCTCGAGGTCCTCGCCGAGGATCGCGCCCGCCGCCTGGTTGGCGGTGCGGATCCGCAGGTCGGGCTCGAGCGCGACGACGCCGGTCGACAGACGCGCGAGGATCACCTCGAGCTTGCGGCGCTCGCTCTCGACCTGCTGCTGGCTCGAGCGCGTTTCCTCGCTCGCCTTCGCGAGCCGCTGCGTCATGTCGTTGAACGAGTGCACGAGGAAACCGATCTCGTCGCGGGTCGGCGTCGGCACGCGCGTCGCGAAGTCACCGCGCGCGACCGCGCGCGTGCCTTGCATCAGGAGTTGGATCGGCACGACGAGCCGCCGCGAGAAGTAGAACGCGCCGTAAACCGACGCGAGCAGCGAGATCAACAGCACGAGGCTCAGCGTGAGCGTGAACGCGGATTTCAGAGCCGTGCGGATGTACGACAGCTCCGAGAACTGGTTGTAAGTTGCCTGCACCGCGTCCGCGCGCGTGGCGAGCTGCTGATCGACGGGGAAGATACCCTGTAGGAATTCGAGCTCCCCGCGAGCACTCGGCGTGACGAGCGGCGCGGCGGCAAGAATCTGATAGCCGCCGTCCGGCCGCGGGTCCACGCTCACGTAGGTTTGCGCCTGCCGAAGCTGAAAGATCACCTCGTCGCTCGGATACTTCGGCACGGCCGAGCGAGCGTCGCTCACGGTCGTTGCGAGGATTTGTGCGTTAGGACCGTAGACCGTGAGCTCGATCGCGGAGCTATCGGCGCGCAGCGCGTTGAGCGCAGGCAGTAGATCGCGCTGGTCGACGTTGGCGAGCCGATTCGCAAGCCGTTGCATCTCGTCGAGCTTGCCGCGCGCTTGGATGTCGAACGCGGTCTGGCCGAGCTGGAGCACGTTCTTGAGGCCCTTCTCGATATCGACGTTGAACCAGTTGTCGATGCCGCGATTGATGAACTCGACCGAAAAAACGTATACGCCGACGAGCGGCGTGATCGCGACGAGCGCGAGCACGGTGACCAATCGCGCACGCAGGCGCGAGCCCGGCACCTCGCGTCGATAGTCGCGGATCAGGTGCCAGACGTTGACGATGATCAGCACGAGCAGGACCGCGATGCCGATCGAGTTGATCGGCACGATCCAGGGCGAGAGCCTCGCGAAATCGTCGGAGTTTTCGGTGACGCGCGTGAACAGCAGCAGCGCGATGAACCAGAGCAGTACTCCGACTACTGCCAGCAGCGCGAGAAACGCGCTTCTTAGCCGCCTTGCAATTGCCATCGGTACCAATCGCTGCCGAGCGACCAGTCGCGACGCCAGAACGCTATCAATCTAAGCGGGCCGGGCAGCTTCTCCGCATCTAAAACCGCTCGCATTCGCACGGTGTACTCGTGTCCCGGCTCGACCAACGCCGCGTCGAGCAAGGGCAGCTGGTTCACGTGGCCGAGCCAATCGAGTGCCGCATAAAGAGTCGAGAACGACGTCTGGTCGCCGCTATTCAAGTTCTGCACGGTAAACCGCTCGCTCAACGCGTGGTACTCGAGCTGGTAGCGCTGGTGCAGCGTCGCATCTTCGCTGTCGAACCAAAGCCGACGCTTCCGCAAGAGCTCGACCTCGACGCGGATGGTCAGCGGCAAGCCGGACTGAAGGGCGCTGCGCGCTTCGGACGACAGCCGATACTCGATCAGCGCGTCGAGGAAGTAGACGCCGTTCTTCAGCTGCGTGCTTGCTTCGCGGATCTCGAAGTAGCCTGGGTCTTCCTCGCCCTTGATCGGCGCCGGCGGCGTTGCTTTCGGGGCCGCGAAATCTTGCGCACCCGCCCCGAGCGGCAGTGATAAGAAGAAAAGGAGTGCCGCGACCCCGACGACCAAGCGCAACCCGGCCTTGGGCCAGAGCGGGGCATTATTGTTGCGCGTGAAATACATCGGACGGTCGATGCGCTGCCGGCTTGAGTAAGCAAGCATAATAGAAGCCATCCCCGTCCGCGTCTCCAGGCAGGCTCTGGCACCCGCTCAACTGCGCGGTTCCTGGCCCTTCGGAAGCCTCTACCGTCGAAACAAAACCCGCGATCTGCGCATCGTTCTCTCTACGCAGCACCGAGCAGGTCGCGTAGACGAGACGCCCGCCCGGGGCGAGCAGGGGCCACAACGCTCGCAACAGGCGGGATTGGAGTACGACTGCGCGCGCGACGTCTTCCGGTCGGCGCAGCGTTTTGATGTCGGGGTGCCGGCGGATCACCCCGACCGCGCTGCACGGCGCATCGAGCAGGACTCGGTCGAACGGCCGCCCGTCCCACCACGACTTAGGATCCGTCGCATCGCCCGCAACGAGCCGCGCGTGCAGCTGGAGCCGATCGAGGTTCTCGCGCACTCGCGCGAGCCGGCGCGCGTCGCGATCGAGCGCCAGGACCTCGTCGAGTTCCGGGCAGCTTTCCAAGATATGACCCGTCTTGCCGCCCGGCGCCGCGCACGCGTCGAGCACGCGCTGCCCCGGTGCGAGGTCGAGGAAGCCCGCGGCGCGCTGAGCCGCGAGGTCTTGAACGGACGCGTCGCCGGCCGCGAAGCCCGGCAGCGCGTCGACGGGCTGCGGCGCGTCGAGCACGACTGCGGTCGCGACCTCTTGGTCCGCGCGCGCGCCGATGCCAGCGGCCTCGAGCCGCGCGAGATAGTCGGCGCGCGTCGTGCGCCGCTCGTTCACCCGTAACCACATCGGCGCCGGCGAATTGTTCGCGGCGCAGATCCGCTGCCAGTCGTCGGGCCAGTCGTGAGCGAGCTCCTCGAGTAGCCAGCGCGGATGGCTGAGCCGCGCCTCGTCGTCGGCCGCGAGCGCCGCGTCGAGCGCGCCTCGTTCGCGCTGGAAGCGGCGCAGCACCGCGTTCACGAGCGGCGCAGCGCCGCGGTGGCCGAGCAGCGCAGCGGCATCGACCGTCGCCGACACTGCCGCGTGCTCCGGAACCCGCATCTCCTGGAGCTGCAGCAACCCTACCTCGAGCAGCGCTCCGAGCTCGAGCTGGCCCGGCTTCAACGGCTTCGAGAGGAGGCGCGCCGTCTGCCACTCGAGCCGTTGATGCCAGCGCAATGTGCCGTACACGAGCGCGCCGAGCAGCGCCCGGTCGCGCTGCGCGACGCCGTGCTCGGCGGCAGCTAGCGCGTCGTCGGCCTCGACACGTTCGCGCAGCACGCGCGCGACGACTCCCGCCGCGGCGG
>Ga0070667_100002615_pt1 | contig 15605 bp, 23 predicted proteins | sample KBSS33metaG_FD_64659 | JGI IMG/M metagenome (GOLD analysis project Ga0070667, IMG submission 64659) | Switchgrass rhizosphere microbial communities from Kellogg Biological Station, Michigan, USA - KBS S3-3 metaG | ecosystem: Host-associated > Plants > Roots > Rhizosphere > Soil ... | reverse complement strand
GGCCGAACCAGGAGGGCACGCACGCCGAGCTCGTCAACCCGATCCCGAAATACGTTGCCTCACACACGATCAAGGAGCCGCTCACCTGGAACTCGCAACTCCTCGGAACCGACCCGGCCGATGAGGTGGCCGCTCTGAAAGAGCAGCATGTAGGTGATCTGGTTTCCTACGGTTGCGGCGAGCTTGCCAACTATCTGGCGCGGCGCGGTCTGGTCGACTAGGTGACGTTCTGGCTCCACGCCGTCGTGTGGGGCGACGGGGTCAGAGCGTTCCACGCCGGCCCGCTCCCAGTGCGCCTGCGATTGATTTCGGCAACGACGTACACGTCAGGGGTTGTGAAGCTGTCGTACCAGCCGCTCGGTGCAGGCTGATACCACTACTGCACGGCGGCGTATTCCACGGCCGGCTCGAAATAGCGGTCCTTGCCTTTGACCAGGATCGCCAGGGCGTCGAGCCGAAATCTCTTCGCGGGTACCGTCGTTGGGGTTGGTGACGACGTATTCGATGTCGTCACCCTGTGTCGCCCGGTCCCATCGGCACGTCGTTGACGGCCGCCGGCGCGCGTTCAGTGTCGGTCGATTGTTGACCGATCTGTTTCAGTTGATCGTTGACACTCGTGTGTGGTGTTTGGGCCCGCCAATGAACCGGACGTAACGGGTTCCGTCGCAGCCACCTCGATGGCCTTACCACCCAGCGCATGCTTGCCCGACTGAAGTCTCCACAGCGGTTCGCGACATTCAACGACGTACAGCTGAGCAACTTGATAAGTCACGACCGCGAAGATTCCGAGGATTTCGTCCACAGCACCCTCGGCGCACTTGCTGACGCGATGCGCATTGATGTGGCGCCGCCTGCCGACGGCGACCTACCGACGGAGGTGGCGTGGCTGGTGGCGCAGGAGGCAACCACGTCCTCAGCAGGCGCACCGCACGCGCGCATTCTTCGATGAGGCAACGAACCCCTGTACGCGCGCATGCTTGATGAGTCAACGCGGCTTATTGCGTCCGGATAGGTGCCATGCCAGAATGCGGGAGACCCTTCACTCAGCCAAAGGGAATCCGTTGATGATGGCCCGGCTCAAACGAATCCGCCAGGGTATTGTCGCCGTCGCAGCGCTATCCATAATTCTCCTGGCCGCCTGCGCCCCCACCCAAACCCCGTCGTCTTCACCAGCCGGCGGCGGCAGCCCCGGGCAGGTTTCCCTGGTGTCACCGGGCAAGCTCATGGTCTGCACGCACCTGTCCTACAAGCCGTTCCAGTTCAAGGACAGCTCCGGTAACGTGGTCGGCTTCGATGTCGACATGTTGGACCTGGTCGCCAAGAAGTTGGGCGTCACCCAGGAGATCGTCGACATCGACTTCGCATCGATGACTTCCGGCGCGGTGTTCGCAGCACGGAAGTGTGACGCCGCCGCGGGTGCTGTCACCATCACCGACAAACGCAAGGAAGCCGTAGCGTTCTCCGATCCCTACTTCAGCGCCACGCAGGCGTTGCTGGTCAAGACGGATTCCGGCATCACCGAGCTGTCTCAGCTCCGCGGCAAGAAGCTGGGAGTCCAGACCGATACCACCGGCCAGATCTACGCCGAGGACAACAAGGAAGCCAACGGCTACGACATCGTGGTCTATGACGACATGCCGACCACCCTGACCGGAGTTCTCGCCGGGCGGGTCGCCGCCGCGATCAACGACAACGGTGTGGTGTACGACTTCGCCAAGGAAAACCCGACAACGACGGTGACCAAGGAGTTCGACACCGGCGAGCAGTACGGATTCATGGTGCAGAAGGACAACGCGAGCGCTGCGGCGTTGCTGGCCGTCATCAATGACGTGCTGAAGACGTCGAAGGCCGACGGCAGCTATGAGGCCATCTACAAGAAGTGGTTCGGAGTCGCACCTTCTGCCGCGTAAGCGCGAAACCGACCCACCGCCTCCCGCGAGTAGCCTGCGGCCTCCGGCAACCAAGGAAGCCGCCGGACTGGCGTTCGACTCAGCCTATTTCAGGAAGGTTTTTGCGATGAGCGTTTCCACCCTCGCTCCGTCTGTGCGCCGGGGGCCGTCCCCCCGCCAACGCGCCAAGCGACGTCGGCTGATCCAGTACGCGGTCCTGGTGGTCGGGGTGGTCGTGCTGCTCTTGGTGGCCGACCTGCCCCAGATCGGGCAGGTCTTCTTCCGGTCTGACCTGATCGTGGCGACGCTGACGCAGGGCTTGGGCACTGCGCTGCTCAACACCATCATCTATAGCGCAGGAGCTTTCGTTTTCGGCCTGGTCGGTGGCACCATCCTGGCGTTGATGCGGCTTTCCTCGGTGGCCCCGTACCGCTGGATCGCTGGGATCTACATCGAGTTATTCCGCGGCCTGCCGGCCCTCATCGTGCTGCTCGCGTTCGGCCTGCTGCCGCTGGCGTTTCCCGGTCTGATCATTCCCTACGACCCGTACGGCACCGTGTGGATTGCGCTCGGCATCGTGGCCGCCGCCTACATGGCCGAGACAATCCGTGCCGGCATCCAGGCCGTTCCGAAGGGGCAGGTCGAGGCGGCTCGCTCGCTCGGTATGCCGGCCGGGATGGCGAGTCGGAAAATTGTGCTCCCCCAAGCGTTTCGGATCGTCACTCCTCCGCTCACCAACGAGCTGATCTTGCTGGTGAAGGACTCATCGCTGGCCTACATATTGGGCTTGTCGGCGGCCGGCTATGAGCTGACCAAGTATGGTCGGGATCTATCCAGCACCAACGCTAATCTCACCCCGCTGGTGATCGCCGGTCTCTGCTACCTGCTGATTACGCTGCCGCTCACTTTCGTGGTGCAGCGGATGGAAGCCCGCGCCAAGAGAGGTCGGTGATCGCGATGTCGGACAATGCCACCCCCACTCCGACGGCAGGGCCAGGGGAGGCGGTGGTCGAAGTCATAGACCTGCATAAGTCCTTTGGCTCCATCGAAGTGCTCAAAGGCATCTCAACGGTCATCCGTCGCGGTGAGGTCGTGTGCGTGATCGGCCCTTCCGGCTCGGGGAAGTCGACGTTGCTGCGATGTGTGAACCTGCTGGAGAGACCCACCTCGGGGAGGGTGGTGGTGAGTGGTGAGGAGGTCACTGATCCCGACTGCGACATCGACCGGATCCGGAGCAACCTCGGGATGGTGTTTCAGCAGTTCAATCTTTTCCCGCACCTCAACGCCTTGCGGAACTGCACCATCGGGCAGCTCAACGTGTTGAAGCGCTCCAAGGAAGAGGCCGACACGAAGGCTCGAGAGAATCTGTCCAAGGTGGGTTTGACCGGGCGGGAAGGCGCCTTTCCCGCTCAGCTCTCCGGCGGGCAGCAGCAGCGAGTCGCCATCGCCCGTGCCTTGTCGATGGACCCTGGCCTGATGCTCTTCGACGAGCCGACGTCGGCGTTGGATCCTGAGCTTGTCGGCGACGTGCTTTCGGTGATGCGGCAGCTCGCCGCCGAAGGGATGACCATGATCGTAGTCACCCATGAGATGGCGTTTGCCCGGGAGGTGGCTGACCGGGTGATCTTCATGGATGGTGGCGTCATCGTTGAGGAAGGGCCCCCGGGAGACGTCATCGGGCGCCCGCAGGAGAAGCGAACGCTTACATTTCTGCAGCGGGTGTTGGACCCGACTCATGTACGAGCAGGCGAGGAGGACGAGGCGCACGAAAGGCGGCATGGCACTGATCATCAGGCCGGCGGCTCGACACCGCGCGACGACGATCTCAACCCCCTGCCCGGGATACCTCACTAACCCCTGGCTACCAGCCTCGCGGTTGGACCGTCCATCTCGGCTGAGCTATGCGAGCCGGGCAACCCACGAATCGTTTTGCAGCACGAGGCCTTCGGCCTCAGCTGGCCTCCATACCATCTACACTCTGCCTGTTGTCCGGTGGTGGGGGGCGGCGAGCTGGGGAAGGGGTCGGTGCTGACGGAGGGTTATCCCCACCACATACCGACCAGCAAGTCCCAGCCCGCCGCTTGCTTGCTTCCCGGGATAGACACGTCCGGCGGGCGGGAATGGTTCAATCCGAATCGCGTGTGGACAGCGCCGCCAGTGCGAGCCGTCATCCTGCTTGGGTGGCGGGCCGGACCCTGTAAGCCGGAAGGCGCACGACCTTGTCCGCTTTGCGCAAGGACGTGAGGTCTGTGGTGGGAGCAACTTACACATGTCACCGACGTGGACCTCGGAGGCGCAGTCCGGACTCCCAAGCCGCGCCGATGCCGAGAGCTCGCTGTTTGGCTCTTCGCGAAGGCTAGCCTCTAGGCGATGGGTTACGCGTTTGCTTCGGTGGTCGAGACTGTTCAGCTGAACAAGCGGCTGCGCAGGATCGTGTTGGAGGTCCCCGAGCTTGATCGACTTCAGCTGCCCAAGGCAGGCGACGCCGCCGTCGGCATCTACTTCCCGGACGCGAATCGACCCAAGTGTCCCCCGCCGATGGACTGCCGCGACGGCGTGTGGGGCTACTACGACGCAACGACTGCGCCACCCGGACGAACGTACTCAATCCGTAACCACGATCCGATCTCCAACCGCATCAATGTTGACGTTGTCCTTCACGGCCACGGAGTCGGCAGCACATGGGCCCAGACAGCCGCGGTGGCGAGTGAAGTTGTTGTCGCGCATGCGCGGTCGTGGTATCGCCCGGGACCCAGCACCGACTGGCAGCTCCTGGTTGCGGACCTTCCCGGGTTGCCTGCCGCTGCGCGGATCGTTGAGGAGTTGGCACCGGCCAACCAGGCCATCGCCATAGTCGAGGTCGCCGAGGAAGCCGATCTTGAATACCTCCCTCACCGGACGAATGTGACAGTCATCGCGACGGTGGGGACGGGCAACGGCGACGGCGAGAGCGTCCTGGCACAACTCGTCGCAGCGCAGCCACTCCCGGCCGGCCGAGGCTACTGTTGGTTCGCCGGCGAGGCTGGGCAGTCACGCGCGGTGCGAAAGTATCTCCGCGGTCAACATCATTGGGATGCAGCGCAATTCGATATCCTCGGCTACTGGCGGCGCGACTCCGAGGCGTGGGATAAGCGGTACGCCCCGGTCGCCTCTGATCTCTTCGCGGTTTACGAGAAGGCGCTCGCCGACGGCAAAAGCGACAAGCTTGCGGCGGAAGAATTCGACGATGCACTTGAACAGGCCGGTCTCTAGCCACAACTCCCCTTCGAGCCACCTCCGCTGCCCAGCGCGGTGCTGGGCGCGACCGCGGTGCGGCCCCTCGGCCTGGAGGTGCTTAGGGGCTCCTGTCGACGAATTACCGCCTAGGGAATCGCCGACACCGATTGGATACCGATCGTTGGCGACCGCAGATGGGTCATGATCACCAACGACCGACGGCTGCGCACGCGGCCCGCCGAGGCCGAGTTGGCCATCGCCCACAGGCTAAGAGTCGTTCACCTTCACGGAGAGGTTGGAAGCCAGCCGCCGTGGAATCAACTCGTGCGGGTGGCGACGCGTTGGTCGAACATCGCCGACCAGCAGGAGAAGCCGGGGCCGTGGTGACTCTCGTTACGTACGGGTCCGCACATACTCATGGACTTCGCGCCAGGTGTTGCCGAGCGATGTGGCAATGTCAATAGCCTTCGACCGACGAGGCGGCTGCCCTACTAGTCTTGCGTTCCCTTCGCTTTGCCGAAAGCAGTTGCGACGCATGAATTTCCACCCACCGGCGGATCCACCATTATCCGCCATAATGTTGAGAAGTCCGCCACGGAGAATGAGAACCTGATATGTAGGCGGTTTTGTCAAGAGGGTAGGTGAAAGCCGCCCCGACGGGTTTGCCGGGGCGGCTTTCGTTTGGCTGACGAGGTGCGGGTGTCGACGGTCGTTGCTCACGACGGTGGTGTCAGACTGAAATGCGCGGGTTGGGTACCGCATGACGATGATTCGGATGTGAACGTTGCTGCTGTCTACAGCCGAGCATCACCGACGATTTCGTTCAATCGAATTGTGGCTCATAGGTTCTCGGCAGGTTGGTTCACTCACCGCGTCAACTCCTGGTCACCGGCGTCCGCCAAGTAGTTGAGTCCGGCGGTTACATCGTTGCCAGTGACCAGCACCAGCCGGCCAGTTCCCGAGCGATGGCGAGGTTGGCGACGAGTGGGTTCTTGCCGCGTTCGGTGAAATGCCGCCACCGTTTGTAGAGGCGCCGGTTGCCGGCGTGTCCTCGCGCCCGCAGTGCCGGTTCCGCTACGGCCCAGCGGGCCCGCAAGGTGGGACCCGAGGTGCGGTAGGACTTGCGGTGGTGCCAGGCTGCTTCGATCAGCAGCCGTCGCACGTGGGTGTTGCCGACTTTGGTGATCGATCCCTGGACCCGCGAGGTTCCCGTGGAGTATTCGCAGGGCACCAGTCCGACGTAGGCGCCGATCGAGGAGCCGGTGAACCGCGACCAGTCGCCGATCTCCACCGTCAGCGCCAGGCCGGTGAGCGCGGCGATACCGCGCAGGCAGCCCAGCCGATTGACTGGGTCAGCGAAGCGTGGTGAGGCGGCCACTTCGGTGAGATGTTCATCGAGGCGATCCCGTGCTGCGGTTGCTGCCAGCACGGCGTCGAAGCCGTGGTCGAAAGCCGCTTTGAGGTGGGCGTCGTCGAAGCGTTGCCGGCGTAGCCATTTCTCGTGCGCACACGTACATGGTGTTCCACCGAAAATAGACGATCCCCTGCCGCAGAAGCAGTTCGATAACCGATGCCGTACCCGCATCAAGTCGACGCGGGCATCTTCACGAGCCCGCACCAAATCGCGAACCGCCTCAATCTCGCGCTCGGGAACGGTTACCGCGGTGATCTCACCCAACCGCAGCAGCCGGGCCAGATGCGCCGCATCTCGGGCATCGGTCTTGACCCGATCCCCGGCTGGGCGTTGGAGCGTTGAGGGTGCGGCGACCACGCATTCCATCCCGGCCTCATTGATCGCCCGCGCCAACCCGAACCCGGTCGGGCCCGCTTCATAGGTCATCCGCACCGGGGCCCGCAGCTGATGCAACCAGCCCAGCACCTCGCCGTGATCCGGGCACAGCCGCGCCTTGCTGACTTTCCCCGTTTCTTCGTCCACGGCGTGCGCGACCACTGAAAGCGCATGCACGACCAACCCCACGCTCGTACCCTGAATATCCACCGGAGGCCTCCTGATCTGCAAATGTGGCTCTGCCAACGTGAGTGTTCACCCACGCCGACAACCCACGAATCGTTTTGCAGCACGAGGCCTTCGGCCTCAGCTAGCCCCCATACCGTCTACAACCACCCCCGGCTCCGGACGACCCCTCGTGTAGAGTCCCGGTTTCCGTTGCAAAATCCCGATGCTAACTTCAAATGGTTTACAAATTTGCAGATCGAGCTGGGCACCCGGAAAACCGCGCGCACCCTTAGATGGGTCTTCGGGCTGGGATAATCACGCCGTGATGTTGGTACTCCTCGGCCGCGGTGGTCGGGCACGTACATCGCGAATTTGGCGCTGAGAGCGTGGATTACGCGCGCCCCACCGCGTGTGGTCCGCAGACGTCCCATGCACCAGCACAAGGCGGCCCGTGCCCCACGGTGTGGCAGGCGGTCACCGTGTCATCTGGCGAGATGACGCGCTAGACCGGTTTCACGCGCCGGGCTTTCGGGCGCCGAAGCACAGCTGGATGCATGCGAAGTAGAACTCGTCACGGGCGGCCAGTTGGTCCTGCTCGGCCTTCCACTCGGCGGCGTCGGCGGCGTCCATGCCGCCCTGCTCGACGGCGTACTGGACGATCAGCGGGGTAAACGCGCCGCCGTAGGTCTCCGGGTCGAGCGCGGTGGTGGCGAATGTGTGCCCTGCCATGGTCACATCCGAAAAGCCCGCTTCGCGAAGCCGCGGCGCGAGCGTCTGCGGCAGTGAAGGGTGGGTTAGGTGGCGGTCCCAGGCATCGAGTAGCCGCCGCATCCGCGCGTGGTCAGTGGTGTGCCACGAGACCGTCGCCCAGTCGACGTCCAGATCACGACGCGGCCGCCGGGTCGCAGCGCTCGATGCATCTCGGCCAGCGCGGCTGAGGCGTCGGGTACGTACTCAAGGACCTGCACCGACAGAGCCGCATCGAACGCACCGTCGGGCACGGGCAGATTCGTGGCGTCGGCCTCGTAGAACGCGACGTTGTCGCGGCCCTCGGCCCGTTTGGCGGCGACGGCGAGCATCGCCGGGGCGCGGTCGACGCCGGTAACCGATCCCTCGCGGCCGACTTGGTCGAGCAGCTCGGTCACGTAGAAACCCGAGCCGCAACCCACATCGAGAACACGCTCACCCGGCCGCGCAGCGAGCGCCTCCTCGACGAGACGACGCCGGCGAACGACGTCCCGGCGGTGATAGAGCACTTCCAATTGCTTGGCCATGCTCTCGTCGAACTCGAGCTGTGCCACGTGCACAGGCTATTGCCTCACCCGGCGAGGTAAGAGGATTTGAACCGAGTCCTGAGACTGAACTCGGCCATACCGCGTGAGACAGCTGCGAAACCTGCTGTCCCACAACACGGGATTTGAAACCGAACCGGATAAGCGACACGCCGGCTCCGTCCCCGTCGCCGCCCTCTTTGTCACCCGCATGGCCCGAGCCGCCGGCGGCCAGTGTGGCCGTCCACGGTGACAGTCCAGCCCCAGGTTGCGGTCCGGGAGCGCTAGCTTGACCCGCTCGTTCCCTTCGCTTGGGCTTCGGCGGTTTCGGAGGTTTCGAGGGTGATGCCGGGCGGGTCGGTGTCGTGTTCGAGGCCGAGCTGAATCCGCGCGGTGGCCACGATGTTCTCGACGGTGAAGCCGAACTTGGCCTGCAGCACCTTCAGAGGTGCTTCTTCGTGCGGTCAGAGCCGCAACAGCCGTAGCCGTCGATATGTGGCAAACAGCAGCGCGAACGGGTCGCACCAGTGTGGTAGGCCGCCGATCAGATGCAGGCCGGTCATCAGGATTATCGACGCGGTGGCGACGGGCTGAGACGTGAAGTACCGGCGGGCCGCGTCGGATAGCCGCTCGTTGTCGGTGGCGATCAGGTCGTAGGCGGCCACGCCAGCGGCCAGTGCCAGCCAGGCTCGGTCGGAGTCATGCATCTTGTCTGCACCTCCTCGCATCTAAGAAGACGACGGACAGGCTGAGGAAGTTCATGTGTGGATTTGGCGGGTTCCTGAATAGCGATTGGATGGCAATGCCGTCGAGTTCTCGGTTCGAGCTAAGTACGACGCTTGGATCGTGCAGATCGTCGGATCAGCAGGTGACGTGAAGAACCGCGCGGACCTCCCCTGGCTCAAGGCCCGAGATCAGTCGGCAGGCCTGGTCCGTAGGGACAGCCACAAGGTCAATGTTTCGGCGCGCGGCCTTCTCGACCACCTCAGCCATGACCGGCAACGAGCCATGGGCCCCGGTGCCGATGATCAAGCGGGGTCTGCCCCAGGGGATCTCCTCGTCAGCCGAGAGCGGAGTGTGGCCGAACTTGTCGCGATATGGCTTCGAGGGCTTCTTGCTCCGTTTGCGCACAACACCTCGGTCGATGACGATGTCGTGCCCATACGTTCGTCCCTCGACCTCGATCGACCCGAACCCGAGAAATCGCACCTCCATTACGTGCCACCGTACCCGCTCAACTGCGAGCACCAACACATGACAAGGTGTTGCGCACGGCGATCGAGCCGCTGTCCGGCGCGATCAAACCCCGTGTGGTGTCGTTGCCGCCCGGCTGGGGACACGGTAGGCCGGGCACCCGAATGTCTGTTGCCAACGGCTCGCCCGGCGTCAACACCAACGCGCTGTCTCCGCCGACGTTCGTCGACGAACCGTCGGGAAACGGCGCGCGCAACGGCATTCCCGTGACGGTCGTCCACGTCGGCCAGGTCACCCCAGCCGGTTACGTGCCGCGCCGCAACGCGGGGAAAAACTCTGGTAGAGCTAGCCGCGGCAGGTGTGAGATGAACGATCACAACACGCTCGACGCGTCCGGTCAGACGCGACGTCCACACTCTGACCAGTGGTACCGGTTACTCACGGAAGGCCACGCTCCTCTCGTCAGAGCCCGGCGTGTGTTTCGTTACCTTCCCTCGGCACCTCGCTGCAAGATGTGTAACAACCCATTCGGCCGTCCCGTCGGCCGCATTCTTGGCGTGGCGGGATTCAAACCGTCTCGTAAGAACCCCGATCTGTGTACCCGATGCTGCGACGCGGTGCCGCACGGCGGAGCCGAGGTCGACATCGCCGTTTTGCTCGCCGACGTTCGCGGGTCAACGACGCTCGGCGAGCAGACCCCGGCCGCGGACTTCGCCACGCTGCTCGACCGGTTCTACGCGGCAGCGACACAGACGCTCCTGCGGCGCGACGCCGTCGTCGACAAACTCATCGGCGATGAGGTGATGGCGTTCTTTGTGCGGGGCATCAGCGGCCCGGACTATCGCCACCAAGCCGTCCGTGCGGGGCTGGAGCTGCTCAGCGCCATCGGCTACGGAAGGGACGGTGGGCCCTGGCTAAATGTGGGGGCGGCGGTCAACGCGGGTCCCGCGTACGTCGGCAACGTCGGTGGTGCGGTGGTGGACTTCACCGCGCTCGGCGACAGCGTCAACGCCGCGGCGCGTATGCAGCAAGCGGCCGCGGGAGGGGAGTTGCTCGTCGCGGCCGGAGTCGCAGACGATCTCGTGGCGCATGGGTCGCGACGGCAGCCGGCGCTACGCGGCCCGCGACCGGCCGATAGAAGCCTTCGCGTTGACCACCCAGAAACCTCCGAGGAGGCACGATGGCGGACCACCGCTTGCACGGCGTCCGTTGCGTGCACGCGGGTGAGTTGGATCCGAACGCGCCCCAGGCCCGCGCAATGAACCGAGCCGCCGCGATCACCGCGGCCCGCGACGACGCGGTGTTCAATGAACTAATCGCCCGGCGAGACGAGGAGGACGACGACTCCGATGGCTGAGACCAACGAGTACGAACTGCAGGCCCTGTGGTGGAAGCGCGTCCTGTCGGCGTTCACCGCCCGCCACGACCGTCAGGAGATCCCGTATGTGGTGGAGCTGCTGCGGTGCGTCGGGGACCAGCGCGCCACCGAGACCGCGCACCGGGCCTGGTTGTTGACCCGCCGCGACCGCGCCGATGCCATCGCCGAGATCCGCATCCTTGTGGCGCACGCCGAGGAGCTGGCCGAGCTGTGAGGATTGTCTGCATCGTGTGGTACGGCTGTCTCAGGTCGGTATCTCCGAAGCGCCGGGAGTCTTCAGGGGAGGCCAACCCGGACACGGGTCACCATGCGACGCAAGCCGATACGCACGTCGGTAGGTGGTCCTTGTTGAGCAACATCCTCTTTCGTAACGCTGAGCTGTCGTGTGGAGCAGCTGGAGCGGCATCCAGGGTTGACGTCGAGGCGGACGCTCCTCGACGATGATGACCACCTGCCATCCGACCGAGTTCGCCGAGGCGGACGACGAGTTTTGACCTCCGCAGCGCCCACCGTCACCGAGCGCGATGGGGACCGCTGCCGATGTGGACGGGGCGTTCGCGATCTCCTGGACATTGACGAATGCGGGAGGGCAAGCCCTAACGGCACAACTGCGCGGCGACATCAACCGGCCTGGGCGGCCGCAACCTCGAAATGCGAGACCGTGGTCTCGCGATCGACGAGGTACTCGTCATCCTCGGGGTAGAACACAGCGGCCTCGATGTCGGATCCCGCGAACCCAACGATGGCAGCCCGTGACTCCCACCAACTGACCGTCAGGACTTCGGTCCGACCATCTCCCAGGTCTCTCGTCCACATCTGGCAGCCAAGGTTGCCCGGCGTCGCCGCATACTCACGCAAACCTGTGCCGGTGATGTAGGCGACGTAGGCGTTCGCCTGCTCGGTCCGAACCCAGCCTCGCCACATCCGAGCGATCATGACCATCTCCTCGACGACACCGGGTCTCCTGCCCACAACGATGGGACCCGGCTCGGTGTATTGGGCCTCGGGTGCGCGGTATCCCAAGGATTGGCGCACATTATTGCCGGATTGATCGGGGTCGTGAAGGTGCTACATCAAGTCATCACTGCGTCGCCCTTAGTTCAGCGAACATGTCACGTTTGTGTCGCGAGAGGGGTCATCTCGCCGCCGTGGCCGCTGTGGACTGCAGTTCGACTCGTCAGATGAGGCCACCATGACAACCGCAGTGTCTTGAAATAGACGACATATGAGGGTCTGAAAAACTCCGTATCGGAAATTACACGGCGAAATGACGGTCGCATTCCTACGTGGCAGGCGTGGACGCTGAATCAGATACACCTCATGCCCCCGAGCCGAGCAGCCGAACGATCTTGTAGCCAGTTAAGGTCTCACCGTTACTCAACGGCATGACCGGATAGTACGACCCGACTCGACAGCGCCTTGATAAGGGACGGGGCATTGCTGTACGGCCCGCCTGTTGCCCAAATGCCCGCCTGTTGCCCAAATGCGGAACGACGTGGAAAACGGGCGCTCGAACTTGACCTGATGAGCTAGGGGCGCTGGCGAGGGCTCAGCTTGATGTCCTCTAATCTCTCTCGGATCTCCACAACGGTGTCAAAGAGAGCTTGCTCCACCTTCTCCTTGGACGAGCCGATCACCTGGACATGCGGCATGCCAGCGATTTCGCGCCGCACCACCTGGACGTCGGGGACCGCATCCCCGGTCCACCACTCCCGCTTGACCTCGAAGTCGCCGTACCTGTCGCGCGGGGCATCCAGACTCTCGCTGGGGCGCTTAGCCGCCGGCATTCGCGCAGTCCACGTCCTAACCACCCACACCAGCTACCACGATCTCGGTGGCGACTACTTCATCGTCCGCGACAACCCTGAGCACCGTCGCGCCGCGCACTGCTCCAGCTCGAACGCCTCGGCTACCGCGTCACCCTCGAACCGGTGGTCACTTGACCGGGTCACGACCAGTCATTTTCGAGTCAACTCGGGACAACCTCCTGCAAGCGCATTTGGTGGGTCGCTCTCACGACAATCCGATATTGACCCCATTCCGAAGGTCATCCATCAAAAACGGTACCTTCGCTGTGCCGATATCGACCGTAAATTTGCCCTCGCTCTTCTCCGTCACGGGCGCTGTAAACGTATATAGGCAGGACGCCCGGAGCGAACCAGGATTTCCCTGGTGCACCGGTTCCCGTGTGAGGTGGCCAACTGACAAATGCCCAACTCCAACGGCCGTGCCGTTGAGGCTGATGGTCACGGGAATCCCTTGCCGAATAGTAGTGGCCGCCTGATCGGATTTGGCTAGGCACCGCCTGCTCTGAGCCGTATCGACGTCGACCCCGAAGATTGCCGCCGAAACCTGGCCGTGAGCCAGGAACCCTTCCTCCCTATCCGATCCGCTGTGTTTCAGCGCTAGGTAAGCTCCACCTGCGCCAGCTACTACAGCGAGCAGAAGCCCTACTAGCAGCAGTATCCAAACTGCTGGGCGCCTGCGTCGAATCATTTTGAGTGCATCGTTGACCTCCTCGCTCCCCGCGAGCGTGCGAAACCCGCCAATGGTTGCGAAGGAATCGTCCACCCGGATCTGGTGGCCTGGCGCGAGTACTGCACTACTCCTTTTCTTGAAGCCGTCCCCTTGTGCAGCCGCCAGAGCGCATCTAGGAGGCAGTGGTTGCTCAGTCGACCGGAACGGGAGGTCGCTGATCGTGGTGTCCTCGCCGTGGGTGGACGGCGCATCAGCCACTGCGCAAACCATGGAATGGCTGGCCACCCTCGGAATGCACAGAACTGTCGTGGTGCTCAACGACCGACGGGCACGCCGACAAACGGACCCGCACCATTTTGGCGCAGCAATTCGCCAACCAAGGCCAGGTCGTCATCGAGGTGCCCTTGGATCTACACCTGCGTCCGGGCGGCGTGATCGACGTCAGCCACGAGATGTCATGTGACCTGGTGCTGTCAGCGTCTGCGTCGGTCATCCTTGCACCGGGTGTTGTCAGACCCCGCATCGACACCAAATCATCGCTGTGCCTGTGTCATTCGGCTCCTTGGCCAACGAAATGGGGTACCAGCCAGCTAGCGTGCCCCCCGACTACGTCGCTGGGATACCGCGAGCAGATCGCGGACGGTAAGGCACGCCAGGAGGCCGGTAAGCGTTATGGCTGGTAGCCCGGGCCGGGTTCGGGGACTCCGATGGTGGGCTGGCAACGGTACGCACGGCCCCGTGCGGTCAATGCGACCGTGTCCAATACGCCCTCAAGAACACCGAAGAGGGTGTTGAGCCAGCCATAGCGCGCATCGCCCGTGCGGAACGTGAGCGACGTGACAAAGACCCGGGCGTCATCGACCGGACGAAGCGTGGCGATGCCGTTCATCTCGACGTAGACCTGCGCGTCGTCCTCCGTCGTGAGCAGTCCCCGCAAGGTGGGGAGGTTGACGTTGTCGGGACGCCGCGGCGCGAGGTTCGTCAGCCGCAGTTCACCACGCACGTCCTCCCCGCGCAGCCAGCCGTCCAATGTTCCGTAGTGCTGCCCCCCTACTCCATAGTCAAGGAACTCCAGCGAGGTGTAGTGCAGCTCGACATCCCCAAGCGGTAGGAAATCCATCCAGGTGCCCTCCAGTCGTCACAATGATCGCGACTCGCGTCAAGCATAAAGGCACCTGCTGTCCACCTCCGTGTGTCTGACCAGCGGCGATGATGACGCCGAACTGGAGTGCCGCTGAGCGTGCAGGTGATGATGTGGGTGAACTCGTGCCTGTGAGCGGGTCACGCGTGAGCCGGTGAGGACACGCGCGGCCCGCAGATGTTTGCCGAACCGTGTCCTTCTTCGCGAACCAGCAGTATTGAGGCCTACGACGGTGCAGATGAGGTGTGCGGCGAACGTGCTGCTCGTCGACGTTGCGCTGCTTCGGACCGCCGGTACGCGAGCCAATCGCCTTCTTGACGTTGGTCACCGCGCCTTGAAGTGAGTCGCCTGTCTGTGAAGGTGTTCCGCTCCCGGTGCTGGTTGGCCGTGAGGTCGGCTTCGTGCCCAATGGCTTACTGTTCGTGATCGGATTCGTTCTCAGTGAGGGCAGTGTGGCGCTCGACTGCTGGTTGCGCGGGGTGGACGTATTAGGAGTTGGCGTCAACGGGCCTGCATCGCCGCCCGAAACGATGGTCTGCTTCGGGGCGACATTTTGCTGTACCGGTGAGAATGTTTGTGGGCCAGACGAATTCGACAAGTTCGTGGTCGATCCGGTGAGGGGTATTGATTGCGACACCGACGTCAGGGCTCGATGATGGGCTCACCACCGGCATCCGAGCGCTCGCAGGCTCGCCAGTACAGCGCCCGGCTTTCCTGGGCGGTTTGGGCGAATCCAGCGGCAACGTTCTGGGCGTCGGTAGCCCAAGCCGACGGCGGCGGCAGGAGTGCGAACTGGACCCGCTGCGAGGGGTCAGTCGTGCGGTTGTATCCGGTCTCGATGATCGCCCGGACTGCTGGGTGCAGCGCTACCAGAATCGGCTGCGGAACAGCGGAACGGTGCGGTATTCATCGGACACAACTCGAACTACGGAGATCGACAAATTGGCCCGGCCCGGTATGGGAGGGAGGCTGCGGCTAGGCGCCCGGCGGGCGGTCTTGGACAGACCGGTCGGCCCGATTCCGACCATCGCGAAGGCCCCAGTCGGTAGCATTGCTTGCTGCAAACAGCACAGCGAGCCCA
>Ga0070667_100002608_pt1 | contig 15645 bp, 14 predicted proteins | sample KBSS33metaG_FD_64659 | JGI IMG/M metagenome (GOLD analysis project Ga0070667, IMG submission 64659) | Switchgrass rhizosphere microbial communities from Kellogg Biological Station, Michigan, USA - KBS S3-3 metaG | ecosystem: Host-associated > Plants > Roots > Rhizosphere > Soil ... | reverse complement strand
CTCGTCCGACGCAAGCAGCAGCGCGACGGCTGCGACCTCGTCCGGAGTGCCGAACCGGCGCATCGGCGTGTCGCGGACGAACGCGCGCATTCGTGCTTCGCGCTCCGGCCCCGTGCCGAGGATCGGCTCCCACATCGGCGTGAGTATCGCGGCCGGGTGAATCGAGTTGCAGCGAATCGCGAGCCCGTGCTCGGCGCAGTAGAGCGCCACCGTCTTCGTGTGGTTGCGCACCGCGGCCTTCGACGACGCATAAGCCGCCGCACCCGGAATCCCGACGAGCCCGGAACGCGACGAGATGTTGACGATGGACCCCTTGCCCGTGCGCCGCATCGCGCGAATCGCGTGCTTGCAGCCCAGGAACACGCCGTCGAGGTTCGTGCGGTGCACGGCGTGCCAGCTCTCGAGCGTCGCGTTCTCGGGGTCGTGCGCATCGACGCCGTTCTCGAAGCCCGTGATCCCGGCGTTGTTCACGACGACATCGAGCGAGCCTCGTTCAGCGAGGATTTGCGCTGTCACGCGCTGCCAATCGGATTCCTCGCGGACGTCGAGACGCAGGTAACGCGCCGCCGCGCCGAGCGCGCCTGCGACTTCGCGGCCCAGCGCGTCGTCGATATCGGTGACGTAGACGAACGCGCCGTTCGCGGCGAACACGCGCGCGATCGCTTCGCCGATGCCGCGTGCGGCACCCGTGACGAGGGCGACCTTGCCGTTCAATCGACTCATGTCCGACTCCGCTCGGGCGACAGGACGCCCGCCGCGGTCGCTGCTCCGTGCGTTGATTGCCAGCTCAGCCGAACGGCCTGATCGGGTCCTTGCCGTCCCAGTCGACGCTCGCGCGCCAGTAGCGCGTGAACATGTCGTCCGTGCCGGCATTCGCGGGAATCAGCTCGACGAAACCCGGCGCGCCCGCGCCGTCGCCCATGAAGTAGACGGTGCCGCCGCTCGGCACGGGCGTCGAGAACACGACGTGGTAGCCGCGTCCCTCGTATTCGTGTCGCGCCGCCTCGACATCTTCGAACGCGATGCCGAGGTGGTGGAATCCGTAGCCGCGCCGGTCGACGATCTCCTTGTAGACCGAGGGCTCGTTGTCCTTTGGCTGGATGAGCTCGATATTCATGTGGCCCGCGAAAGTCATCGCGATGCTCACATCGGCTTTCGTCGGCCCACCCCGGTAGCGCTGGTCGGGGCCGGTGAAGCTATCGAGCAGGAAGAACGGCCCGGTTTTGCCGTCCTTGATCCACCAGTCGATCGCGGGACGGATCCTCTGCACGACGTAGGCGTGCTGCACGATCTGACCCGATCTCCCACCGAAACCGAATGTCATGGCCACGTTATTCCCCCAGTTGCACCGCTTCGATCGGCGGCGTGCGCATCATCGCCGCGGCGGGGCGACCGCGGCAACGTTGAAGTGCCAGCCGCGGCAACGGCCGCGCGGGTCGTCAGTGAAGCACGGAGCTCTGAGCTCCGTCGCGCAGAATCGCTTGCGTGGCTTGCTCGTCGTAACGGAAGGTGCGGTTGCAGAACTCGCACGTGAGCTCGACCTGGCCCTGCTCGGCCAGCAGGCTCCTGACCTCGTCCGCGCCCAGCATCCGGACGACGCCCGCAAGCCGCTCGGGCGTGCACCGGCAGTCGTGAGTTACGCCATGCGACTTGAACAGGCGGATCTCCCGGCCGGCAAACAGCTTCGGCAGCAGGTCCTCGGCCGCGAGGCCGGTGAGCTCCTCGGCCGACACCGTCGCCGCGCACGCGGCCGCGTCCTCGAATGCGTCGACGTCTCGCGCGTCGTCGTGTCCCGGCAGCATCTGGAGCAGCAGCCCCGCGACGCGCCGCTCGCTCGTCTTCAAGATGAGCCGCGTCGCGAGCTGCTCCGACTGCTCGAAATAGGCTTCGAGACACTTGTCGAGCTTGTCGCTCATGAGCGGCACGATGCCTTGGAAGAATCCGTTCGGCCGGCCGGTGTCGACATTCACGACAAGGCGGCCGGCGCCGAGCAGTGGAATCGCGTGCGGCTCACGGGAGCAGTGCGCCATGCCGCGAACTCGCGAGCCGTCCGCGCACTGGATCACGAGCAGCTTGAGAGGCCCTTCGCCTTGCAGTTGCAGCGAGACGCTCGGCTTCGCCTTGATGCCGCTCGCGAGCAGCACGGTCGCCGCGACGCCTTCGCCGAGCAGCGTGCGCACCTGCGGGGTGTAGCTGTGCTCGGCGATCACTTGGCGCCACGTCTCCTCGAGGCGGACGACTGCGCCGCGGACGCCGCTGCCTTCGAGGATGAATCCCTGCACTTCGTTCATTGACGTTCCTGTCGAGTAATTGCGGCGAACGGTTTACTTGATCTTGGCGAGCCCCTCAGTCAGCTCGATGTTGGTGCCCCAGGGATCCTTGATGAAGGCGATATTGATGCCGAGCGCGTCCACTTTGCGATAAGCGACTGTTAGCGGAATGCCGGCGTCCTCGAGTCTCTTGGTGAATAGCTCGAGGTCCTTGACCTCGAAGCCGATGTGATCGAGCGCTCGGCCTTGCGTGGCGACCGTCGGCGTCGTTGAGGGCGAGAAGCTCAACGTGACGCCCGGCAGCTGGTCCGTCACGAACGCTTGGTTCGGGTTAGCAGGGTTCTTCGTCGCGCCGAACACCTTCGCGTACCAGTCCTGCATCTCTTCGCGGTGCTCGCCGAAGAAGTGCACGTGGTGCAGCTGGATCGGCGCTGTCTGCGTCTTCACTTCGACTAGCTCGACCTTGATGTCTTCGGGTCCCAACGTGAACGCGATATTCGTCGTCGGGCTCGCGGCGGCGATGTCGTCCGTGATCTTCACCGTCGACGCCACGGATTCGCTGGTGATCATCTTGTAGCCGTTGGCTTTGAGCTTCGTGACCACGGGCTTCAAGTCGGGCACCGAGAAACCGACGTGGTTCACCGTGCTGCCGATCGTGCCGCCGGTCGGCTTCTGCATCGGCCGGAAGAACAGGAATACGTTCGGGAACTCGATGACTTCGGTGTTGTTGGTGCCGATCGTCGCGGCTTTGCCGCCGAGCGTGTCGACGAAGAACCGCTTCTGCGCGGCCATGTCCGTCGTATTGAAGTGGTGGTGCCCATAGACGATCGGGCCGTCTGCCGTGATGACTTGCGCCGAGACGGGCGCCGCCGCGGCGGCTGCGAGCATCATCGGCACGATGTACAAAAACGAGCTGCGCATCGGGATACCTCGTGTCACGTGCTTTTGCTACTGGGCCGTGCAGCGCGCGGCGTCGCCGCCGCGTTGCTCGGACTTCTCGCGGTAAACGTCGTGGCACTCGGAGCACGCGTTCGTGAGCGTATCGGCCGCATCGAGCATCTTGTCCATGTCCTTCGTCTGCGCCGCCTTGTACGACGCCATGCCGGCGTCGCGCAGCCCCTGCACGAAGCGCTGCCAGTCGGCGCTCTGCACGGGCACCGGTTTGCCGTTCGCACACATGCGCCCGAGAATCGTCAGGAGATTCGCGGCCTCGGCTAGCGCGATGCTGCTGTTCTCGATCGCTTCCCAGCCGCCGTAAACGCTCGCGAGCGGGTTCACGGATGTCGTGCCGTCCGCGTCCTTCGGAACCGTGGCCGGGTCCGTGCCCTGTGCGAGGAACACGACGTTCGAGTTCGGGAACAAGATCCCGCGCATCACTTGCCGAAGATCTCCGTGCACCTGCGACTGCGGACGTGCCGCCGCGCCCTGAGCCGAGGGGGGCGACGCGGCAGGCGTTGGAGGCGTCGAAGGCGCGCAGGCCGCGACCAACGCGGTGGCACTCGCCAATGCGGCGAGCACGAATGTCGTTCTTCCGATCTTCATCTGATACCTCACGGATTAGCGCGCAGGGGCGAGTGCGCGCTTCATTCTACGCTCAAGACGCTGACGGAGAATGGCGAAAGACCGCGTAAGTCGCGCTACTTTTTTCGCGGCGGCACGAGCTCTTTGTCCGGCCGCAGATCTTCGCCGCGGCGGATGCGCTGGATCGTCTCAACTAGACTGCGCGCCGCGTTGCGTGTTTCCTCTTGCACGGCCTCGTCGCGGTCGAGCGCGTCGTGGCTGAGCGCGTAGGGCTCGTAGTAGCCGATGTAACGATCGATCGCGCCGCTCGCGCCCGCGCGCACGAGCTGCATCCAATCGAGCCAGTCACAGAGCGCGCGACGCACCTCGTCCGTGCCGGACACGTCGCCGTGCACGACGACGGAATACGCGCGGCCCTGAAGATGCTTCGGATAAGGCCAGCCCGCGAGCTCGAGCTCCTTGGCCTGCGCTGCGTCCTTGCCGTGCGTGCTCGTGGGATCCGGATTTCCGCCGTCGGCGCACACTAGTCGGTCGATCATGAGCTTCAGCACCGACGGCACGTGATACCAATTCACGGGAGTCACGATCATCACTCCGTGCGCCGCGACCCAGCGCGGATAGAGCTCGTTCATCCAGTCCTGCGTTTGACCGAGCGAGTGGTTCGGATAGCACGAGCATGGCCAGTGGCAAAGCGGCTGAGCAGTCGAAACGCAAGACTTACACGGATAGATCACGCGGCCGTGCTCGGAGACGAGGCGCGATAGATCGAGGAAGTCCACCTCGAACCGAGGGTTCGCGGAGATTGCGTTCTCTGCGAGTCGCGAGAGCCGGTAACTCTTCGACATCTCGCCCGGGCAGCTCTGATCAGTGCGCGCCGAGCCATTGATCAGCAACACGCGGGACGGAGCGCTTGGATCGTCGTGGCCAATGCGCGCCGCTTCGATCGCCGCGCGTGTCGCGAGCCAGTCGACGGACAGCTCGTAGGTCGGGTCCGCATATCCAGCGCCCGCCGCCCTTTGGCGAGGGCTTTTGCGCTGTGCCTCGTAGGCCTGCCACGCCACGCCGATCACGGCGTCGAGCGCGTCGTCGACGGCGTCGAAGGCAGGGTCGCGGAAGCGCTCTCGGAACCTGCGCTCGAATTGCTCGCGCGTGAGCCGCGCGCTCTCCATGCCTTTCACCACGCGCACTGTCTCTGTCATCGGCGTTCTCCGATTTCGCCGTTTGTGCGTCGTGCCGCAAGATGCGGGACCGCTTTCGCCGGCTCGCTAATACGGTGCAATAGCTATACCACTGCGTCCGGGCGGCATGCGTCTTGCACCGATTCGAGATCCATAACCGAGCCACAGCAGGAGGCCGCGATGGCGAAGGAACGGTCAGACAGGGAGCATTTGTACGATCTCTTGAAGGGCTTCGACACGGCGATGCTCGTGACGTACCCCCGGGGTGGCCCAGCGCATGCGCGCCCCATGGCAGTCGCGGAGCTGCGTCCCGATGCCGATACCTATTTCGTGACTTCGATCGACTCGCCGAAGATCGAGGAGATCGAGGAGAATCCGTCCGTCACACTGACATTCCAGAGCGCAACGCAGTTTGCATCGCTTTCCGGGCGCGTTCAGGTCGTCCGCGACCGCGCGCTGATCGAGCGGTTCTGGAAGGCGGCGTGGAAGGCGTGGTTTCCGCAAGGTCGCGATGACCCGACGATCACGCTGCTGAAGTTCGATGCCGAGCGAGGCGAGTACTGGGACGACTCCGGTTTGCACGGGCTGAAATACCTTTTCGACGTGGCGACGGCCATGGCGGCGGGCGCGAGCCCGACCGTGGACCGTAGGCAGAACAGCAAGGTGTCGCTCTAGGCTCGGCGACGGACGAGGACCATAGCTACTCGTTGCGCTCCTTGAAGTTCTGCATCGCGTTAGCGACGAGCTTCACGGCAGCTCGGCGTCCGCTGCACCCTTTGATCTTGAGTTTCTTCCCCTGCAGTTTGGTGTAAGCCAGGAAGAAGCTCTCGATCTGCTCCAAGACCGATGCATCGAGCTCCCTGAGGTCGTCGATTTGCTGGTGATAATGCGCGTGGACGGGGATGGCGAGCAGGCGGTCGTTCTCCTCTGTTTCTCCGTCCTCGCGTTGCTCAGCATGAATGACGCCGATCAGCCGGATATCCGTCAGTGTTCCGACGGCACCTCCGTCGTCCGCAAGCACCATGACGTCGATCGGGTCGCCGTCTTCGGCCAACGTCGACGGAATGAACCCGAAGTCGAACGGGAAGTTGAAGCCTTCCGGCAGCACGGAAGCGAGCTTGAAGAGGCCGCTGCTCTCATCGAACTTGTACTTGCGCCGACTGTTCTTCGGCGTCTCGATTACACAGACGCACTCGCACGTCTTGCGGTTCAGCTGGGGAGAGAGTGCGGAAGCGTTCGCCATGTTCCTGGTGCGCCTGGTGGTTCGCTACCGTATAGCCGAACTCATCGCTCGCTATGGCGCTATGCGTCGAGCGTTGTAGACGGTGGTCCGATTGGTCTAACAGGAACGCGGACCGAACGCGGCCTCAGCCGAGCTTCTTGCGCAGCGCTTCGTTGACCTGTTGCGGGTTCGCCTTGCCCTTCGACGCCTTCATCACCTGGCCGACGAGAAAGCCGAGGACCTGCTGCTTGCCCGCGCGGAACTGCTCGGCCTGCGTCGGGTTCGCCGCGATCACTTGATCGACGAGCGCATCGATGCTCGCCGAATCCGAGATCTGCGTGAGCCCGCGCTTGTCGATGATTTCGGCGACCGTGCCTTCGCCCTTCCAGAGCGCCTCGAATACTTCCTTCGCGATCTTGCCGGAGATCGAGCCGTCCGCGATCCGGTCGAGCAGCGCGCCGAGCGCGCTCGCCGAGACACGCGACGCGCCGATCTCGAGCGCGTCGCGGTTGAGCGCCGCCGTGAGCTCGCCGATCACCCAGTTCGCGGCGACCTTGGGCTGCGCGCGCGTCGCGGCCGCGACTTCCTCGAAGTACTCGGCGAGCGCGCGCTGCGCCGTGAGCACGCCCGCGTCGTAGGCGGACAAGCCGTACTGTGCGCCGAACCGCTCGCGCTTCGCGTCGGGCAACTCGGGTAGCGTCGCGCGCACGGCGTCGATCGCGTCGTCGTCGATCACGATCGGCAAGAGATCCGGGTCCGGGAAGTAGCGATAGTCGTTCGCTTCTTCCTTGCTGCGCATCGGCCGAGTCTCGTCGCGGTCGGGATCGTATAGCCGCGTCTCCTGCACGACCCTGCCGCCGGTTTCGAGCAGCTCGATTTGCCGCTGTACCTCGGCCTCGATCGCCTTCTCGACGAAACGGAACGAGTTCAGGTTCTTGAGCTCCGCGCGAGTACCGAGCTTCGTCTCGCCTTGGCGGCGCACCGACACGTTCGCGTCGCAGCGGAACGAGCCTTCCTGCATGTTGCCGTCGCAGATCTCGAGGTAGCGCACGAGCGCGTGGATCTTGCGCATGTACGTGCCGGCCTCGGCGGCGGAGCGCAGGTCGGGCTCGGAGACGATCTCCAGCAGCGGTGTGCCCGCACGATTCAAGTCGATGCCCGACATGCCCGCGAAGTCCTCGTGCAGCGACTTGCCGGCGTCCTCCTCGAGATGCGCGCGCGTGATGCGGACCGCCTTCGTCGCGCCGTCCGCGAGCTCGATCTCGACGCTGCCGGTGTGCACGATCGGTAGCTCGTACTGGCTGATCTGATAGCCCTTCGGCAGGTCCGGATAGAAGTAGTTCTTGCGCGCGAATACTGACCGGCGCGAGATCGTGCAGCCCGTCGCGAGGCCGAACTTGATCGCCATCCGCACGGCCTCGGCATTGAGCACCGGCAGCGTTCCGGGATAACCCAGGTCGAGGAGGGCGGCCTGAGCGTTCGGCGCCGCGCCGTAGCGTGTCGAGGCGCCCGAAAAGATCTTGCTCGCCGTCGCGAGCTGCGCGTGGATCTCGAGGCCGATCACGATTTCCCAGCTCATCGCGGCGGCCTCAGGCGTATGTCTCGGGCACGCGGCGGTGCCAGTCCGTGACGCGCTGATAGTGATGCGCGGCCTTGAGCAGCGGCCCTTCCGCGAGCGGCGGCGCAATCAGCTGCAAGCCGACCGGCAGCCCGCGCACGAAGCCGCACGGCAGCGACATCGCGGGCAGGCCAGCGAGGTTCGCGCCGATCGTGTAGATGTCGTTCAAGTACATCTCGATCGGGTTACTCGACTTCTGGCCGATGCCGAACGCGGGCGACGGCGATGTCGGGCCGGCGACGAGGTCGACCTCGCGGAACGCGCGTGCGAAATCGTCGCTGATCAGCTTGCGCACCTTTTGCGCCTGCAAGTAGTACGCGTCGAAGTAGCCGGCCGAGAGCACGTAGGTGCCGGTCAAGATTCGCCGCTTGACCTCGGCGCCGAACCCCTCGCCGCGATTGCGCATGTAGAACGTCGCGAGGTCTTCACGAATTGCGTCGCTCGCGCGATGGCCGAAGCGCACGCCGTCGAAGCGCGACAAATTCGAAGAGGCCTCTGCCGGCGCGACCACGTAGTACGCAGGCACCGACAAGTGGATGTAGTCGAGCTTCACGCTCTTGAGCGTCGCGCCGAGCTTCTCGTATTCCTTCAGCGCCGCCCGGATCGAGCTCGCGACCTCGGGGTTGAGTCCCGCGTCGAAGAAGCTCTCCGGGACGCCGATCGTCACGCGCTCCCACGGCTCGTCGACGATCGCGGAGTAACGCGGCACGGGCTCGTCGAGCGACGTCGAGTCGCGGTCGTCCAGACCTGCGATCGCCTCGAGCAGGAGTGCGGCGTCCGCCGCCGTCTGCGTCAGCACGCCGGCCTGGTCGAGGCTCGACGCGAACGCGATCATCCCGTAGCGCGACACGCGGCCGTAGGTCGGCTTGATGCCGGTGATTCCGGACAGCGCCGCGGGCTGGCGAATCGAGCCGCCGGTGTCCGTTCCCGTCGCGGCCGCTGCGATCCGCGCGGCGACCGCCGCGGCCGAGCCGCCCGACGAGCCGCCCGGCACGAGCTTGAGATCCCACGGGTTGTGCACCGGGCCGTAATAGCTCGTCTCGTTCGACGAGCCCATCGCGAACTCGTCCATGTTCGTCTTGCCGAGCATCACGGCGCCCGCGTCCGCGAAACGCTCGATCACGGTCGCGTCGTACGGCGCTACGAAATCGTCGAGCATCTTCGAGCCGCACGTGGTTTTGACGCCGGCCGTGCAGAAGATGTCCTTGTGCGCGAGCGGAATGCCCGTCAGTGGGGCCGCATCGCCGCGCGCGCGTCGCTCGTCTGCGGCTTTCGCCTGCTTCAGCGCCTGCTCGGCCGTCACGGTGACGAACGCGTTCAGCGCGTCGTCGTAGAGCTCGATCCGCGCGAGGAAATGCTTCGTGAGCTCGACGGCGGAGACGCGTTTCGCCGCGAGGTCGGCCGCGAGCTCGGTCAAAGTGCGATCGTGCACGGCTAATCGAGAACTTTGGGGACGAGGTAGAGATCGCGCTCGACGAGCGGCGCGTTGCGCTGGTAGAGCTCGTGGCGATCCGCTTCCGTCACGCGATCATCGCGCAGCCGCTGCGCGCGCTCTAGCGGGTGCGCCATCGGCACGACGCCCTTCGTGTCGACGGCCTGGAGCTGGTCGATCATCGCGACGATGCTCGACAGCTTCGCGGACGCGTCGGCGATCTCGGCCGCCGTGATCTCGACGCGAGCGAGCCGGCAAAGGCGGCGGATGTCATCTGGAGTTAGCAAGGCGACTCAAGGGTGCGGGGGTGCCGCGGAGCGACTGCGAAACACTATACACGACGCTCGAGCGGGGCGGACTGCGGGCGGGCGACGGATCGGTGCCGACGTCGCGATGGACGCCTGCTCGCGAGCGCGGTAGCTTCGGAGCCTTGGCATCTGGCGTTGGCGGAGAGGGGGCGGGCAATGAGTCGGAAAACGGGCAGGTTGACACTGCGGTACGCGCTGCTCGTGGCAGCCATGACCTTGAGCGTGGCGGCGTGGGCGCAAATCAACGATTCCATTCGCGGCGCGCCGGGCGACGCGAACCACTTCATCGAGACGCCGAAGGGTTGGAAGCACCCTATGACGCCGTGGGGCGAGCCCGACATCCGGGCCACGCTCGACATGATGCAGGCGTCGGGCATCCCGCTCGAGCGCTGCGCGAACAGCTACCGCCCGAACGCCCCGCCGTGCGACCCGAACAAGAAGTGGCTCACGGACGCGGAATACGCCGCCGCCATGGAGGCGTATCACAAGCGCGTCGACCCGACGAAGCAGCTGATCAAGGAAAACAACATCACGGGCGCGTTCCGTTCCGGCGGCCGTGACCTCAACATCCCGCAGCGACAGACGAACCTGATCTTCGACCCGCCGAACGGAATGCTGCCGCCGCTGACGCCGCTCGCGAAGAGCCTCGCATACAAGTTCGGCAGCGACTGGGCATTGCCAGGCGAGAACATCAACTTCCAGTCGGCCGCGGATTTCGACAGCTGGGATCGCTGCGTCACGCGCGGTCTGCCGTCGATGATGATGCCGTATCGTTACAACGGCGGATTCAAGATTCAGCAGGCGCCGGGCTACGTGGTGTTCAACCTCGAGATGATCCACGAGGCTCGCATCATCCCGACGGACGGACGCAAGCCGCTCGACTCGAACGTCAAGCAGTATCTCGGCGAGTCGCGCGGACACTGGGAAGGTACGACGCTCGTCGTGGAGACTACCAACTTTCGCACCGAGCCTTCCGTCAATCTCCCGTTGATGAACCTAGCCGTGATGGGGTCGCCCGCCGGCAACCGCTTCCCGATTAGCGACAAGCTGAAGACGACGGAGCGGATCGTGCGTCTCAACGACGATACGTGGCTCTATGAAATCAAGACGGAGGACCCCGAGATCCTCACCGCGCCGTTCACGGTGCGTTATCCGATGCGCAATGACCCGAGCTACTTCGCGCCCGAGTACGCGTGCCACGAGGACAACCAGATCGTGCACAACTACGTGACGACGAACCGCTTCGAGCGCGCGCATCCGACTCCCGAGCCGCCGCAGCCACCCGTCACCGTACCGGCCGACGTTGCGAACTTATTGACGGGCCGCTGGGTCGGCACGCCTCGGATCCCGACGATCGACGTGAACATCGAGCTCGAGTTCACGAAGAACAAGGACGGCACCGTGAACGGCAAGCTGATCGGCACGAACCTCGGCAAGATCGACAAGCCGCTCAGGGCGCTCAAGGTCGACGGGCGGCAGGTCAGCTTCACGTTCCCGAACGTCGATCCGTGGAGCGTCTCGGGCAAGCTCGGCGATGACGGCACGATCACCGGCATCGTTTACAGCATCCAGGGCGGCACGACGGTGACCTTCAAGCGCCAGCGTTAGCGGGGCCACGTTCCGTCGGCGGTGGGGCCGGTGGGTCCGAAACGCTTCGATCCGCGGCGGGGAAGTGGTCGCCTCCCGAGGCAAGAACAGACCAGAAACTCGGCTGTCTTCGATCGCTTTTGAGAGCCGCGTCGCGGCGGTGATGCGCTTCTCATTAGACTATAGCTGTCGCTTGTGGATTGGTTGACCCGTTGCTACAGTCCGCGTCTATTTTACCTAATGGCCTTGGGCCTCGATGTTAAAGCGCTTTCTCGGATATTTTTCGAACGATCTATCCATCGATCTCGGCACTGCGAACACCCTGATTTACGTCCGCGGCAAGGGCATCGTGCTCAACGAGCCCTCGGTCGTGGCGATCCGGGAGGAGCCGGGCCGCGGCGGTAAGGTCCTCGAAGCCGTTGGGGTCGAGGCAAAGAACATGCTCGGCCGTACGCCGGGCCACATCACCGCCATTCGTCCGCTCAAGGACGGCGTGATCGCCGACTTCAGCGTCACCGAGAAGATGCTCCAGCATTTCATCAAGAAGGCGCATGGCTCGCGGTATTTCCGCCCGAGCCCGCGCGTTCTAGTCTGCGTGCCGTACGGCTCGACCCAGGTCGAGCGGCGCGCGATCCGCGAGTCCGCCGAAGGCGCGGGCGCTCGCAAGGTCTACCTCGTCGAGGAGCCGATGGCCGCGGCGATCGGCGCCGGCATGCCGGTGCACGAGGCGCGCGGCTCGATGGTGCTCGACATCGGCGGCGGCACGTCCGAAGTCGCCGTGATCTCGCTGAACGGCATCGTCTACGCGGCGTCGGTGCGCATCGGCGGCGATCGGTTCGACGAGGCGATCACGAACTACGTGCGCCGAAACTACGGAATACTGATCGGCGAAGCCACCGCGGAACGCATCAAGCACGAGATCGGCTCGGCGTACCCGGGCCAGGACGTGCGCGAGATCTCCGTGAAAGGGCGCAATCTCTCCGAGGGCGTGCCGCGCAGCTTCACGCTGAACAGCAACGAGATCCTCGAGGCGCTGCAAGAGCCGCTGCAAGGCATCGTCGGCGCCGTGAAGGTCGCCCTCGAGCAGACGCCGCCCGAGCTCGGTGCGGACGTCGCGGAGCGCGGCATCGTGCTCACGGGCGGCGGCGCGCTGCTCACGGACATCGACAAGCTACTCACGGAAGAGACCGGTCTGCCGGTCGTGATCGCCGACGAGCCGCTCACGTGCGTCGCGCGCGGCGGCGGGCGCGTGCTCGAGCTGCTGGACGAGTACGGGCCTTCGGCGTTTTCCGTGGAGTGACCTAGCGCCGTCAGCACGCGTTTAGGAGCTAACGGATGGCTGCTCCGGCAAGAACCACTACTGGCCCGGTTCGCGGTGGCTTCTCCATGGGCGCCCGCTTCCTGCTTCTGTCAATTGCGTGCTTCGCGCTGATGATCCTCGATCACCGCGACCAGCACGTCGAGCGCGTGCGCGAGGCTTTGTCCGTCGTCGTCTACCCGCTGCGCGTGCTCGTCGACTTGCCGTTCCGCGGTTGGGATTCGATTCGCACGAACTTCGCGACGCGCGAGGCCCTCGTCGCCGAGAACGAGCAGCTCAAGCGCGACAGGCTCAACGCCGAGTTTCGGCTCCAACGCCTCGCCGCGCTCGAGACCGAGAACGCGCGGCTGCGCGAGCTGCTCGACAGCCAAGCGCGGGTGGGTAGCCGCGCGCTGATCGCCGAGATTCTCGCGGTCGATCTCGATCCGTACCGCCAGCGCTTCAACCTGAACCGCGGGCTCGTCGACGGCGTGTACGTCGGTCAGGCGCTGATCGACGCGCAGGGCGTCGTGGGTCAGACGGTGAAAGTGGGCCCATTCACGTCCGAGGCCGTGCTGATCACCGACGCGGATCACGCGGTTCCGGTCAGCGTCAACCGCAACGGCTTGCGCACGATCGCGGTCGGCACCGGCGACAGCGGCTTGCTGCGCCTGCCGTACCTCACGAACAACGCCGACGTCGAAAAGGGCGACCTGCTCGTGTCGTCGGGGCTCGGCGGCGTGTTCCCGGCCGGTTATCCGGTCGGCCGCATCACCGAGATCCGACTGCGGCCGGATCAGTCGTTCGCCGAGATCATGGCCGAGCCGGCGTCCGCGCTCGATCGCGACCGCGAAGTGCTGCTCGTTTGGAACGCGGCAGAAGATGCGCCCCACGCGAACGAGCCGGCGAGCTCACGCGGCGACGCGCCGCACGCGAGCGAGCCGACTGGCTCCCGAGGCGCCGAGGCTCCGAGCCTCGCGAAGGCGAAGTAACGGCATGGCGGAACGTCAGCACAGTTGGTTCGTGCCCGCGCTGAGCCTCGTGCTCACGCTCGCGCTATCGCTCGTGCCGCTGCCGCACGCGGTCTCGTCGTTTCGGCCAGACTGGGTCGCGGTCGTGCTGCTCTATTGGTCTCTCAGCGCGCCGCGCCGCTTCAGCCTGTTGACCGCGTTCTGGATGGGCATCGTGCTCGACACGCTGTCGGGCTCGCTGCTCGGCCAGCATGCGCTCGCGCTGCTCGTGATCGTCTACATCGCCGAGCGTTTGCATCTGCGGATCCGCGTGTTCCCGATGTCGCAGCTCGGTCTCGTGGTGCTAGCGCTGCTCGGGCTCTACGAGTTCATTTTGTTCTGGATCGACGGCGTCGCGGGTCGAACCGTGCCGGTGTCGGAACGTTGGGGCCCGCCGCTCGCCGGCACGCTCGTCTGGCTCGCGCTGCTCGCCGTATTCGCCGGCGGCCGGCGCGAAGCGCACGCGAGGCTGTAGACGATGCCGCTACGGACGACACGCCTCAAGGATCACTGGCAGGAGCAGCAGCTGTTCCTGACCCGGGTCATCGCGGCCGCGGTGATCATCGTGCTCCTCTCGGGTCTGCTCGTCGCGCGGCTCGTCGTCCTCCAGGTCGTCGAGTACGAGCGCTTCAGCGAGCTCTCGCAAGGCAATCGCTTCAGGCTCGAGCCGCTGCCTCCCACGCGCGGGCTCGTCTATGACCGCAACGGCGTCGTGATCGCGGACAACCTGCCGAGCTGGGAGCTCGTCGCGATCGCAGAGGAAGTCGGCAACCTCGATGCCACGCTGAAGCAGCTCGAAGCGCTCGGGCTCGTCGATCCGAGCGAGCACAAGTCGCTGCGGGACCTCATGCGCTCGCATCGCGGCTTCGAGCGTGTGAAGCTCAGCAACCTCACGGAGGAGCAGGCCGCGACGTTCGCCGTGCGCCGCCATCGCTTCCCCGGCGTCGACATCCAAGAGGCGCTCTCGCGCCACTATCCGTTCGGCGAGGCGAGCGCGCATGCGATCGGCTACGTCGGCAGCATCAGCCTCCAGGATCTCGAGCGCATCGACCGCAGCGACTACGCCTCGACCTCGCACATCGGCAAGACGGGCATCGAGCGCTCTTACGAGAACGCGTTGCACGGCCACGTGGGTTATCGCCATCAGGTCGTGAACGCGCAGGGGCGCGTGCTGTTCGACCCCTCCGTGCAGAACCAGGCGGACGAGGCCGAGATCGCGGGCATGCCGAAGGCGAAGCAGCCGGTGCCGGGCAACAACATCGTGCTGTCGATCGACATGAGGCTGCAGCTCGCGGCGCAGGCGGCGCTCGGCGAGGTGCGCGGCGCCGTCGTCGCGATCGATCCGCGCAACGGCGATGTGCTCGCGCTCGTGAGCACGCCAGCGTTCGACCCGAATCGCTTCGCCGAAGGCATGAGCCGTCAGGACTACGTCGCGCTGAACACGGATCCCGATCGGCCGCTGTTCAACCGCGCGCTCGCGGGCACCTATCCGCCGGGCTCAACGGTGAAGCCGTTCATCGCGCTCGCGGCGCTGGAGCACGAGACGATCGCGCCGGAGAAGGAGATGTATTGCCCCGGCGAATACCACTTGCCGGGTCAGACGCACAAATACCGCGAAGGCCGCGGCGGCGTGCACGGCAACACGAACCTGCACGAAGCGATCGTGCGCTCGTGCGACGTCTACTTCTATCAGCTCGCGATCGACGTCGGCATCAACGACCTTTCGGCCGCATTGAAGCGCTTCGGTCTCGGCGCGACGACGGGGCTCGACATCAACGGCGAGCAGAGCGGCGTCATTCCGTCGGTCGAGTGGAAGAGGAAGCAGTTCCAGCGCCGCGAGGACCAAATCTGGTTCCCGGGCGACACGATCAACGCGGGCGTCGGCCAGGGCTACGTGCTCGTCACGCCCCTGCAGCTCGCGAGCGCGGGCGCCGGCATGGCAGCGCGCGGCAAACGGTTCACGCCGCGCTTGCTGATCGGCACCGAGGACGGCGTGACGCGCGAGATGACCTGGGCGGAGCCCGTGCCGCGCCCCACCGTCGTCGGCCCGACGGACGAGCAGTGGACGTTCGTGCACGACGCGATGGTCGGCGTCACGGCCGATCCGCGGGGCACGGCACACACGCCGATGAAGGGCACGGAGTACAAGGTCGCGGGCAAGACCGGCACGTCGCAAGTGTTCACGGTCGGTCAGGACGAGAA
>Ga0070667_100002607_pt1 | contig 15648 bp, 12 predicted proteins | sample KBSS33metaG_FD_64659 | JGI IMG/M metagenome (GOLD analysis project Ga0070667, IMG submission 64659) | Switchgrass rhizosphere microbial communities from Kellogg Biological Station, Michigan, USA - KBS S3-3 metaG | ecosystem: Host-associated > Plants > Roots > Rhizosphere > Soil ... | reverse complement strand
CCGAGGCGCTCTGCGCGCTGCTGAAGGACGAGCCGCTCGAAGGCGTCCTCATCGGGGCGTTCGTCGCGACGCGCGGCGGTGTCGAGCGCGCGCGAGCGACAGGCGTGGTCCAGGAGCTCTCGACGACCGTGCCGGCCACCGACGGGATGACGCATGCGAACTTCCGCCGCGGCCGCGACGAGATGCTCGAGGAGGTCGTCGCGATGAGGAGCGAGTCGTCGGACACCGCGATGAGCGTCACCGTCGCCGTCTCCTACGGCTGCCCCTTCGACGGCCGCGTTACGCCCGACACGGTCCTCGGCGTCGTCGGGCACCTGGCTGACGCCGGTTATTCGCGCATCCTTCTCGGCGACACCATCGGAGTGGCGAACCCGCACCAGGTGTCCAGGCTATTCGAGCTGCTCTCGGCACGATTCCCCGAGCTCACGCTCGGCGCGCACTTCCACGACCCTCGCGGCGCAGGGATCGCGAACGTTGTGGCCGCCGTCGACGCTGGGGCGCGGATCGTGGACTCATCGCTCGCAGGCCTCGGCGGATGCCCATTCGCCCCGGGTGCCGCGGGCAACGTCGCCACGGAGGATGTCGTGTCGCTCCTGCGCGATATGGGGGTGGGTGGCCTCCCCGACGCCGCGCAGCTCGCAGAGGCCGCGCGGTGGCTAGGAGACACGCTAGGCATCGCCCCTCGAAGTCGCACGCCGTATGCGACGCGCTTCGACTGGGAGCGGGAGCAAGCGGTCGCGTGAGCCCCGGCGAAGATTCGCCCGGAAACTGGGGGCGGTGGGGCACCGACGACGAGCGCGGCGCGGCGAACCTCGTCGACTCCGACAAGGTACGGACGGCGGCAGGCACCGTCCGCACCGGGAAGGTCTACCCGCTCGGCTTCGAGATCTCAGCGCGGCGCTCGCTCGCGCATCCCGCGCGGCCCCGGCCTGCCCACTTCATGACCCTCGACGGAGGCGACTTCGCCGCCGGCCTCCAGGCGCCGGACGGGGCGCAGTGGGCGGAGGATTCGGTGTTTCTGCCGGTTCACGGCACGACGCATGTCGATGCTCTGTCGCACTTCTGGGCCGGCGATCTGCTCTACAACGGGCACCCGGCAACCAGCGTTCGCAGCTCCGGCGCCAGGCGCTGCGGTGTCGAGAAGATCGGTGCGCTCGCGACTCGGGGCGTGCTCCTCGATCTCGCAGCGGCGGCGGGCCTCGACCATCTTCCAGGCGGTCACGTCATCACCGCGGGTGAGCTGCAGGCGTGCGCCGATCGTCAGGGCGTCGCATTGGCTCCGGGAGACGCCGTGCTCATCCGCACCGGCTGGCCGCGCGTGTACGAGGATGACCCGCAGCGCTACGGCTTGAGCTCACCTGGGATCGGTATCGAGGCGGCAGAGCTGCTCGCGGACGCCGATGTGACCCTTGTCGGCTCCGACAACTTCGCCGTCGAGGCGATGCTCGAAGGAGGGCGCTACGACGGAGGTGGACGCGCACCGGTCGTTCACCGCTTGCTGCTCCGCGATCGGGGGATCTACATGCTCGAGGTCCTGGCGCTCGACGAGCTCGCAGCGGACGCGGTTTGGGAGTTCCTGTTCGTACTCGCGCCGCTCAGGATCGTCGGCGGGACCGGTAGCCCAGTGAACCCTGTCGCGATCGCCTGACGGAGCGTCAGTCGCCGGCGCCGGCGAGCGCGTTCGCTCGCCGGGCCAGCGAGCGTTCCGCGATGAGACCTTGCGGCAGCGGTAGGTCCTGGGCGAGCCTCAGCGCCTCCTTCGCAGCTTCCGACGCCGACCGCGGGAGGCGTGCGAACGAGATCGCCACGTCGAGCGCTCGCTGCTCATGTTCGTCGGAGACCTCGTCCACGATGCCCGCCGCGAGGGCCTCGATCGCGGTCAATGTCTGTCCGAGCAAGACGAGTGGGAGGGCAGCCGCGGCGCCGACCACACGCGTCAGGCTCTGCGTGCCTCCGGCCGCGGGGAGCATCCCGAGCCGCGATTCCGGAAGGGCGAGACGCGCGTCGGGCCTGCAGATGCGGAGATCGCAGAGGAGCGCCATCTCCAAGCCGGAGCCCATCACCGCGCCGTGCAACGCGGCGACGGCGGGGACGCGCAGCTCCCAGAGCGTCGACCACGGATCGCGCCGTCCGCGGATCGAGCGTGCCTCGAAGACGTCCCTCGCCGAGCCGAACTCTGCGAGGTCGGCGCCCGCCGAGAAATGGTCGCCGTCGGCGCGGAGGAGCAAGGCGCGCACGTCCGGATGTCGTTGGACAGTCTCGAGCGTCCCGATCAGCTCGTCACGCATCTCAATGTCGAACAGGTTGAAGCTCTTCCGTCCGGAGAGGCTTGCGATTGCGACTCCGTCGGCGGTGATCTCGAGGCGAACAACGCTCACGGTTCGAGGATCATTGCGCGACGAGGGAGATCTGGTCGACCGGCGACGAGAGCGGCGTCGCCGCTCCTGCGAGAGTCGCCTCCACATCCACTACGAGCCCAAGACGTGCCGCGCGAACCTGTGCCAGCAGCCCCACAAGCAGTGCCAGCCCCGCCAGGGGATCGGGGTACGAGACGAGTGGTGCGGCCGGTTCGTCTCCGCCGAGCCCCAGGGCTGCGTGCACCCCGGTGCCGAACCCGACCCACTCACGGCGCGGCCCGGCCGGGAATGCCTTCAGCGACGCGGTCGCGAGCGTGGGGTAGTGACGGCGGAGATCGGCAGGCTCGAGCCCGAGGTTCCGGCGGGCACGCGGTGAGAGGGACTCGACGAAGACGTCGCTCTCAGCCAGGAGCTCGTTGAAGCGTCGCCGGTCGTCTGGGCTTCTGAGGTCGAGGTCTGCTCGTGATTTCCGCCCGTTGAGCGCGCAGAAGAATGGTGAAGGCGCGGCGGCGCTGTGACCGCCATGCGCGCGCAGGCCGTCGGGGCGGACCGACGGCTCCACCTTAACGACGGTCGCGCCGAGCGCGGCCGCCGCTTCGGTGGCGGCAGGTCCTGCCCACATCGCTGTGAGGTCGCAGATCGTGACCCCGTCGAGCGGCGCGCGACCTGCCGCCGGAGCGGCGAGGGGCGGGCGCTCGCCGACGACCACGGCCGAGATGGGGGGGCCGGAACCCGTTTCCACCAGCTGCGAGTACGGGAGTACCGGCAACCTCCAGAGCTGTGCCTCCGCCACGAGCCCATCGACGTCCATACCCGCGTCGCGCGCGACCTCGAGGAGCACCTCGAAGCGCTCGCGATCCGCGTCGCCGCCGAGCTCCGCTGCCACCCAGCCGCCGGCGAAGGCGATCGGCTCTGCCGGCGGCGGTTCGGGTTGGCCGTGCAGGAGCGCGACGAGCTCGGGCAGCAGGACGCAGGCTGTGGCTTCATCGCGGCGTATCTCGACTGGCGAGCCGGTCAGGGCGGCGAGGAGCGCGCCGGCGGCTGTGAGATACGCCGCGGCGACCTCGAGTGTTCCCGCCGGTAGTCCCGGCCACTCCTCGGGCTCGCCACGCAGCGCAACCATGGCGTCGTGCCCGTCGGTGGCACCGAGCGACCTCAGGAGCTTGCGGGCGAGCGTGACAGCGCGGCCATCGCCGGCGATGGAAACACCCAGACCGGCGAGGGCGGCCGGCTCAGGCGAACTCATCGATGGCGTCGGGCGTCGTGTGCGGGCCGAACTGCGGGAGTTGGACGCCGATCCGCAATGGGTGTCTACCCGACGCTCAGTCGGAGCCCGCCGTCGACGCGCAGCGAGGCGCCTGTGACGAACCGCGCGTCGTCCGACGAGAGGAATGCCACGACGTCGGCGACATCCTCGGGTTTGCCGATGCGCGCCAATGGCGTGTCCCGGATGCGTTGATCGCGCACCTCGTCGGGCATGACGCCGCTCAGGGCGGTATCGACCATCCCGGGCATCACGGCGTTGCAGGTCATATCTGCGCCGTCCTTGGCGACGTACCGCCCGAACTCACGGGCGACCGCCGCGGTCAGGCCCAGGACGCCGGCCTTCGAGGCGCAGTAGTTCACACATGTGAGCGCCCCGTGCACCCCGGCGACCGACGACATGTTGACGACCCGGCCATATCCCTGGGCTCGCATTACACGGGCCACCACTTGCGTGCAGATGAAGACGCCCTTGAGGTTCACATCCAGCACCGCGTCCCACTGATCGAGGGACATGCGATCGAGGAGGTTGTCGCTCGTGATGCCCGCGTTGTTCACGAGGATGTCGATGCGTCCCCAGCGCTCGACGAGCGCGTCGGCTGTCGTCTGCACGGACTCCATGCTCGTCACGTCGAGCAGCAGCGCGTGGGCCTCTCCGCCCGCTGTGCGAGCTTCAGTGGCGACAGCCTCCGCCTCGGTGAGGTCGAGATCCGCGACCGCGACACGGGCGCCCTCACGTGCGAGACGGAGTGCGACGGCCCGGCCGATGCCACGACCCGATCCAGTCACCAGAGCCACCCGCCCCGCGAGCCGATCGCGCCTTGATGCCATGTCGCCTCCCACGCTTCGTCGATTCAATCGCAACGGGGTGAGGTCTGCGCGACCCCACCCCGTTGCGATCCTGATCGGTCTACTTCCCGCGTTTCACTCCGCAGGTGCCGGGAGCTGCGTACGCGTTCGTGACGTACTTCGCCCACTGTTCGTACGTGCCGGCCGGCTGAAGCGACTTCGTGCGGTAGCTGTACGTGTATGGGCGTGCGCTGCGCATCGAGATGTGGCACTTCGGCCCGATCTACAGCTGATGCCGAGCAGATCCTTGCTCACGTCGTACGGGCTGTTCACGAAGGTTGCATCCTGTGTACCGCCGGACGAGGAGTCAGACGTCGTGAGCGCGGAGGGGGTCGCCACGATGCAGGAGCTCATCCCGCATGCGGAGTCGCCGACGTCGCGGGAGCCGGGCAGATGGTCGCTGGCGACGACAACGACGTCTTCGCCGACGTGCTGCTCCGGTCCGTCCGATCGCTTGGATCGCCGGCCGCCGGAGCGAGGTGACGCGGGATCAAGGGATACGCCATCTCGTCTGTGGCGAAACCGCTGATCGGACTAGCCTACTGTTTGTCGGGCGTGGTGCAGGATCGTCGTCTCGAACGTCTCAGCGTCCAGCGGCTTGGCGAGAAGGAACCCTTGGGCCTCGTCAACGTGTTGGCCTCTGAGCTGATCGGCCTGTTCTATCGTCTCGATGCCCTCGGCGAGCGTTCTGAGACCAAGATCGCGGCCGAGTTGCACGAGCGTGTGGATGAGCGCCATCGATTCGGGGGAGCGACTGATCCCGTCGACGAATGAGCGGTCGATCTTGATGCTGTCAACCGGGAACTTCTGGAGATAGGAGAGCGACGAGTAGCCGGTGCCGAAGTCGTCGATCGCTATCTGGATGCCGATCGCCTTGAGTTCATGCAAGCGTTGTGCCGTCGTGTCGGTGTTGCGCATCAAGGCGGTTTCGCTGACCTCGATCGTCAGCATCGCCGGTTCGAGGCCGCTGAGCTCGAGCGCTTCTCGGATGTGATCGATGATCACATCCTGGTCGAGCTGACGGGCAGAGATGTTGACCGAGATCCCCAGGTCGCTGCCCTCAGCCTGCCATTTGGCTGTCTGCTGACAGGCTTCGATCAGGACGACGCGGCCGACCTCGAGGATGTGGCCGCTGGCCTCGAGGATCGGGATGAACTCGTTCGGCTGGACCATGCCGAGTGTGGGATGTTCCCAGCGCAGCAGCGCCTCGACGCCGATCAGCGATAGATCGTCGAGGTTATAGATCGGCTGATAGACGAGCCGGAACTGATCGGCCTCGAGTGCCGAGCGCAGCTCGAACTCCATCTCGTAGCGCTGACGCACGTCTTTTTCCATCTCCGGGCCGAACACGGCGAAACGGTTCTTACCCGCACCCTTGGCGAGATACATCGCCATGTCGGCGTCCCGCAACAGCTCGCTCGCCGAGGATCGGTCGCCAACGGCGATGCCGATGCTCGCCGTGACCGTCACCGGCATCGGCGCTCCGGGCAGATCGAAGGGCTGGCCCAAGACATCGAGGAGTCGCTCGGCGACGAGCTCCGGAGCCACGCTCAGCGGTCCGCCATCGACGAGGATCACAAACTCGTCGCCGCCCAACCGGCCAAGGCTGTCAGAGTTGCGCAAGCAGCTCTCAAGACGGTCGGCCACCGCTCTGAGCAGCTCGTCGCCGGCATCGTGACCAAGCGTGTCGTTGACGTTCTTGAACTCGTCGAGGTCGAGGAACATCGCCGCGCCAGGAGTGCCAGCACGCCGGTTGCGCGCCAGGAGCTGCTCGGCGCGATCGAGGATCAGCGCGCGGTTTGGAAGGTCGGTCAAAGTGTCGTGCAACGCCTGGTGGCGCAGCTCGTCGGTCTTCTCGTCGACGAGGCGCAGAGCACGCAGGCGACCGGTTCCTAGCACGAACAGCAAGACCGCGAGCAGGATGCTGACCGCGACGCCGGCGCCGAGCAGCGCGAACGCACTGCCGTTGTGGAACACGCCACCGGCGGCAACCGCACCAAACGTCTGCAACGTCCAGCCGTTTCGCAGATCCAGTGTGACGCTGTGCGCACCCGCCCGCGGGGCGCCCTTCGAGAAGGCGACAGGGGTCCCCCGGCGACGCATGGTGATCGCTGTGCCCGGATGGCTCGCTAGCGCCTGCGCGAGGAGGACGTTCGGCATGAAGCCGCTACCGATCCATCCGACAAAGGCGGCACGCCGCCCCGCCTTTGTCGATGGGACCGTGGCGCTGCGATACACCGGTTTCAGCACCGCTAGCGTTTGGCCCTTGCCGACATCGGCCGACGTGTAAGCCGATCGTCCTGAGTCCCTGGTCCGTAGCCCCTGGTGCGTCGGATCGGAAGCGCAGAAGTCAAAGCCGGCAGGTGGCCCGACACCCTGACGCGCGTATCCGAGCGGCGCAAGGCAGTAGAACGGCCGCCTGCCTGGCGGCACGATCTTGTACGAACGGCCGCCGGCTCCCGCGGACGTCGGGTAGTCCGCCCGAGCCCGGGCGATGTAGGCGTCGAGCTGCGACGCCGGGACCATTACCACGAATCCGAAGCCGACCAGCTCTGGGTAACGCTCGACCGCGCGAACCCGCTTCGTCCAGCGGAGAAACTGCCTGTTCGTCCCCTTCGGGTTGCCGGCGATGTACGCCTGCATGCTCGCGTTGAGGTCCTCCTCGTGCAGGATCCCGAGCTTCAGGCTCGAGGCGATCTCCGCCGAGGCGGACGCGAACGCCTCACGCGACCGCGTCGCGTCGTTGTGCGCCAACGCCCGCGCCGCGAGCACCGCGACGGCGATCCCGGCTACCGCCAGCAGAATTGCCCCGGCCGCCCAGAAGTTCCGCCGACGATTCGCAAGCGTGAAGAAACCGAGCAGCGTAGAAGCCGCCTCTTGCGTCCGCCCATGCTCCCGGTTGCGCTGCGACTCCGTCATCGGTCCACTCCTTGTTCGCTGGATGCTGGGGGAGCGTCGCGGTCTGACAGCTGATGCCCCGGAATTGCGTCGTCCCGGGAGACATCGACATTTGGAGGCGGGTCCTGAAGTATTGAGAAGCGCTTGTCGGAGAAAGCGCCGACGTGCAGCGCTTTTGCAGAGCCCTCTGACGGACTCGAACCGTCGACCCCCTCCTTACCATGGAGGTGCTCTACCAACTGAGCTAAGAGGGCAAGCGGGCACAGCGTATCGCTCCGGCTCGCCGACGACGATCTCCGTTGCGGCGGCGCTTTCCTAGCCCTTCGCCTCGACGCGGGCTCTCGCCTGGGCGACCGTGGAGCCGTACGTCGGCTCGCCGAGGAGCATCGAGGCGAGTTCGTTCGCCTCGCGGATCACACGGTCGCGCTGGGCGTCGATCTGTCCCACCGCGACGAAGAGCTCCGCGTGTGCGTGCGACGCCCAGTCGACGAGGTTGGAGGCGCGTTCGGGGGCCGGCGTCTCGGGCGCCGCCGCGTGCGCCCTCTCCGCGCGGACACGGAGCTCGGCGAGCCTCCCCGGGGCGTCCTCGACCTGCCGCTCGAGCTGCGCCAGTCCCTCCCGCATACGAGCAAGCGCGGCCTCTGCGACGGTCGCGTGGTCGACCGCCCGCTCGGCCGCACGCTGCGCGAGTTCCCGCGCGACGTCGTCGGCCGCGTCCTGCACCGCGGCCCGGGCTCGCGCCGCCTCGGCACGGTGCCGCTCCACCTCGGCCTCCGCGGCCGCAGCCTCTGCGCGGAGCCGCCCGAGCTCGGCGGGATATGTCGCGAGGAACACATCGAGCGCCTCGGCTCGGTCACGCAGGCCCGCGACCTCGTCGTCGATCTCCCGCAGCCGCGACGCGCGTTCCCGGAGGTCCGCATCGCGTGCCTCGAGGGCGCGCAGCTCCTCGAGGGCGCGATCGTCCATGGCGCCATTCTCGCGGCTCGGGGCAGTGCGGGCGATCATGGGGGTGTGAGCTCGACGCGCGTCAGCCGTCACGTGAGGGCACCCCGCGCCAAGGTGTACGAGGCGCTGGTCGATGCCGACGCCGTCGCGCGGTGGAAGGTTCCGGCAGGCATGACCTGTCACGTGCACGCGTTCGAGGCGCACGAGGGCGGCGCGATCAGGATCTCCCTCACCTACGACGCGCCCACCGGCGCCGGCAAGACGACGGCGCAGACCGACACGTACCGCGGTCGGTTCATCGAGCTCGTGCCGAACGAGAAGGTCGTCGAAGTGGACGAGTTCGAGACGGTCGATCCGGACCTGCAGGGCGAGATGACGATCACGATCACGCTCGTCGACGCCGACGGCGGCACCGACGTGGTTGGGGTGCACGACGGGCTACCGCCCGGCGTGTCGGCTGCCGACAACGAGCTCGGCTGGCAGTCGGCGCTCGCGAGGCTGGCCGCGCTCGTCGAGGCGGGGTAGAGCGCGGGCGACGATTCACTAAGAGCTCGTTTCACAATGACCTTCGCCGGACGGCACAAGCCGTCATTGTGAAACGAGCTCTAAGGATGTCGGACCTATCGTCCGATACGTGGGTGATGTCGCCCATCAGGTCCGTGTCCCTCTACGTGGTTGGCGGCGCAGCGTGGCTCGCATTCACGGTCCACGCGGTCGTCGCGCGGCAGTGGGCGTTCACCTTCTTCAACGACTGGCTCTACGACGGGCTGCTGTTGTTCGCGTTCGCGCTGTGCCTGCTACGGGCCGTGCGGGTGCGCCACGAGCGGGTCGCCTGGGCGGCGATGGCGGCGGGCGTCGGTTCGTGGGCTGCAGGCGACATCTATTACGGCATCGCGTTCTCGAGCACGGCGGACGTGCCGTTTCCGTCCTGGGCGGATCTCGGCTACCTCGGCTTCTATCCCTTCGCGTACGTCAGCCTCTTCCTGCTCGTGCGCTCACGGATCACCCGCCTCACGCCGAGCGTCTGGATCGACGCGCTGATCGCAGGCTTCGCGACCGTCGGGCTCGGCGCGAGCGTCGTCGTGGAGCGCGTGCTCGAGGCGACGCACGGAAGCACCGCGACGGTCGTGACGAACCTCGCCTATCCCGTCGGCGACACGTTCCTCGTGGCGATGATCGTCGGCGTCTTCGCGATCACGAACTTCAAGCCGGGCCGCGCGTGGGTCGTGATCGGTCTCGGCCTGATCGTCTCCGGCATCGCGGACTCCGTCTACCTGTACGCGGTCTCGACCGACTCGTACGTCGAGGGGGGTCTGTTCGACGCCTTCTGGCCGGCGGGCATGCTCCTGATCACCGCGGCGGCCTGGCTGCCGGCGAAGCAGCATCCGGCGAGCAACCGCTCGCAGGCCCTGGTCATTCCCGGCATCTTCGCCCTGGTCGCGATCGGGCTCGGCGTGTACGCGCCGATTGCCCACGTGAACCTGCTGGCCGCGTCTGCGATCGCGGCGACGCTTCTGTGCCTGATGGCGCGCGGCGGGCTCGCCATCCTCGAGAACCGCCGGCTCCTCGAGCGCACGCAGATCGAGGCGGTCACCGACGCGCTGACGGGACTCGGCAACCGGCGCAAGCTGGGAGACGAGCTCGAGACGACGTTGGCGCAGCTGAAGCTGGGCAGCGGCGAGCCGGTCGTCCTCGCACTCTTCGATCTCGACGGCTTCAAGGGGTACAACGACCGCTTCGGCCACCCCGCCGGGGACTCGCTCCTGATCCGTCTGGCCGCGAAGCTCGACGCGCTTGTCCGGCAGACTGGCGGCGCTGCGTACCGGATGGGCGGCGACGAGTTCTGCGTCTTGCTGACAGAGACGGAGGATGCCGATGTCACGGTCGCGCAATGCGGTGTCGCGCTGTCGGAGGAGGGCGACGGGTTTGCGGTCGCCTCGTCTTCAGGCGCGGTCCGGATCCCGCAGGAGGCGAGCACCCCTTCCGACGCACTGAAGATCGCCGACCAGCGCCTGTACGTGAACAAGAGCCTGAGCCGGCGCTCGCCACTCAGCCAGACGAAGGAGGTGCTGGTGCGGCTGCTCGCCGAGCGCGAGCTTCAGCTCGGACAGCACGTCGCTCACGTCGCCGAGCTCGCCGAGCTGACGGCGGTGAGGCTCGGTCTCGCCCAGCATGAGATCGCGGACACGCGGCTCGCGGCCGAGCTGCACGACATCGGCAAGGCGGCGATCCCGGACACGATCCTCAACAAGACCACGCCGCTCAACGGGACCGAGTGGGAGTTCATCAAGCGGCACACGATCACCGGGGAGCGGATCGTCGCCGCCGCACCCGCGCTGACACGGATCAGCCTCGTCGTCCGGTCGACGCACGAGCGCATCGACGGCAAGGGCTATCCCGACGGACTCGCCGGGGATGCGATTCCGCTGCCGTCGCGGATCATCGCTGTCGCCGACGCCTACGACGCGATGATCAGCGACCGTCCGTATGCAGGGGCGGGCTCGTCGCAGGAGGCGCTCGACGAGCTCCGTCGGCACGCGGGCACGCAGTTCGACGCCGCCGTGGTCGAGGTGTTCGTGGAGATCATCGGCGAGCTCGAGCAGGCATCGCTCGTGCGCGGCGACATCCCGTCACGCGGGTAGGGACGCCTCGCCGCGCACGAACTGATACGCGAGCGCGGCGAGCGATGCGCCCGCGATCGGTGCGGCGACGTAGAGCCAGAGAGCGTGGAGATCGCCGCTCACGAGCGCCGGCCCGAGCGACCGCGCAGGATTCATCGACGCGCCGGAGATCGGGCCGCCGAACATCGCGTCGAGACCGACGGTGCCGCCGATCGCGATCGCGGCCGCCTCGCCGACCGCGCGCGTGTCCGTGGCGACGGCCATGATCACGAACATCAGGAAGAACGTCAGTACGAGCTCCCAGAGAAACGCCTGGCCCTGAGAGCCGTTCGGGCGCGTCGCACCGAGCTGGGCGAGCTCGCCGAGCGAACCGCGTAGGAGAGCAGCAGCCGCAAGTGCGCCCACCACCTGCGCGAGCCAGTAGCCGAGCGCCCGCGGCCACGGGAAATGCCGGCTGAGCGCGAACGCGAAGGTCACGGCCGGGTTGAAATGCGCGCCCGAGACGTGGCCGAGCGCGTAGATCATCACCATGATCACGAGCCCGAACGAGAACGCCACGCCGATGTGCCCGAGCTCGTGCGTCTTCGCGTCGACCATGATCGCGCCGCAGCCGGCGAAGACGAGTGCGAAGGTCCCGATCGCCTCGGCGACCAGGCTCCGTAGCAGTGGAATCGCCATTACCGCGCCAGCAAGCCGTCGACCAGGACACGCACCCGGCCGTCGATCTCGTCCCGGATCCGCCGGACCTCGTCGAGGCTCGCCCCGGCCGGATCGTCGAGCTCCCAGTCCTCGTAGCGCTTGCCGGGGTAGATCGGGCAGGCGTCGCCGCAGCCCATCGTGATCACCACGTCCGCGGCGCGCACCACCTCGTCCGTGAGCGGCTTCGGGTATTCGTCGTTCATGTCCACGCCGACCTCGCTCATCGCCACGACGACCTCGGGGTTGATCTCGTCGGCCGGGGTGCTGCCGGCCGACCTCACGTTCACGCGTCCCTCCGAGCGGAGCTTCACGAGGCCGGCCGCCATCTGACTCCGGCCCGCGTTGTGCACGCAGACGAACAGCACCTCTGGGTGCTCCTTCGCGATGAGGTTCTCCGCCTGCGGCATGCCGGGCCTCCCCGAATAGATATCGACGTGAATCAATGTCTCTGGAGCCGATGATGACAAGGCCATCGACGTGTGTCAATATCTTTGGATGCAGACGATCGCCACGATCGCAGGCTCGTGTCCGCCCCTTCTCCAGGGGCCGCTCACGCAGGCAGAGGCCGAGCGGCTGGCCGGAGCGCTCAAGGCGATCGCCGATCCCGCGCGGCTTCGTCTGCTGAGCCTCATCCAGGCGCAGGCCGACCACGAGGCGTGCGTCTGCCATCTCACCGAGCCGCTCGAGCTGAGCCAGCCCACGGTGAGCCATCACCTGAAGGTGCTGCTGGAGGCCGGCCTCGTCGAGCGCGAGCAGCGCGGGAGCTGGGCCTACTTCCGGGTCGTCCCCGGCGAGCTCCGCGCGCTGCGCGAGGTGCTCGTCTAGCTTCGACAGACCCGGCGAGCTGCAGCCCCAGCGGGGTTCTGGTTATGTTGTCCATCCGGACACGGATCAAGAGCGGAGGTCGAACGAGAATCGTGGAGCCTGAGCAGCACTCAGCCGGTCTGAAGATGAGCCGTCTTCTGGGGGCTCTACGCAACGCCAACCGGAGACGCGAGCGAAGGATCCGCCGTCGCAAGGCGAGACCCAGCGCACCCGAGCAGCATCATGCGAGCGAGGTGACCGGGGCGGACCCGGGAGACTCTTCAGCGGGCGCTTCGCCGTAGGCTGCGACCGAGCGTCAGCCAGGCGCTCACCGCGCGACCATGTCACACCACCCATTGAGGGTTCGTACGAATGGGGGCGGGAGGATTCGAACCTCCGTAGGCTGAGCCGACGGGTTTACAGCCCGTTCCCTTTGGCCGCTCGGGCACACCCCCGCGAGCGGGCTGATTGTAGCCTGGTGGTTGTGAAGCACTTCGACGCGCTCGTCGTCGGCGCCGGCCCTGCCGGCTCGGCGACGGCGATCCGGCTCGCGGAGGAAGGCGTCTCCGTCCTCATCGCGGACCGCGCGACGTTTCCGCGGGACAAGCCGTGTGGCGGCGGGCTCACAGCCCGTGCGGTCCGTCAGTGCCCCGTCGATCCGTCGCCCGTCGTCGAGGAGGAGGTCGACCTCGTCGAGCTCCGCTTCCGGTACCGCGACGCAGTCGTCCGCACCGCACGCAGCCCCGTCATCCTGATGACGCAGCGCCGACGGCTCGACGCGTTCCTGCTCGGCGAGGCGCGCGAGCGTGGGGTGGACGCGCGTGAGGGCGTTCGCGTCGAGCTCGAGCTCGACGCGCGGACAGCTTCGGTCGGCGGCGAGCGAGTCACGTACGACGTGCTCGTCGGTGCGGACGGTGCGAACGGCGTCACGGCGCGGGCGACCGGTCTCGGCGGCGGGATCGTCCACGGCGTCGCGTACGAGGGCAACGTCCCGTACGGCGTCGTCTCGCGCGAACGGTACGCGCGGCGGGCCGTCGTCGAGCTGGCCGACATCCCCGGCGGCTACGGCTGGGTCTTCGCGAAGGGCGACCACGTCAACGTCGGGGTCGGCGGGTGGCAGAGCGAAGGGCCGAACCTACGAGCGCATCTCAGTCGCGTCTGCGCCGCGCATGGCATCGACGAGGCAAAGCTCGAGAACCTCCGGGGACACCGGCTTCCGCTCCGACGCCCCGGGACGCCGATCGCCGCCGGCCGTGCGCTGCTCGTCGGCGACGCGGCGGGGCTGATCGACCCCGTCTCCGGCGACGGCATGTACGAGTGCTTCGTCTCCGCCCGGCTCGCGGCGGCCGCGGCGGCCGACGTGATTGGGGGGCAGGCAGCGGCGCTCGACCCGTACGGGGCGGCGGTCGACCTGGCGCTCGCACCGCTCCACCGCGCGTCGTGGAAGCTCAAGCACGCGCTCGACCGCTGGCCCCGCACCTCGTGGCGCATCGCCCGCTCGCGGCTGCTCTGGCGGAGCGTCGAGCGGCTCCTGCTCGGCGAGCTCGCAGCGCCGGGGGAGCAATCTGGAATCGCCCGCGTGCCGTTGCGGCTGCTCGACGCGCTCGGGCGAACCTGACTCAAGACCGGGCGCCGAATTGCCGACAACCGCCGTATGGAGCTCGACGCTCTCCTCGCGCGTGCCGTTGCGCTCGGTGCCTCCGACGTTCATCTGAAGGAAGGTCGGCCGCCGCACGTCCGCGTCGACGGCGAGGTGATCCCGATCGACGGCACCTCTGCGCTCGGGGAGGAGGAGCTCGCAGCGGCGCTCGTTACCGTTAGCGGCAGCTCCGCCGAGCGCGTCGCGCGCTTCCAGGAGCACGGCGAGATGGACGTCGCGTACACGTCCGAGGGGCTGCCACGCTTCCGCGTGAACGTGTTTCGGCAGCGCGGCGCGATCTCGTTCGTCTTCCGCATCATCCCGCCCGAGCCGCCCCGGCTCGACGAGCTCGGGCTACCTCAGGGCGTGCGCGCGCTCGCCGAGGAGCATCGCGGGCTCGTGCTCGTCACCGGCGCCACCGGCTCGGGAAAGACGACCACGCTCGCAGCGATGCTCGACCACATCAACCGGAGCCGTCGCTCGCACATCGTCACGATCGAGGACCCGATCGAGATCCTCCACCCCGACCACCTGTCGATCGTGAATCAGCGTGAGGTCGGGATCGACACGGAGAGCTTCGCCCAGGCGCTGCGGCGCGCGCTCCGGCAGGACCCCGACACGATCCTGATCGGCGAGCTCCGCGACGCGGAGACCGCCCAGACAGCGTTGCAGGCGGCGGAGTCGGGCCACCTCGTCCTCTCGACGATGCACACCGTCGACGCGGCCGAGACCGTCGGGCGCCTGATCGAGTTCTTCCCGCCTGCGAAGCAGCAGCAGGTCCGATCCGTCGCCGCTGGCGTCCTCAAAGGGGTCGTCTCGCAGCGGCTCCTGCCGCGGCTGGGCGGCGGCCGGGTTCCCGCGGTCGAGGTGATGATCGTGAACGCGCGTATCGCCGAGCTCATCCGTCAGGACCGTTCGGACGAGATCACCGAGGCGGTCGCCGAGGGAGAGTTCTTCCAGATGCAGACGTTCGAGGCCGCGCTGATCGAGCTGGTGCTCGGCGGAGCCGTGGAGCCGGAGATCGCGGCCAACGCCGCGGGCAACCGCCACGACTTCCTCGTCGCGCTCGAGCGGAAGACGAAGGAGCGTGCCTTCGACGCCGACGACGAGCTGCCCGGGCTGGAGCCGGCGCCGCCGCCAAGCGAGCCGACGAGCCTCCGGATCGCCGCGACGTGATGCGCCGTCTGCGCCGCCGGCTCGCCGACGAGTCGGGAGTCACGCTCGTCGAGCTCATCGTCGTCTGTGCGGTTCTTGGCATCGTGATGACCGGGCTCGTCAACGTCTTCGTCTCCTCGACGCGCGCGCAGTCCGACGCGGACGCGCGGCTGCAGGCCCAGCAGAACGTCCGGGACGCGATCGACCGGCTCCAGTTCGAAGCGCGCTGCGCTTCCTCGGCAAGCCTCGTCTCCTCGGGTGCTGGGGTCACCCTGACGCTCCCGTCGGTCTGCTCCCATGCGAGCGGGACAATCACCTGGTGCGTCCTCAGCGGAGCGCTCGTGCGCAACGTTGGATCGGTGTGCTCGGTGACCGGGCAGGTCTTCGTCCGTTCGATCACGTCCGCGCAGCCGTTCTC
>Ga0070667_100002606_pt1 | contig 15650 bp, 12 predicted proteins | sample KBSS33metaG_FD_64659 | JGI IMG/M metagenome (GOLD analysis project Ga0070667, IMG submission 64659) | Switchgrass rhizosphere microbial communities from Kellogg Biological Station, Michigan, USA - KBS S3-3 metaG | ecosystem: Host-associated > Plants > Roots > Rhizosphere > Soil ... | reverse complement strand
CGGGTGGCGGCGTCATCCGCCTGCTTCGTCGCGGCGGCGAGTTGCCAGTCGAAGGTCGGGTGACCGGCGAGCAGCAGCGCGACCTCCTTCGTCCCCGGTCGGTAGCCGGCCGGGACCGTGTCGCCCTCCATCGGCCGGCCCGGCCAGGAGACCCAGCACTGCACCTCGGCGCGGATCGCCGGATCCGTTCCGTTGTCGGGGTGCACATCGACGATGAACGTCTCGCGCTGCAGCGCGACCGTCTGCGAGTTCTCGGCCATCGAGTACCCCTCATCGGCGACGATCTTCGCCGTCGCGGGGAGCATGCCCGGGTGATCGGCCAGGCTCTGGGGGCTCGCGCCGCCGCTGACCGCACTCAGGATGTCGCCGAGCGCGCCGAACACGCCCTGCTTCCTGGGGTTGCTCTCGCTGTCACTCATCAGATGCCGCCACCGCCACCGCCACCGCCACCGCCGCCCGACGATCCACCGCCGTCCGAGCCGCCGCTCGAGGAGAATCCGCCGGAACTCGACGATGTCGAGGTGGTGGACGCCGACACGGCGCTGAACGCCGCGATCCCGGTGCTGAAGGCCGCCACGTTGAAGCCGTCCATGCTGCCCGAATACCAGTCAGGAGACGTCGTGCCGTAGTACTTCGCCAACTCGGCCGCCCATTCCTTCTCGAGCCCGAACAGGACCGCATAGGGCAGCAGGCGCTCGTAGATCTTGACGATCTGATTGCCATCGCTGGTGGTCACCTTGTCGGCACCCGAGATGCTCTGCAGCATCTGCAGGCGGTCGGCCTCGGCCATCTTGATGTACAGCTTGAGGCCCATCAGCTGGTCGTAGAGCTTCGAGCCCGCCTGGGTGAGCGGCCGCAGCCCCGACACCAGGCCGAAGACCAGCACCGCGATCCAGGCCCCGGCGTTGGCGCCGATGACCCCGAACGCGATCCCCGCGCCGTTGTCGCCGCTGGCGAACGCGGTGAAGAACATCAGAACGGCTCCGACGATGGCAAGGATGCCGATGATCGTGACGATGGCCGGATGACGGGCCTTGCGCAGTCCGTTCGCTTCGGCATTGGACTCGACCGTGGCGGTGAGTGTCTTGACGTTGTCGCCGAGCATGGTGTCGCTCTTCTCGAGCCACTTGATGTTGGCGTCGACGGGGTCGGCCGACGTCGCGCTCACCGGTGTGCCGCCGATGACCTTCAGCCCCGGAGGAAGGGCGCCCCCGGTGAACCGGCTGATCATGGCTCCGATGTCGCCGAACCCGGTGAAGGCGAACAGCGCGTTCATCACACCTTCCTCATCGGGGAGCAGCCCGTCGACGTTCAGCTGCTGCACGCCGAACTTGGCCGCCTGGAAGCCTTCCTGGGGCTTCTCGAGGATGCGCACCTTGCCGCGCACGGCGAGGTCGACGATCGAGGCCGCCATCCCCTTCTTGGGCTTGCCGACGATGTTGGCGGCGAGCATGACGCTGACATCCTTGGGCGGCTCGTACTGGGCGATGATCGGGTCACCGCTGCGGCGGCGCCAGAGCTGGTAGTGCAGCACGATGGCGCCGACGACGGCGATCACCTCGGCCAGAAGTCCCAGCAGGAAGCTGAGCGGGACGATCTCGAGGATCTTCTCGATCAGGTTGAACGGCGCACCGGCGAAGGTCTTGGGCTCGAAGCCGATCGCCAGAGTCATCCCCTCGTAGGGGCCGAGCTTCTGGACCTGCGCGGTGATCGTGCCGTTGTCTGCGGCGAGCTCGCATTTCTGGGTCGACCCCTCCGATCCCTGGTAGCAGGCGTTCTGGCCGTTGAGCTTCGACGCGAGCGAGCCCGCCACGGTGACCGTCGCACTGACCTCGCCGAAGGGCTGCGACCATCCGGTGCCGTTGACGTCCCAGTAGAACTCGTCGTCGTTGGTGTCTGCGAAGTACTTCGTGACGTCGGTCTGGGTGTAGTCGATGACGTAGGTCTGCTTGCCGTGGACGTAGCTGCCCTCGGGCACCGCGATCGTGATCGTGGTGAAGTCGCCGTCGGTGCCCATGCTGAAGCTGCGCGGCTTGCCGCTGCCATCGGTGACGCTCTTCACGGTGATGTGCGTCGAGTGCCCGTCGTACTGGGTCGGGATCGACCGGATGATGCCGCGGTTCTGGTCGAAGTCCGGGAACTCGGCGACCAGGGTCTCGTTCGTGTGCAGCATCGACCGCTTCGAGGAGTCCTGGCTCAGCGCGTAGGTCGCGTCGAAGGAATCGAAGGTGAAGTCGTTGACGTCGGTGGGCAGTCCGGCCGCGTCGAGAAGCGCGATCGAGTTGCCGCCCGGCGCGGGGTGCGGCGCGGCGACGGCCGCCGCCGGGATGCTCAGGGCCGCCGCGATCGCCAGAACCGCGATGCCGGTGCCCCAGGTCAGTGCACGCACTAGATGCCTCCTCCTCCGCCGCCTCCGCCGCCACCGCCGGAGCCTCCACCGCCTCCGGATCCGCCGGAGCCCGACGAACTCGCTGAGCCCGAGTAAGAACTCGAGGCGCTGCTGCTGAACGACGAGATGCCCGAGGCGAACGCGGCCACCTGGAACGTGCCCAGGTTTCCCCCGTCGTACCAGTCCGGCGGGTTCTGGTCGTAGTACTTGCCCAGGGCGCCCGCCCACTCCTTCTCGAGGCCGAACAGCACGGCGTAGGGCAGGAGCTTCTCGTAGATCTTGACCACCTGCGTGCCGTCCGGCTGGCCGGTGCGCTCGGCTCCGGTCACGCTCTGCAGCATCTTCAGCCGATCGGCCTCGGCCAACTGGATGAAGAGCTTCAGGCCATCGAGGTTCTCGCGAAGCATCGCGCCGTCGTGGGTGAGCGGCCGGGCCGAGGTGACCCGTCCGAGGGCCAACAGGCTGAGGAACCCGCCGACGAACCCGCCGACGGCGCCGAAGCTCGAGGCGACGCCGTTGGTGGCGCCGGTGGCCGTGAGGATCAGCAACAGCACGCCCGCACCCGAGGGCAGCAGCACCGTCAGGAAGGCCCAGCGCGGCGGCTTCCGCCGCAGTCCGCGCTTTTCGGCCTGCTTGGCGACCCGGGTGGTCAGCGAGCGCACGAACAGGCCGAGCGTGGTGTCCTTCTTCTTCAGCCAGGTCACGCCGCCGTCGCCCGCGTCGGCGAACGACAGCGCGGCCAGCAGCGACTGCTCGTTGTCGTCGAGGCCGGAGTCGTTCAGCTGCTTGATGCCGAACTGCTCGGCTCCGAAGAAGCCCGACTTGCGCTCGAAGAGCTTGAGCTTGCCGCGCACCGCGAGGTCGACGATGGAGGCCGCGAAGCCGCGTTTGGTCTGATCGACCAGGTTGGCTGCCATCACGACGTCCACCTCGGCGGGAGGCTCGTACTGGGCGACGACGACACCGGTGGCCTTGGCGCGCCAGCCGAAGCGGCCGAGAACCCAGCCGAGAACGATCCCGAGCAGGGCGAGCAGTGCCCCGACGATCGGCAGCCCGCTGAGATAGGCGAGCGGGTTGGACGACGCTGCGGCGAAGGTGCCCTTCTCGAACCCGAGCGCGACCGTGACGTTCTCGAACGGGCCGATCTTCGGCTGACTCGCACTGAACGCGGAACCCGACTTCGTGATCGTGCACTGCGTGGTCGAGCCCTCGGGGCCGTAGTAGCAGGCGGTCTTCCCGTTCAGTGCGGAGGCGAGCGAGCCGGTGAGCGAGACCTTCGCGCTGACCTCGCCGAACGGCTGCTCCCAGCCGGTGCCGTTCACATCCCAGTAGAACTCGTCGTCGGCGGTGTCGGCGAAGTACTTCGTGACGTCCTGCTGGGTGTAGGTGATGACATAGGTCTGCTTGCCGTGCACGTACTGCCCCTTGGGCACTGCGATGGTCACGTCGTAGAACGAGTCGTCGTTGCTGTCGAGGCCGGCGTCGTAGCTGCGCTTGGCGCCGGTGCCATCGGTCACCGACAGGATCTTGATCCCGGTCGGATGCCCGTCGTAGCTCGACGGGATCGCCCGGATGATGCCGCGGTTCTGATCGATCGCCGGGAACTCGGCGACCAGAGTCTCGACGGTGCGCAGGGTGGAGTGCTGGTCGGCGGTGCGGCCGAGCGTGTACACCGCGTCGAACGAGTCGAAGGTGAAGTCGGACGTGTCGCTCGCCCGCGACGGCAGCCCGTCGGCCGCGACGGCGCTCACCGGTGCCGGGCGGGCATCCCGCAGTGGTGTCGTCGCGGTGGCGGTCGCGGGGGCGCCGACGATCCCAGCCGCCAGGGCGAGGGCGGCGGCCGCCGTGAGCAGGCGTCGGGTCGTGGGCATCGGGGCGAGCATATCGTCAGGCGAATGGCCCGGGGGAGGGAGATTTCTGCTGCCGCTAGGCTCCGAGCGTGACCCTGTCCAGCCGAGTCGCCGCGCTGGGCATCCACCTGCCCGAGCGCACGCGCCGCACGGCTGAGACCGAGCGCGAGTTGCGGGAGCGCAATCCCGGGCTCCGGCTGCCGACCGGCCTGATCGCCCGGATGACCGGGGTCGAGGCCGTGCACGTCAAGCCCGACGACTGGCAGGCCTCCGACCTCGCCGTGGCGGCCGCGCACCAGGCGCTCGAGGAGTCGCCCGAGCCGATCGACCTGCTGCTGTTCGCCAGCGCCAGCCAAGACCTGGTCGAGCCGGCGACCAGTCACATCGTGGCCGCGAAGCTCGGCATCGACGCTCCCGTGATGGACGTGAAGAACGCCTGCAACTCGGTGCTGAATGCGATCCAGGTCGGCGACGCGCTGATCCGGTCGGGGCAGTACCGGCGGGTCCTCATCGCGAGCGGCGAAGGCCCGAGCGTCGCGGTGCGGTGGGAGCTGCGCGATCACGCCCAGTTCATCCGCTCGTTCCCGGGCTACACGATGAGCGACGGGGGAGCGGCGGTCGTGCTCGAGGCGTGCCCGGAGCGTCAAGCCGGCATCCTCGAAACCCGGTTCCGCGCCGTGTCGCGGCACTGGTCGATCGGGACACTCCCCGGCGGCGGCACGATGCGCCCGCACGATCTGGATGCCGCCTTCTTCGACATGGACGGCCGCGGCCTCCAGCGCGCCTTCCTCGAACTCGGCCCCGAGCCCGTGCTCGAGCTGCTGGCCGCGCGCGGACTGAGCTGGCAGGACTTCTCGCTGGTCGCGATCCACCAGGTCGCGCTGCCCTATCTGCCCCCGATCTTCGAGCGGCTCGGGGTGCCGATGGACCGCACGATCGTGACCGTCGCCGAGCACGGCAACCTGGCCTCGGCGACCCTCCCGCTGCAGCTGTCGATGGCACGCGCCTCGGGCATGATCGAACCGGGCGGCCTGGCCATGCTGATCGGGCTGGCGGGCGGCATCAGTCTGGGGCTGGCGGTGGTGCGGCTGTGAACCTGGATGGTCGAGTAGGCGGCGCAGCCGGTCTTGGTGGTCGAGTAGGCGGCGCAGCCGGTCTTGATGGTCGAGTAGGCGGCGCAGCCGCCGTATCGAGACCCCCGCTCGCCGTCATCGTCCCGGTCTACAACGAGGCGGCCGGCGTCGCCGCCACCCTCGATGCCTTGGCGGCTCAGACCGACGCCGACTTCGACGCCTGGTTCGTCGACAACGGCTCGACCGACGGGTCGGCAGGCATCATCCGGTCGTATGCCTCGTCGCGCGGGCTGGGCCGCTGGCGCGTGATCGACGAATCCGAGAAGGGCACCGGCGCCGCCGCCGACACCGGCATGCGCGCGGCGATCGCCGCCGGTGCCGAGCTGCTGGCGCGCACCGACGCGGACTGCCTGCCGCGCGCCGACTGGACCGCCTCGGTGCGTCGCGCCCTGACACCGCGCGATGCGGGCGGACTCGGCCTGCGCCTGGTCGGCGGCGAGCTGGTGCCGCGCCACGACGAGGGACTCGGCTGGCCGACCCGTCTGGCACTGCGCGGCGCGGTGGAATTAGCTGAGGCGTTCGGGCGGGTGCGGTCGGGCAACCGCGACCCGGCCTACCTCGGGCCGTACATGATGGCGGCAGGCTGCAATGTCGGAATCACCGCCGAGCTCTATGTCGCCGCCGGCGGCTTTCCGCGTACCCGCATCGAGGATCTGCACGAGGATCGCGCCCTGGTCAACGCGGTCCGGCGTCTCACCGGCGACTACGCGCGGCGGCGGGATGTCGTGGTGCAGGGCTCGAGCCGGCGCGTGCAGGCCTGGGGGCTCAAGAACACCCTGCTCTGGTACAAGGACCACGCCTACCGGCCCGAGCACGTGGACATCAGGTGATGCGCTGGTCGAGTAGCGCGACGCGCGTATCGAGACCCGTGCGTCGGTCGTCCCTTGAGTTGGCCCGCCACTGGGAGGAGCGCGTCCTCCGCGCCGCGCACCCCGTCGCGTACCCGGCCCTCCGCGCCCTACCCGGCCCCGTGCGCCGGGTACCCGGCCTCGGCGTCGTCGTGAAGGATGCCGTTCTGCTGCGCGCGACCCTGATGGACACCGCGGGCTTCAGCAAGAACGGCCCGGGCGCTCCGAGCGAGCTCTGGACTCCGGTGCTCGGCCCGAGCGTCCTGCTCAACATGGAGGGCGCCGACCACGCGGCACTGCGGCGCAAGCTCGGACCGCTGTTCGCGCCGGCGTTCGTCGAGGGGCTGGTCGCGGCATCCCTCGGGCCGGCGACGGCCGAGTTCGGGGCGGCGCTGGACCGCGGTGAGACGGTCGACCTGGTCGCGCACGCGCGCCGATCGGCCAGCGCCGTGATCAGCCGGCTGGTCGGGCTCGCCGATAAGGACGGGCACCGGGAGGTGGTCGACGACGAGCTGTTCGCCCGGGTGTCGGCGATCACCGGATTCGTGTCGCTCGCCCGCCCGCGGCTGTCCGCGCCCCGACTGGCCGCGGCTCGCGGCATCCTGTCCGAGCTGGGCGGGCAGGCGGTGCGGGCCTATCACGGCGACGAGTCGACCGTACCGGGCCGGATGCGCGCCCTCGGCCTCGACGAACGGGAGGCGATGGGTGCCGTCGGCGCATTCGTGCTCACCGGCACCGAGACCATCGTGTCGTTCGTGCCGCGGCTGGCGGCGATCCTGATCGACAGCGGCTGGCTGCCACGGCTGGCTGCTGACCGTTCCCTGGTGGATGCGGCGATCGCCGAGGGGTTGCGCGTCACCACGCCGTCGCCGGTCATGCTGCGCTCGACGGTGCGCCCCGGCGCGATCGGACCGGTCGCGGTGCGGCCGGGCGACCGCATCGTGCTGGCGACCTTCGCGGCGAACCGCGCCCTGGGCGGGTTCGACCCGTCGACCAATGCCGCCGCGCAGCTCAAGCAGCTCTGGTTCGGCGCGGGCGTGCACTACTGCCTCGGGGCGCCCCTGGCGATGGCGCAGATCCGGATCACGCTGGACGCGCTGCTCGCACGCCCGGCGGTCGAGATCGCGGCGCGGCGTCCCGCCCGCGGGGTGCTGATCCCGTCGTACGCGTCGCTGCACCTGCGGGTCCCGCGGCTCAGCGCGGCGGCGGAGGGGGTCCGTCCACGAGTCGTGGATTCTGGCGCCGATGGCCGCTCGCAGCCGCAGGGGGTCGAGTGACCGACCCGGGCTCTGTCGACCTGGTGGCGGCGGTGCTGGCGAGCTGCGACGAGCACCCGGATGCCGCGGCCCTGACCTTCGGACGTCGCACGCTCAGCTACGGCGAGCTCGCGCGGCGGGTCCGCGCGACCGCCGCCTCGCTGGTGCGGGAGGGAATGCGGACCGGCGACCGCGTGCTGTTCTCGGTGCGCCCCGGACCGGATGCCGTGGTGCTGGCACTCGGCATCGTGGAGGCGGGCGGCACGGTGGTGTTCGCCGATCCGGGGGCGGGCGAGGCGCTGTTCCGTGCGCGCGCTGCGCTGGCCGCGCCGCGCTGGGTGGCGGCCGAGTCGGTGCTGTACCTGGCATCCAGCGGTCCGCTGCGCGGGCTCGCCCGCCGCCGGGGCCTCGAACTGGCGCCCTACCGGCGGCTGGTGCCGGAGGCGCGGCACCTGCGTGCCGGGCGGTGGTTGCCGGGCGTGCCGCGTGGGGCGCTCGCGCTGAGCCGGTTGAGTAGCGGCCGAAGGCCGCGTGTCGAAACCGAGCCGAGCAACTCGACCGGTTTCGACACGGCCGCTGCGCGGCCTACTCAACCAGCGGGCGACCAGGACGCGCTCGTCATCTTCACCAGCGGCACCACCGACGCGCCGAAGGCGGTCGTGCACACGCGCGAATCCCTCGGAGCAGGCCTTGCCGACTTCGCCGCGGGGGTCGGGCTCCGCGCCGGCCAACGTGTGCTGACCGACCAGCTGATGGTGGGCATCCCGGCCCTGATCGCCGGCGCGCACTGGACGATGCCGCCCGCCGGCGCCAACCCAGGGGCGCGGCCCGAGCAGTATCTGGCCCTGCTGCCCGATGCCGAGGTGCTGTTCGCGGTTCCGGCGTCGCTCGACGCGATACTGCGCGCCCTCGATGCCCGGCCGTCGCTGACGCCGAAGAACCTGCAGACGATCATCCTCGGCGGCGCGCCGGTGCTGAGTCCGCTGCTGCAGCGCATCGCGACGCGGTTCCCGGATGCCGCGATCCGCGCTGTCTACGGCATGACCGAGATCCTGCCGGTGGCGATCGCCGACGGCCGGGCCAAGCTCGACGCGCCCGCGCAGGATGGCGACTGGGTCGGCCGCCTGGTTCCGAGCGTGCGCGCGACTCTGCGCGAGATCGACGACGGCGGCGGCGAGCTGGTGCTGAGCGGCCCGGGACTGGCGCGCGGGTACCTCGCCGAGCTGCCGGAGCATCCGCTCGCCGAGCTCGCGACGGGAGACCTGGCGCGCCTCGACGGCGACAGCCTCACGCTGCTCGGCCGCCGGAAGGACATGTTCATCCGCGGCAGCCAGAACGTGTATCCGGGGTTGTACGAGCCGATCATCGCCGGGATGCCGGGGGTGAGCGACGCGGCGATGGTGGGCATCCCGGATGAGCTCGGCGACGACCGCATCGTCGTGGTCGTCGTGCCGCAGCACGACGTGCCTGCCCAGCCGAGTGCCGAGCATCCGGTCGCCCGTTCAGTCGCGCGTGCGCTGCCCGGACTGCTCGACGCCGGTGTGCTTCCGGATGCGGTGCTCGCCATCGGGGAGCTCCCGCGTGCGGGGCGCAGCCGCAAGCTCGACCGCGTCGCCCTCACGGCGCAGCTGCGCGCGGCGACGGAGCGGGCCGTCACGGGGCGGACCTCGTGAGGATCGCGGTGACCGGCGCGTCCGGCTTCATCGGGGGTGCGGTCGCGACCGCCCTGGCCGACGCCGATCACGAGGTGGTGGGGTTCGGTCGCCGGGCGGACGGCTGGTCGCATCCAGCCGGCAGTTCTCGCGTGTGGGACATCACGAGCGGCCCCCTGCGCGGCGACCGCGCCTTCGACGCGGTGGTGCACGCCGCGGCGCTGGCCGACGACTGGGCACCGATCGCGGAGGCACTGCGGGTGAACCGCGATGGCACCCGCAACGTGGTGCGCAGCTTCGAGGGCGCACGCATCGTGCACCTGTCGACGTCCAGCGTCTACGACGCGTTCACGCCGACGGTCGAGGCGAGCGAGAGCACGCCGCCCGCACGCCGATTTCTGAGCAGCTATTCGGCGTCGAAGACGGTGGCCGAGCTCGAACTGGCGGGGGTGGATGCTGCGATCCTGAGGCCGCACGCCGTCTACGGCCCCGGCGACACCACCCTGCTGCCGCGCCTGCTCGCGGCGGTACGTCCCGGCCTGTCGGGTCGGCGCCTGGTGCTGCCGGAGGGAGCCGAGGTGCGGCACAGCCTGACCCACATCGACAACCTGGTGCTCGCCGTGCGGCGCGCGCTCGACCCGGCCAGTCCGGCCGGCACCTACAACATCGCCGACGACACCCCGGTGCTGCTGTCGGTCGTGCTGCGCGAGTTCCTGGAACGCCGCGGCGTGCGCGCCCGCCTCGTGGCCGTGCCGTACCGCCGGGCGTTCGCGCTGGCCGGCGCACTCGAGCGCGCGGCTCGGGTCACCGGCCGCCGCCCCCGCCTGACGCGCTACGCGGTGAGCCAGCTCGGGCTCGAGCGCACCCTCGACCTCACCGCCGCGCGCACGCGGCTCGACTACCGGCCGGCGCCGACGAACCTGGTGGGCGCCGAAACCTGGTGATCCTCGCTGGTTGAGTAGCCGCGAAGCGGCGTGTCGAAACCAGCCGCACCGACGGGGTTTCCACACGCGGCCCTCGGCCGCTACTCAACCAGCCTTCCGCACCACCAACGACTCGTACGCCGGGATCAGCACCTTGCGGCCGTACCGCCGCGACATCACCTCGAACGGGCGCCCGTCGCCGAGCAGCAACTCGATCACGGACTCCAGTTCGGCGCGCGCCAGTGGTCCGCCGAGGCACAGGTGCCGCCCGGCGCCGAACCAGAGTTGGCGGTGCTGCGGCAGGTAGGGCCGGTCGATGCGGAAGCCGCCCGCGAGGTTGTTCGCCGTCCAGGTGAGCACGACGACGCGCTCGCCGGCACGCAGGGTGCGACCGCCGATCTCGAGGTCGGCCAGCACCGACCGGCCGATGATCGGCGCCGGGCTGGTGACCCGGAGCGCCTCGCGCACCGCGTCATCCGTGTGCTTCGGTGCGGCCAGCAGCCGGTGCTGCTCGCCCGAGTCGTAGAGCAGCGCCGCCGTGCGCGCCATCGCCGAGGCCGCGGTCTCGGTGCCGGCGACCATCAGCAGCGTCGACAGTCCCTTGGTCTCCTGCAGGCTCAGCCCCAGTTCGCGGCAGCGCCCGATCACGGTGTCGGGATGCGCGGTGCCGAATACCTCGTCGATGTGACCGGTGAGCCGCTCGACGATGACCCGGGCGGCCGCGATCTTCTCGGGCGGGAGCACCGTGTCCGAGGTGGTTCCGAGCGCTGTCGCCGCGAGTTGCTCGCCGGTCTCGAAGATCTCGCGGTAGGCGTCGTCGCCGCGGGTCGCGTCCACCGGGAGTCCGAGCAGGGTGATCACCATGTGCCCGACCAGCACGCGGCTGAGGTCGGCCAGGTCGAGCTCGTCGCCGGCCTCGAAGGCGGTGCGCGCCGCATCCATCCGTTCTGCCCACGCCTTCTTCACGAAGGCCGCGCTGGTCTTGGCGGTGAACAGCTCGCGGCTGCGCGTGCGCAGCTCGTAATGGCCAGGCCCGTCGAACAGCTCGTAGACCCAGTCGCCGAGGATCTGCGCCCACAGGTGCCCGACCCCGCCCTCGCTCAGCAGGGTGAGGTGCTCGGGGTCGTTGAGCAGGGCGCGTGCGGTGCGCGGGTCGGCGGTGATCCAGCCGAGCCGGGGGACCTTGAGCAGTGGATGCGCGAACTGGCCCAGCCAGTTGAGCACCGGCAGCGCGGGCCGGGCCGCCCGCAGCAGGCGGTGCTCATGCGCTGCCGCCGAGCTGCCCCACCCGTCGCGCAGCAGCGACAACCGCCGCTCGACGACGGGTGCCTCGAGGTCCTCGGCAACCGGCATGGGGTCAGACTAGAACGCGGTCTCGATACGCGCCCTCGGTACGCGCCCGCTGCGCTACTCGATCACCGGACGTCGGCTCAGTCGTAGTCGAGGCTGAGTTTGCGCAGCAGAGAGCTCAGCCGCTCCTGATCGGCCGACGACAGAGCCTGCAGCAGGCGGGCCTCGTCGGCGAGCAGCTCGCTGATCGCGTCATCCACGGCGCGGCGCCCGCGCGCGGTCAGGGTCACGAGCACGCCGCGCCCATCATGCGGATCGGTGTGCCGCTCGACCAACCGACGCTCGACCAGGCGATCGATGCGATTGGTCATCGTGCCGCTGGAGACCAAGGTCTGTTGCAGCAGCGCCTTGGGGCTGAGTTGGTAGGGCGCACCGGCGCGGCGCAGCGCGGCGAGCACGTCGAACTCCCACGGTTCGAGATCGGATGCCTCGAAGGCCGTGCGCCGCGCCCGATCGAGATGCTTGCTCAGCCGGGCCACCCGCGAGAGCACCTGCATCGGCGCGAAGTCCACATCCGGGCGCTCGCGCGACCAGTCGTCGACGATGCGGTCGACTTCGTCGGAGGTGGGCATCTGCCTATTATCGCGGCTGGGCTCGAGCCCCCGACCGTCTGGCAGACTTGAGGGGCGCCCCGGATGCCGCGGCCTCCGGTGCGCGATCCGCTGTGGTGTAACGGCAGCACTTCGGCCTTTGGTGCCGTAAGGTCCGGGTTCGAATCCTGGCGGCGGAGCTCGTATGCCAGCACAGTTCGAGCCCGGCGCGCTGACGAACGTGCCGGGCTCGAAGCTTCCTGGCGTCAGGCCGTCTCGAGAAGCGGCGACTCGACGACGACTTCGTCGAGAGGCGTCTCCGCGGTCTCGGCCTCGGTCGGCTGCGACGCGCGCCCCCGCCGCAGCACCGGCAGGATCAGCCCCGCAACGACCGCACCGAGCGCGAAGATCGCGAGCACGAGGTAGCCGTTCGTGTACCCGGATTCCCGGGGAAGCCCACCGGGCTCGAGAGAGCTCGTGACGATCGCGGCCATGATGGTCGAACCCAGGGCGCCGCCGATGGTGCGAATGTTCGCGTTCATCCCGCTGGCGACGCCGGTCTGTGACGAGGGCACGCCCTGCACGATCAGCGAGGTCATCGCGGCGTAGGCGATCCCCAGCCCCAGGCCGGTGATGCCGGCCTCGATCGAGATCGCGAGTGTGGTCCCGTGCACGAAGGCGAATCCGAGAGCCGACGCTCCGATCAGGGCGGCGCCTCCCACCAACTGACCGGTGAAGCCGACGCGGCGCGCGAGCGGACCGCTGATGAATCCAGCGGCCGCCATCGCGATCAGCATGGGGAGCATCAGGATGCCCGACTCGCCGACCGTCGCCCCGAAGCCGTATCCGGCCGAGGTCGGGGTCTGCACGAAGCGCGGGAAGAAGGCGAAGATACCGAACATCGCGGCACCGACGAAGATCGCGGCGAGGTTGACGGTCCACACGCCCGGCAAGCGCATGATGCGCATGTCGATCAGCGGGATGTCGGCGCGCACCTCGACGACGATCCAGGCGGCCAGCAGCACGGCGGCCGCGACGAACAGACCGATGACGAGCGGCGACCCCCAGCCCCAGACCATGCCCTCGCTGAGCGGCAGGAGGAGGGCGACCAGCCAGCCGGCGAGAAGGATCGCGGCCAGCCAGTTGATCCGACCGCCCGAGCGAGAGGCGGACTCCGGGACGACCAACGCGGCGAGCAGGCCGCCGACCACGGTCGTGATCAGCGGGATCCAGAACAGCCAGCGCCATCCGAGGTCGTCGACGATCGGCCCGGCCAGGATCGTGCCCAGCCCGCTGCCGACGGCGATGACCGCCGAGAGCGCTCCGATCGCCGCGGGAACACGCGCGGCGGGCAGGTTGTCGCGCACGATGCCGAAGGCGAGCGGGAACATCGCTCCGCCGAGGCCCTGGATGACGCGACCGATCAGCAGGACGCCGATCGTCGGCGCTGTGGCGGCGATCAGGCTGCCGAGCGCGAGTGCGGCGAGCACGACGAGCAGGGTGCGGCGCTTGCCGACCATGTCGCCGACCCGGCCCAAGATCGGGGTGGCGATGGCCGCCGAGAGCAGCCAGGCGGTGAGCGTCCAGGTGATGAGGCTCGGCGAGGTGCCGAACTCCTGCTGAAGCGCCGGAAGCACCGGCACCACGAGGGACTGCAGCATGGTCAGCGAGGCGAGGCTGAGGGCGAGGACGCCGAAGATGACGAGGGGAGAACGACGAAGCACGAGGATTCCGTTCGAGATTTTGTGAAGAGAGAAGGGATGATTTCGGAGGTTGCCTCCGTTATAGTGGAGGTAGGCTCCATTCGGAGGTCGCCTCCGGTTCTACAACGATACCGGAGGGTGCCTCCGCTTCGCAAGTCCCGCCCCGACTTTTTCCTTCCGATTCAGAAAGGCGCCCACCGTGCCCGTCGAGATCGCCCCGTCCATCACGGTGCAGCGACCGCAGCGCGCCGATGCCCGCCGCAACTTCGACGCCCTGCTCGAGGCGGGTCGCGCGGCATTCGCCGAGAACGGCTCGAGCACCTCGCTCGAAGACATCGCCCGTCGCGCCGGGGTCGGCATCGGCACGCTGTACCGCAACTTCCCGACCCGCGAGTCACTGGTCGAGGCCCTCTACCTCGACGAGATCGCACAGCTCGTGAGCGTGGGCGAGGCCTCCGCCTCGCTCGAGCCGTGGGCCGCCTTGACCGCGTGGCTGGACCGATTCGTGCAGTACGCCACCACCAAGCGGGCGCTCATCGAGGGGCTCAACAAGGATTCGGACATGTTCGCCCAGTGCCGCAGTGTGATGTACGCGGCGGGCGAACCCGTGCTCCAGCGCGCTCAGGCGGCGGGCGCCGCGCGACGCGACATCGAGATCTCGGATGTCGTGCACCTGGTCTCAGGCGTCGCCGGCGTCAACTTCGTAGACCCGGCCCAGCGCGAGCGCGTGCTGAAGCTGGCGGTCGACGGCCTGCGGGCGTAGCTCACTCTTTCGAGACCGCCGCGGCCGGCATCCCCGCGCGGCGGAAGAGCGCGGTGACGACAACGGCCGGCCACAACGACTCCGCATCGGCGGCGACCCGCTCGACCAGTCCGACGACGGGCGAGGAGTGCGAGCTCCAGATGATGAGGAACCACACGCACAGGCCGGTGAGGATCGCGGTGCCGAGAATCGATCCGAGCGGTCGGACCAGCCAGGGGAAGTCGGCGCGGCAGCGCATGCCCAGCAGGGGCCATGCCGCCAGGGCGATGAACCCGGCCATCGCGAACGCCGTATGCGTCGCCGAACTGCCGGCAACGGTGGGCAAGGGGAACGCGGCGACGCCGAGAGTCGCCAGCGCGCCGACGAGGAAGGCGACCCGGCCCGCGATTCCGATGCCGCGCGCGAAGGTCACGGTCACCAGGTGGCACAGCCCGGTCAGCACGAAGAACACGGTCATGAGCACCCGGGTGGGCGCGTCTCCGGCTGCCAGCTCGCTGATGGTCTGGCGCACCGGGTCGTATCCGGGCGACAGAGCCCCGGCCACGAAGGTCCCGCCGATCAGCAGCACCGGCGCGAGATACGAGGAGACGATCGCGGGGCGCCCGATCAACTCACGCGCAGTGGCCACGATGCGACAATAGCGACATGACCGACCCCCGCCTCGCCGTCATCGTTCTCGCCGCCGGCCAGGGCACCCGCATGAAGAGCTCGCGGGCCAAGGTGCTGCATCCGCTGGCCGGCGTCCCGTTGATCGGGCACGTGCTCGCCACCGCGCGCGAGTTGGCGGCTGCGCACGTGATCGTGGTCGTGCGCCACGAACGCGACGCCGTGTCGGCCGCGGTGCTCGACCTGATGCCCGAGGCGACCCTCGTCGACCAAGACGAGGTGCCCGGCACCGGACGCGCCGTCGAGCTCGGGCTCGGGGCCCTGCCGAGCGGCTTCGACGGTGACGTGGTCGTGGTCAGCGGCGACGTTCCGCTGCTCGATGCCGGGACGCTCGCGAGCCTGGTCGAGGCGCATCGCCGGGCCGCCGCATCCGCCACCGTGCTCAGTGCGATGGTCGGCGACGCCACCGGTTACGGCCGCATCGTGCGCGACCCGAGCGGGGCGGTGCTGCGCATCGTCGAGCAGAAGGATGCCACCGACGACGAGCTCACCATCCTCGAGATCAACTCTGGCACCTACGTCTTCGCGGTGACCGCTCTGCGCAGCGAGCTGCCCCGCCTCACGACGGACAACTCCCAGGGCGAGAA
>Ga0070667_100002602_pt1 | contig 15669 bp, 11 predicted proteins | sample KBSS33metaG_FD_64659 | JGI IMG/M metagenome (GOLD analysis project Ga0070667, IMG submission 64659) | Switchgrass rhizosphere microbial communities from Kellogg Biological Station, Michigan, USA - KBS S3-3 metaG | ecosystem: Host-associated > Plants > Roots > Rhizosphere > Soil ... | reverse complement strand
ATCAGCTTCGCCAACCGCGGCCAACCCCCCTCGTGCAGCCGATGACCTAGCCGAAGCGAACCGTTCAAGTACCTGTGCGTTGGAAAACTTTGTTCGTACCGTCGCCGCGCCTCAGACTTCATCTCCGGTGTCCTCACTGTGGAACAGCACTGAATTTATGGAGCTTCTTACCATGCTGGCGGTCACACGACTGTAAGAACTGAACTGTTACAGGCGAATCAAAGTGTGACGAACAACGCTGATCTTTACGGCGGCTGAGACCAGTAGCATCATCCTCGGCACGGCTCAACCGAGCAGGTTCTGAAGTGAAATTGCCTTAAAGAATCGGCACAGTCTGTTCCGGCGCTATCGAAGAAAAGCGATCCTTGTTCAGGTCGCAGACCAACTCAGTCTCAGTTATGCTTCTGTCCGAACGGCCCAGCGGGGGATCGAGCTACAGCTATCGATCTGCGTCGAGCATCTAGAAAAGCGAGTCGGGACAGCAATGTCTACCGGCCCGCTTTTTTGTAAAGACGGGGCTCTTAACCGCTGGGGCCGATTTAAAGGGAAAACCATGACCGCTGGTCGCCACTCCGACAGCACCATACATCTAGGTAAGACTCTCCGATTCCTCGTCATCGCTATCACTGCCGCATTGGTTCTCATGAGTGCCGGCGCAGGTGATGCTCTTCGTGGTCCCAAGCTGACCGCCTCAGATGTTCGCCTCGCACCGACCGCGATCAAAGAGCTCTCCTACCTTCCTCGTGACAACTCCACGAGCATGTGGACGAACTATTCCCACGACATCACCGATGCAGACTTTGCCGCCGTCGCCGGCCTCGGTGCGAACTCAGTGCGCGTCATGGTCGCGCCGAGCCAGCTCGGCTGGCCGAATGTCAACCCCGCTGGTGCTGCCAAGATCGCTGACCTTGTCGCCACCGCAGCCGCACACGGACTTCAGGTTCACTTCACGTTGTTCGACGCCTGGGGCGCCTACAACCTCACCTCTGCCTCAGCCACCTGGGTTACCTCGCTGCTGACGCCCTACGCCGCAGATCCACGCATCGACATGATCGAACTGCAGAACGAGATCGACATGTCCAACTCAGCGGCGATCAACTGGGCCAAGATTGTTCTTCCGGCGATCCAGGCTGCGGCACCGAACATCCCCCGTACGCTGAGCGTCTCCGGCTCGTCGATGTCAGACGGCGTCAAGGCAATGCTGAACACTTTTGCCCCTGACTTGCTGACCGTCGCGAACGTGCACCTCTACGGCACCATCGATGAAGACGACACCGTCATCGCCACCGCAATCGCCTACGCGGCCGGCAGGCCCGTCATCATCGGCGAGGCCGGCTTCGCCACCGGCCCAAACACCACCAGCGGCATGGAACTGATGCAGGCGCAGAGCTACTACTCGATCTGGCAGCTCGGCCTGAAGTACGGCATCCCGACCTTCGCCCCCTGGAGCTACAGCGACCTGCCACCAGACCTGGGTTCGACTGCGCACGCCGCCTACCCGTACTGGGGCGTGAAGCGGATGGATGGCACGTGGAAGCCCTCCGCGGACATGATCCGTCAGATGTTCGTCGAGCCTGAGCCGCAGCAGCCAGCAGCGACCCCGCAGCCGACCGCAACCCCTACGCCCACGCCCGAGCCGACACCAGTGCCTACTCCTGGGCCGACGAGTGGCTTGGTGGACCCTTCAAGCGATCCGACTTTCGAGAACGAGACTGACACCGCGAACAGCGCCGGAAGCCTCGGCGCATGGAAGGTCTTCGATGCACCTGACACGGCGTCGATCGGCACCCAAGCCAGCTCGGGCTTGAGTGGCTCACGTGCGGCCCAGCTCACTGGCACCGTCGGTAACGCCAGTAAGACACCGGCGATCTACCGCACGTTCTCGCTCGGCACTCTGACGAACGTCCAGGTCACGGCCAATGTTCGCTTGCTCAACGGCACTGGCAACACCCGTGTCGCTGTTGCTTGGTACAACGGCACGCAGTACCTCAAGCAGGTCGAGTCCACCTATGCGGACAACGCCGTCAGCGACTGGCAGCAGCTCAGTGTGACTACAGCGGCGCCGGCAGGGGCCACTCGCTTTGACGTCCACTTGAAGTCGAGCAACAACACCGGCACCTCCTACTTCGACAACGTCTTCGTCATGTCGCCGACGCTGGCAACGCCGACGCCTGCTCCGACGCCCGAACCGACGGCGACGCCAGCACCAACGCCTGCCCCGACACCGACACCGGTTCCGACGCCAGCCGCTCCCAAGCCGCTGAACCCGTTCGCCGACCCGGGCTTTGAGTACGAAGACGCGACGGCGACCTCGGGCAGCCTGGGGGCATGGAACGTCTCCGACGCGGCTCACACCCAAGCGATCGGCAGCGTGTCCGGCGAGGGGATCAACGGCACCCGCGCCGGCTACCTGCAGGGCACGACCGCAACGGTGTCTAAGACTCCGGCACTGTTCCAGGGTTACCCGGTGGGGACTCTCGCACGGGTGCAGGTCAATGGCAGCGTCCGACTGGTCAACGGCACCGGCAGCACCCGCATCTCGATCGCTTGGTTCGCCAACGGCATCTACCTAGGCGCGCAGAACGAGTCAGCCTCGGCGCTAAACTCCTCCTCCGACTGGCAGACCCTGAGTGTGACGGCGGCACCGCCGGCCGGTGCCACAAAGTTCGAGGTGCACCTCAAGTCCGGCAACAACTCCGGCACGGCCTACTTCGACAACGTCGTCGTCACTGGCTAACCAGCAACACCGAGCTCTACTAGACGGGCCCGTCACATGTCGCTAATCCGACTGTGACGGGCCCGCAACATGTCACGCTGAAGCCGCTAGTTTTCCCGCTGATCTACGTCACACTGCCACCGGTTTGCCCCGACTAGGGTCGGTTGCTCGATCCGCTATGCCCATAGAATCGTCTGGCATGCCGGATCGAGATGGGACACAGATTGAGCAGCCAGCCCGGTTCCACTGGACCTAAGGTCCTCATCACGCATGCTTATTCGGTCGAAAACAAAGGCGATGCTGCGCTGCTCGGTGTGCTTGTCTCCGAAATCCGCCGCGTCTTTGATCCCTCCGGAATCCGCATCCTCACGTTGGACAACGTTGCCTCCGGCACGAGCTTTGAGGGCGTACAGCTCGAACGTTCCTTCATGTCTGCCGTCCGCTACAAATCAGATCGTCAGATCGTCCGTGTCGTCTACGGGCTATGGATGACGTTCTACACACTTGCCTGGGCCAAAATGCTGCGTCGTTTCGGCAGGCGCTTGCCGCTACCGAAGGACCTTCGCCGCTGCGCGGAGGCCTACGAATGGGCAGATGTAGTAATCCCCGTCGGAGGAGGTTACTTACGCGGGTTACAAGACGTCGCCAGCATCTTTAATCTCTTACTGCTGATTCATCCTTTGTATTTCGGCGGTTACCTCGGTAAACCCACCATTCTCTTCACCCAATCCGTCGGCCCGTTCTACTGGGAGATCGAGCGACGCATGATGCGGTCGGCGCTGGAGAAGAACGTCGATCTCATCCTCATCCGTGAAGAGAAGAGCATGGAGCTGTTGCAGACTCTCGGCGCGGATGCCAAAGCGGAACGTTCGGTGGACGCAGGCTTCTTGGTAGAAGCTAAAGCAGAGGTAGCACTCGACTCACTCGTTAGTGGGAGACGACCGGAACTCCCGCTCGTCGGCATCACCGTACGTAAATGGCTGGACGAGGCAGGCCAGCATGCCTATGAGACAGCCGTCGCTGAACTCGCCGACTACATCGTCGATAACGATCTCGGTCAAGTGGTATTCATTCCACAAGTCACCGCACAGATGCACGCCGACGACGACAGGGTCGCTAGCAAGTCAGTCTCAGAGCTTATGCGCAACAAAGAAAAGGCCACCGTACTCATGGATGAGTTCGGCTACCGGGAAATACGCGCTCTTTACGGGGACCTCGACATTCTGGTGGGCACGCGGTTTCACTCGGTGATCTTCGCTCTCATCTCGTTCGTGCCGTGTATGGCGATCGAGTACGAACACAAGACCAGTGGCATCTTGCGCGACCTCGGACTAGAGGAGTGGAGTCGACCGATCGAGACAGTAACGGGGCCACAACTTATCGAGCTCTTCACTCGGCTCTTGGCTGAACGCTCGAGCTACGCCACACTTCTCAAAGACAGCATCCCTCCCTACGTCATCCAGGCTCAGGGCGCCATTGAACGAGCAAAGCACGTCTTCGATGCCCGCAACCTCGGCGCGAAGGTCTGACTGACGTGTCCTATTCGCTGCCGAAAAGAAAGTCATATGTCCGCTGCTCTTAAAGCATTGAAAACGGAAATGCGCGCCTACGGCGTGCGAGGCTTCATCAACGAGCCCGGCGCGTGGGCCATAGTGGTTCTGCGATTCGGGCAATGGGGCAATGAACTTCAGGGGCCACTACGCATGGTAGTGACCGTTATCTATTCGGTGCTCTATTCCATAACTAGACTAATCACCGGAATTGATATCCCCCGCTCGGTCGTAGTCGGGGAGGGCTTAAGAATTTTCCATTTCGGCGGCGTCAATTTCGCGCCGAATGTAGTTATCGGCAAACGCTGCAGAATGCGCCAAGGAATCACCGTAGGGCTACTCACCGAAAGCGGCCCAGCCCCAGTCGTTGGGGACGACGTATTCATCGGCGCATACGCCCAGATTCTGGGGCCTATCACGATCGGTGACGGTGCCAAGATCGGCGCGATGTCGGTAGTACTACAAGACGTTCCGCCTGGAGCGACCGCTGTGGGCATCCCGGCGCGCATACTCTCTGCACCGAAGTCAAATAGCAATAGCAGTGTGAAATAGAAAACAGCGGCAATGAGTTCTGTTCGCCCTATTTGGGAGTTGGATTCCGATCCACTCTTGACGTAACAATCACCATGTACGCTTGTTGCTTTAGCGTAGGTCGGGAGGGTGCGCTACCGATCATGAGGGGGAAGACGCTTAGTGCTTACGGTTGAAACGCGCCCTGTCCGACGAACCAGCACGCGCCGTGCTGCCCGAACAAGCCCAGCGTCGCTGTACCTCTGCGTTGTTGCGTTGTTGATCGGAATGGCCGGAATAGGCCTCGCATATAAGGCTTCTGTACGGATGCCGAAATCGTTCTGGAACTTTCACCTCCTGTTCCTTTCACTTGGCATCATCTTCGCGACACTTTCGTGGAATGCCCTCAGAAAAGACCTAGCCCCTGCGCTGCGTACAGGGCTACTAGCGCTCGCGGGCATAGCGGCCTACTTGCCGCACTTCATGCACGCTCCGCTGCGCCCTTACATGAACGACGAGTTCGCCCACTATCTGCAGGCGATGAACATGTTCGACGACGGCAAGCTTTTTCAGGCGAATCCGATCGTCGACCAGGCGGCAAACTACCCGTGCTTCGAAACCATGGTGGTGGCGCTGCGCCACCTGACGCACCTCTCTACCTACCAGTCCGGGACGTTGGCCATCGCCTGCCTGCACGCGGCCACCGTATGCCTGATCTTTCAGATCGCGCGTGGGGTTACCGGCACCCGCACGGCGGCACTTGCTGCACTGTTCTACGCGGCAAGTCCGCAGTTCAGCTTCGTGGACAGTCTCCTGGCGTATGAGTCGTTGGGGCTACCGCTGACTGTCGGCGCAATTGCCTTGGCTCTACAGGCCTCGCGCACCACGCAGGTGGCGCAGCGCGGCATCTACCTGGGGTTGTGCACGTTCCTTACCGTGACGTGCATCTTTGCCCATCATCTGTCCAGCTATGTGCTGCTGTTCTCCCTGGCCGTGATCTCGATCGGCTGGCTACTGGCACCCGCAAGAGGCGTGACACGTGGCAATAGCGCGCCGTTGATCGCTATGACCGCCATTGCCTCGGTCTTCGCCGTGGCATGGGTGCAGATTCGTCATGCCGGCACCTTTAAATACCTGACGATCTACCTGCAAAACGGCTGGACCACCATCACCGATCATCTGCCCGGCCACCACCCGAAGGTCCAGGAATTCAACGGCTATGTGGCAGTCGGGGCTACCCGCAAGCCGCTGGGTACCGCCAACAACCCAATCTATGAGGTCCTACTGACCTACGCCTTCGTTCCGGCCAGCGTGGTTCTCTTCGTGATCGCGGTGCTGAGCCTACGACGGCGGTGGTCAGCGCATACGGTGCTGCTGCTCACCCTAGCCACGATGTACTTCCTTTCGTTGCCGCTGCTGTTCAGCCAGAGCGGTCAGAGCGCGGCGCATCGGTCGTGGGCCTTTACCTACGTCGGCCTGGTCGTGGTCTGGGCTATCGGCGCTGCGGCGGTGGCAAAGAAGGTGTCGCAGTGGCGCATGCCTGCACTGGGATCCGCAGGCACGTTACGCGCGGTCGGCGCGGCCACGGTTGTCGCCTTCCTTATCGCCTCCTACGGTGCGGGTATCAACCGTTACGAGCTCTTCCCCGGTCCGTTCCTCTTTGGTTCTGACGGACGCAACGTGCCGAATGAGTTGTATGGGCTGGCAACGTGGTTCAAGACGGAGGTGCCCGCCAAGAGCGTTATCGCCTCCGACGCGCGCACTACCACCCTGATCTGCGGTGAAGCGGATATGCTCCGCGACGGTAAGCAGGCGGCCGCATTGATCCTGCCGCCCGGCATGCCCACCGGCCACATCATCAAAGATTTTAGGAAGAAGATCGACTACGTCGTCGTCGATAATCGGCTTATCACGACCCCTTCTCAGCAGGGCTACTACTTCGATAAATACGAGGCATACGTGCCGCAGCCGCTGCAGCCGTCCTCGATCACTAAGTTGGCAGACGTCGGCTGGCTTACCAACGTAAAACAGACAGAGCACTACACCGTCTATAAGGTCGTGAAGATATGACACCCGAACGGATGCGGGTCTTGCTGCCGCTTTGGCTGGTGCTGGCCGGCCTCGCCGCATACGGTCCTGCTGTGATTGCTGGCCCCAGCGGAACAGTGGCAGGCCTTGCCGCGCCAGTGCTATTTGGTTTCGTTTCGTTTCAACGCGCGTTCCATGCCGAACCTGCCTTCGCTTTCGGGGCTGTCGTTCTCCTGGTTCTCGCGTACTGGTCACTGGCGACGCTGATCACGCTCTGGGTGGGACTGCCCTTCTCTTCGCACACTGAACTTTTTCTGATCGTGCTCCTCGGCATCCTCAGCAGCGGACCACTGATCCTGCGCCGCCGCATCCTGGATAGCTAACGAGCCAATAAATGCTGGCACATCTGCAGCGCATACCCCAGATACTCAGACACCTCTCCGCAGACAAAATGGCGCGAACAAGCGCCGCACTGATGTTGGTGGTGGTGGGAAACAGCGCGCTGGGGTATGTCTTCTGGACGGTGTGTGCCAGGCAGTTCTCAGCCAGTTTCGTCGGCACCGCGAGCGCAGTCGTCTCTACCGCGACGTTAGTGGCGCTCTCCAGTGACCTCGGTGTACGCACGATCGTCATGCAAGAGCCGCCGCGGGCTAGGGGCGGCAAAGAATGGTCGGAGTACGTCTCCGCTGCGATCCTCGTTGCTTCGATATCAGCGGGCCTAGTCGGTGGGTTGATCGCGGTCTTTCTCAGCTTCGTCAAGAGTGATCTGTCGCTGTTCATGACTAGCCTGTGGCCGGCTTGCTTCGTCATTCTGGCGATGGTCAATTCAGTCGGCAACCTGCTCGACGGCATCTCCACCGCGGAGCGTCGCCCGGCTGGCCTGCTGGGTCGCGCCGCGGTGACGTCGATTACGAAGCCGCTACTGCTGGTGCTGATGATTGTGGTCGGCTTTGGTGGATGGCACTCGATCGTCCTCGCGACACTGCTGAGCATTGCAATTTCACTCTTCTGGGGAATTGGCTTTCAACTACGCAACTTCCACGAGGATTGGCGTTTCCGCCTCGACGGCGTCGCACCGACCGTCAAACGGATTAAGGGTCAGCTGCTCGGACATCATTTGATGAACCTCGGCGGCCAGCTACCGATGTACATCATGCCGCTAGAGGTTGTTGCCCGGCTCTCCGCACAAGACAACGCCTACATGTCGTTGACGTGGCTTGTTTGTGGGGCGTTTCTGCTGGTCTCCCCTTCGGTGTCGTCCGCGCTCTTCGTCGCAGGCCGGTGGGATCCGCATGAAATGAAGGCAACCGTGCTCCGCGCAGGGCGCATCATCGCCGCGCTGCTGGTGCCGTTGGGCTTCTTCACGATCTTGCTCGGCAAATGGGTACTGGGGATCTTCGGCCACGACTATGCCGTGCATGGCTACTCGTTACTGGTGATCCTGACGCTGTCATCGATTCCCGACGCGTACACCAACATCAAGATCGCCATCTACCGCGCCAACGCCGAGCTGGATACGGCAGTAAAGCTGAACGTCGGTATGGGCGTGACGTCGGTGGCCCTGACCTGGCTAACTCTGCCCAGTCTCGGAATCGACGCTGTCGGCTGGTCGTGGATGGCCTCACAGGTTCTCGGGTCGGTATGGGCATTCAGCCACGACAAGCGCCACGGCGCCGCCAACTCCTCCTCACGCCGTTACAAAGGCAAACGCCGCCGCTGAGCGGAACACCTCGCCGACACGAGCGTTGCTAGTACGCCAGTACCAACACTCTTGGCAATTTCGTTCGAGGTATTCGAATCAATTTGCCAAAACAGTCACATGTGGTGTCTGCGAATCGTAGCCACTCGTTAAGGCTGTCTGAGTGTCACGTCGTCGAAGTAGACCGTGCCCGCATTATTCGCAGATTTAAGGTGAATCTGAAAGACGAGAGCACCCGCGGGTGGTTTGCCGTCGACTCCGAGCGTCTGCCAATCGGTGACCTTGTTATCGGCGGCCTTGGACAACGACTGCCCCAAGTAATTTCCGGCCGCGCCGAACCACGCGATGGAGATCTGCGTCGTCCCACTGGCCTTGCCATCCAGGCGCGCCTTTGCTTTCACGGAGATGGAATTGCTGTTGAGTATGGGCAGGATCAGGACAACACCAGGCACGCCACTGTTGTTGCCGGTGGTCTGCGAAAGGAACGCAGCACGGCCACCTTCGAAACCGGCGGCAGGCTTCACCCCCGCAGCAACCGCTTGTTTTCCTTGGAAGATCTTCCATGAACCCACCGAGCCATCGGCGGCAGGCGACGTGTCTGTCTTGGAGAAGCTGCCGTCGATATTGAGGATGTCCAACGAGCCGGTACTCGGCTTCTGGCCACGCTTGAGCCCTGGCAGCTCGGCGTAGTTGGCGTCATTGGCAGGCGTCGCGGCGGCGAACATCTGACGGATGACCTCAGCGACCGCTTTCCACGTGCCATCCAGACGACGTAGGCCGTAGCTAGCATCCGCGGGAGTGTGTCCAACGACAGCGGTGGGAGTGAGGTCGTTCAACGTCCATGGAGCAGGCGGCGGGAAGCCGTTCTTGAGGCATAACGCCCACACGGACCTAAAGAATTGTGCTTGTTTCTCCTCCGATCCGACGGTGGAGGGCGTGTCGGTAGGAATGCCGGATTCCCCGAAAATTACAGGACGGTTGCCCGCCCGCTGCTTCACTACGGCGATGTCATTGGCGATACTCGTCATGGCGCCGTATAGGTGCACATTGATGACGTCGATGAGAGAACTCGGAAAGTTCGCGATCATCTTGACGGTGATGACAGCCTGATCGCTGCCCCGGACACTGATCGTCCGAGGTACCTTCGGCAAGCTCGTCTTGAGCTCCGGAAGCATCGACCGCGCCCATGTCATCGCCTCGTGGTTAGACATGTTGAGTTCGTTCTGCAACTCCACCAAGGCGATGCGATCGTCGTCTTTGTGGTCGGCGAGTAGCGAATGTATCCACCGTTTCGAACCGGCCAGATCGGCGTAGGTGCCCCAGCCGTCGAAGAGGGTCAGCTGTACGTAGAGCCCGTTCTTCTTTGCCGTTGTTATCGCGTCGGAGACTCCGCTCGCTCCAGCGGGCAAGACGTTCGGATAGCCCACGTCGTAGGGCTGAATGATGAGCCGCACCGTGTTGGCGCCAAGCGAACGGATCGCGGCAAAGTCCTTATCGACCGCGTCGTGGGAATACCGCGACCAGAGCTGACCCCAGCCCGCGTTGGAGGGGAAGTAGTTCACGATGCGGAGGTTGCTCGGCGACGGTGTGCCAGTGGCGACCGTAATGGTCGGCTTGGTCTGACGGAAATACAGACCCGCGGCACCTGCGGCGACCAACGCCACACAGAGCCCCAGAACGATCAACCGCTTGCCGCTGCTGCTTCGGCTTGACCTGATCGGATGTTTGTGGCGACCACGACCACCGTTGAGTGGAAGTTCGCTCAAGCGAGGGTCCTATCGTGCGGGCAGCAGCGAGGCCGCGTGAGGGACGCGTGAATTTTAGACCGTACACGGTGCAGATGAGGCTTTGTTAACAAGCACGCTGCAGCGCCCCGTACCGTCAGACACGGCACACCAGTCGCTGGCAGAATGGACAGATCATGCCGACCGCCAGCCCTATCGCACCCGCGCCGATCTCGCCGATGCGCCCAGTTCCTCGCCACATCATCCGGCCGCACTACGTGGACGCCCGCGGGCGTTCGCTACCCGGCCCAGCTGATCTCGACGACCCACTGATCAAAGACGACGAGACGATCGCCGCCATGCGCATCGCCGGCCGTATTGCTGCCGACGCACTCGTCGAGGTGGGCAAGCACGTTCAGCCTGGCGTGACGACTGACGAGCTCGACCGGGTAGGCCATGAATTCCTGCTCGATCACGGCGCCTACCCGTCGACGTTGGGGTACAAGGACTTTCCGAAGTCGCTCTGCACCAGCGTCAACGAGGTGATCTGCCACGGCATCCCCGACGAGCGCGCACTGCTGGACGGCGACGTCGTCAAAGTCGACATCACCGCCTACATCGGTGGCGTGCACGGCGACAACTGCGCGACGTTCTTCGCCGGCACCCCCTCGCCGGAGGTGCGCGAGCTGGCCGAACGTACCCGCGAAGCGATGCTGCGTGGCATCAAGGCGATCAAGCCTGGGCGCCCGGTGAGCGTGATCGGCCGAGTGATCGAGGCCTACGCGAACCGTTTCGGGTACGGCGTCATCCGTGACTACACCGGGCACGGGGTGGGGCCAAGCTTCCATACAAAGCCAACGATCCTGCACTACGACGAGCCGCTCGCCGATACGCCTCTTACGCCTGGGATGACCTTCACCGTAGAGCCGATGCTCACCTTGGGCGGAATCGACTGGCACCTCTGGCCTGACGACTGGACGGTGCTCACCAAGGACGGTTCCTGGGTGGCGCAGTGGGAGCACACTGTCGTCGTCACCGATGACGGCGCAGAGATCCTTACCTTGCCGACACCGACCGAGGCTGAGTAGCGACTCGCTCGTACACCTTGACGATCTGCGCGACCACCGGCTCGGCAAAGTAGTCCTCGGCCCGCTCACGTGCAGATCTGCCTAGTTTTTCAGCCAATTCTGGGTCACCGAGAATCTCATCCAGTCGCTGCCGGATCGCCACTTGGTCACCCGGATCGACCAAGAAACCGTCCACACCGTGGCGCACAATGTCTGCCGTGCCGCCGATCGTCGAGCCGATCACCGGTGTTCCCGCGCGCAGCGCCTCCAACACGACCGTCGGGCAGGGGTCGGCCCAGCGCGACGGAGCCAGCGCGACGGAGGCCGCCGCGAAGGCCGTCGCCATCTGCGCCTTGGTAAACGATGTCAGCGTGACGTTTGGCGGTGGTTCCTTGTCCAGCTTCTTAGTGGTGGCGATGACCAACGGCACTGACGGCGGGTTCGGACCACCCCAGATATCGAGCAGATCGAAGACGCCTTTGTGCGCACCTGGATCGCCGGCGAAGAGCGCGAAGCCCGACGCAGGCAGTCCGGGCGGTAACGGCTCACCTACCTGATTCGACGAGACAAAGTTCGGGACGACCTCGATCGATGTCTTGAAATGCGGCTGCAGCGCCCGCGCCACCGGAGAGCTCACCGCGAGGATCGCGCTTGGGCGGATATGCCCACGACCGGCGATCGTCGCCGGGGTCATGATCACGGCTGGGATCAATCCGTTCTGCTGCTTTGCACAGCTAAAACATTTAGCCAGTCCGGGTCCTGAGCAGACCGAATCGTCGGGACGTAGAAGAGTCCGCAGCTGACAGACAAAGGCATAGTCATGCGCGGTGATCACCAGTGGTAGGTCTTTGCGGCGAGGCGTCGAGACGCCCAGCAGGTTGTGCGAATGCACGACGTCCGGCTTGAACTGCTTGATCGCACGCGACAACGACCGAAAGCTCACCGGCTCCGGAATCGGCGTATGGAACGGGCGCTCCGGACTCTCATGTGGCAGGAACCGTGTCGCCGACGCAATAGGGAAGACAGTGATACCCGGCCCAATTGTGGCCTCGGCGGTCATGGTCGCGACAGCTACGTCATGCCCGAGACGGACGAGTTCCAGCGCCAGGGCCTGGACGTGAAATTCCAGGCCACCGCGCACCGGCGGGGCGAAGTCGGAGACGAGCATGACTCTCATGGCCGCCGATGGTAGTCGGGTCATGTAACACGCGCAGAAACGCGGGCCGACCGTAGGCTAGGACGGACCATGGCCTATTCCGTCTTGACGTATGTCCTCGTCGCGACCGGAGTCATTGGGCTTGTCTTGCGGTGGTACCCGGCCCGGCACAACCCGCTGACGGCAGTGGCCGCCTTCACCGCTTATCTGCTGCCGCTACCGCTGCTCGGGGTGGCTGTCGCCGCGTACGGCGGCCAGGCTGCGGCGTTCAGCGTCGCCCTCTTCGGCAGCGCCGTCACCCTGACTCAGCTTGTGCCTCGCTATTTTCCGTCTCGACGACCCTCCGTTGTGGAGGATGGCCCAACCTGGCGATCGGTGATCGTGCTGTCGGCCAACCTTCGCCTCGGCCAAGCCGACGCGCGGTCATTAGTACGTCTGGTTGAGGATCACCATGTCGACGTGGCGATGCTGTGCGAGCTGACCCCGCAGGCCCGATCAGTCTTGGCCGATGCCGGCCTGGACTCTGCGCTACCGCATAGCTTCGCCGTACCGAAGGATGCGGCAGCAGGGGTGGGGCTATGGAGCAGACATCCGTTGATCGACACCGAGCAGCACAAAGCCTTTACTTTTCCGGTACTTTCCGCTCGGCTAGCCGGGCCAGACGACGCGACGGACGGACGACGTTCACACTCAGGCTCCTCGACCAAAGCCCTGCGGGACGGCGACGGCCTAGGGCCACTCCTACTCACGGCGCATATGCCCGGTCCATGGCCACGTTCGCCCAAGCTCTGGCACTACAACATCAACCACCTCCGCGTCCTACTCGACGAACTGGCGGGGCGGGGTGACGTTTCACGATCCGCTGTCATCGTCAGCGGCGATTTCAACGCCACGATCGACTCCGCACAGTTCCGCGCGCTGCTCTCAGCGGGGTACTCCGACGCCGGCGTGGAGTGCGGCGCGGGGCTGGCCCGGACCTACCCGGCGCGACGGCGAATGCTTCCACCACTGATCGGCATCGACCACATTCTGCTGCGCGGGGCAACGGCAGCGTCCTTCCGCACGCTCCCACTGCCCGGCTCGGATCACCGCGCGGTGCTGAGCACGGTCCGGCTTCCGTGACACTCACTGCCGCCGTATGGGCAAATCTGCCGATAACGCTAGATTCGCCGATACGCTGCCAGTCATGGACCCGATCCGCAATCCTTACGCTCCGGGCGCCGGACAACGTCCGCCGGAGTTAGCCGGCCGCGACAACGAGATCGCTGCTTTTGAGATCGCGCTTGAGCGGATCGCCCGAGGGCGGCCAGAGCGATCGACGGTACTTACCGGTCTGCGTGGCGTCGGAAAGACGGTCCTGCTGAACGCTTTGCGCTCCAGCGCCGTCCGGGCGAGCTGGGGCACGGGCAAGTTCGAGGCCCGGCCGGACCAAGCTATTCGGCAACCCATCGCCGCCGCGATTCACATGGCGGTACGCGAGCTCTCCGGGGCGAGTGAGGCCGATACCCGTCACGTACTGGGGGTCATCAAAGCCTTTGCGCAGCGGCCGCCGGTAGGAGCCCGGGTTGCGGCGAAAGCCACTCCTCGCGACCGCTGGCAGCCCGGTATCGATGTGCCCGCGGCGACCGGACGCGCCGACTCCGGCGATATCGAGATCGACTTGGTGGAGCTCTTCGTCGAAGTGGCCGGTCTCGCCGCCGACACCGGACGAGGCATCGCGATCTTCATCGACGAGATGCAGGATCTTGACGCTGCGGACGTATCGGCGCTCTGCGCCGCGTGCCACGAACTGTCCCAGCAGGGGTTGCCGTTGATGGTGGTCGGCGCCGGCCTGCCGCATCTGCCCGCCGTGTTATCCGCGAGCAAGTCTTATTCGGAACGACTGTTTCATTACGCCCGCATCGATCGCCTCGACCGCGCTGCGGCCGCCAATGCCCTGCGTATCCCGGCGCGGGAGGAGAACGCCGACTTCACTGACGACGCCCTCGAAGCGCTTTACGTCAGTACGGGCGGCTACCCATACTTCATCCAGGCGCACGGCAAAGCAGCATGGGACCTCGCGCCGCGCTCACCGATCACCGCCGCCGACGTTGCTGTGGCCGAGCCCGAAGCGAACAACGAGCTGGCCGTCGGATTCTTCGGCTCACGTTATGAACGCGCCACCCCCGCTGAACGCGACTACCTGCGGGCCATGGCGCAGCTGGACGACCCTGCTGCCTCCGACATCGCGACGCCCGAGGTAGAGGCTGCCCCTGTCGTCACGACCGCTCAGGTGGCAGGCGTGCTGAGTCGTTCGGCACAGTCGGTCTCCCCCGCACGGGATGCGCTGATTAAGAAAGGCCTTATTTATTCGGCCGAACGTGGCCAGATCGCGTTCACCGTGCCGCATTTCGGCCGTTATTTACGCACCCAACACTGCTAAATGACGACATTGACTAGCAGCAGCGACCAGGAACTGACCCGGCAGTAGGTTAACGCCTCGCATCGCCGTCCGCATACGATCTGCGGGTGTCTTCGTCCTGGCCTTCGACATCGACCCGAAGACGTCGGCCGTCGGTCAGATGGAGCACGGCCGTCCTCGGCGGGCTCGCCGCGTTGTTGTCCGTGCTCTCCTGGTTTGCCATCTCGATCTCCTTCACCACACGGGCCGAGCTACAGCGCGCCCATGGATCACCCGATGCGCTACACCTGGCCCGCTTAGGCAACTACTTCATCGCGGCCGAGACCATCATGGGCTTCACCTTCGGTCTCGTGACCACCATCGTGGTACGGCGCTTTTGGCTGTCGCTTGTCGAAGAACGTCAACTCGCGCAGTACGACGCCCTCCATGACGCCTTGACCGGACTACCGAACCGCGTGCTGCTCAACGATCGTTTTGAGCAAGCACTTCGCGAGGATGCTCGCCGCCACACCCAGACAGGTCTGCTACTCGTCGACCTCGACCGCTTTAAGGAGATCAACGACACTTTCGGTCATCACTTCGGCGACGACGTTCTCGCTCAGGTAGCGACGCACATGTCGTCGCTACTGCGCAACAGCGATACGATCGCCCGTCTCGGCGGCGATGAATTCGCCATACTGCTACCCGATATCGAGACGGTGACCGCAGCCTCCTCGGTTGCGCAAAAGTTACGCGCAGTACTGGAGATGCCCATCAGCGTTGAAGGTATCGACCTGAATATTGAGGCCAGCATCGGCATCGTGCTCTCCGGGGAGCAC
>Ga0070667_100002595_pt1 | contig 15689 bp, 17 predicted proteins | sample KBSS33metaG_FD_64659 | JGI IMG/M metagenome (GOLD analysis project Ga0070667, IMG submission 64659) | Switchgrass rhizosphere microbial communities from Kellogg Biological Station, Michigan, USA - KBS S3-3 metaG | ecosystem: Host-associated > Plants > Roots > Rhizosphere > Soil ... | reverse complement strand
GCGGCCTACCGGATCGTCCAGGAGTCGCTCACCAACGTCATCAAGCACTCCGCCGCCACCACCGCAAAGGTCACCGTGACCGCCACGCCCACCGAGCTCGACCTCGAGATCACCGACCCCGGGCCCGAGCGCCCCGACCTGCGAACCGGCTCGTCCGGACACGGCCTGGTCGGCCTCGACGAACGGGCGCGGCTGGTCGGGGGAGCGGTGGAGTACGGCGCCCGCGGGGCCGGGTTCCGCGTGCACGCGACGCTGTCGACCGCGGGCGAGCGATGATCCGGGTCGCGGTCGTCGACGACCAGGAGCTGGTGCGCGCCGGGTTCGTGCTCCTGCTGCGCTCGGCGGCCGACGTCGAGGTCGTCGGCGAGGCGAGCGACGGGCTCGAGGCGGTCGCGCTGTGCCGGCGTACGGCGCCCGACGTCGTCCTCATGGACGTCCGGATGCCCCACCTCGACGGCCTCGCCGCGACCCGGACGATCCTCGCCGACCCCGCCTGCCAGGCCACGAGAGTGGTCGTGCTGACGACCTTCGACGACGACGAGCTCGTGCTCGAGGCCCTGCGATCGGGCGCGAGCGGGTTCCTGCTCAAGGACACCCGGCCCGAGCAGCTCCTGGAGGCGATCGCGGTCGTGGCCGCCGGCGAGGCTCTGCTGCACCCACGGGTGACCCGGCGGCTGATCGAGCGGTTCGCCCAGCTGCCGCAGCCCCGACGGGCCACCGACGACGACGGGCTGACCGAGCGCGAGCGCGACGTCCTGCTCGCCGTCGCGCAAGGGCTCTCCAACCAGGAGATCGCGGCCCGGCTGCACCTCGGCTACGGCACCGTGAAGACCCACGTAAGCCACCTGCTGACCAAGCTCGACTGCCGCGACCGGGCCCAGCTGGTGATGCGGGCCTACGAGTCCGGCCACGCCGTACCAGGCCATGGCTGACCTGACCGACGAGCAGGTCGACCGGGCCGTCGGCGTCGTCCTCGGCGGGGCGGTCGGCGACGCGCTCGGCGTGCCGTACGAGTTCGCGACCCCACCGGCGCCGACCGAGCTCGCGGCGATGACCGGTGGCGGGCTCGGCGACTTCGCGCCGGGGGAGTGGAGCGACGACACGTCGATGGCGGTCGCGATCGCGGAGGTGGCGGCGACCGGCGCCGACCTGACGACGCGGGACGCGCTCGACGAGGTCGCGCGCGGCTTCCTCCGGTGGTACGCCGACGGGCCGGCGGACATCGGCATCCAGACCGCCGAGGTGCTGCGCCTTTCGTCGGCTGCCGTCCGGCGCGGCGAACCACCGGGGAAGGCCCTGCACCGGGAGGCAGCGGCCTACGCCGCCGGCCATCCGCGCTCGGCAGGCAACGGGGCGCTGATGCGCACCGGCCCGGTCGCCCTGGCGCACCTCGACGACCGCGACACGCTGGCCGAGGCCGCCCGGCGAGTCGCACAGCTGACCCACGCCGAACCGCTCGCCGGTGACTCGTGCGTGCTGTGGTGCGAGGCGATCCGGGTGGCCGTGCTGGAGGCCGAGATCGACGTGCGCCGCGGGCTGGACCTGCTGCCGGACGACCGGCGAGGCCAGTGGGCGGGCTGGCTCGATGACGCGCTCGACCTCGACCGCAACCGCGCAGAGCCGGTGCCGGGCGCGAGGTTCACGCCCAACGGCTTCACCGTCACCGCGTTGCAGGCCGCGGTGGCGGCCGTGGCCACCACCCCAGTGAGCGACCGGCACCTCGAGGAAGCCCTGCACAACGCCGTCCGCATCGGCAGCGACACCGACACCGTCGCCGCCATCGCGGGCGCGCTGCTGGGCGCGCGCTGGGGCGCCTCCGCCGTACCGGCAACGTGGCGGCACGTGGTGCACGGTTGGCCCAGCCGGACCGGCGACGAGCTGGTGGAGCTCGCCAGACGCACGGTCACGACGCCGCGGGCGTGAGGCCGGCCTCGTAGGTCATGAAGTCCAGCCAGCCGTGCTCGGTCACCAGGATCTCGTTGACCGGCCAGACGGTGGCCGCGAAGCTGGCGGAGCGCCCGGCCGCGAACCACACCGCCTCGTTCGCCCCGAAGACGCACAGTCCAGGCCGGACGATCGCAAGGACCGGGGTGTGCCGTGGCGTGCCCCGCTCCAGGCCCACCGGCCAGCCGTTCACGACCCGGCGCAGCTCCTCGCTGGCCTCCCGGTGGTCGACGATCTCGGCCGGCAGCCGCAGCGTGTCGACGCGCAGCACGTCCTGGGACGTGGAGACGTCCCGGACCAGGGCGAGGTGCGCCGAACCCAGCCGCAGCGGCACGCGCTGCGCGATGTCGGCGATCAGACGAGCCGGGTCGCGCACGTCGTAGGCCTTCAGCTCCGTCGTGGTGGTGGTCATGCGGAGGAGCGTGCCCCAGAACGCCGACGGCCGTCGGGGGTCATCCACAGGGCTGTGGAGACGCTCCGACGTTGCCCGAGGATCCGGGGCAGGCTGCCGGGCATGGGATACACAACCGACTTCGTGGGCCACATCGACATCGAGCCCGCGCTCAACCAGGACGAGATCGAGTACCTCACCGCGTTCGGTCTGTCGCGCCGGTTCGACCGGCCGGAGGGGCCCTACACCGTGCCGGGCAACCCGATGGCCGAGCGGGACCGCGACGACGTCGAGATCGACCGCTACAACCGGACGGCGCCCGGCCAGCCGCAGCTGTGGTGCCAGTGGGTGCCGTGCCTCGACGGGTGCTGCCTGGCCTTCGACGGGCACGAGAAGTTCTACGCGCCGGTGGACTGGATGCGCTACCTCATCCAGCACTTCCTCAAGCCCGGGGCGAAGGCCTCGCGCAGCGGGCTGCCGGCGTTCGAGCACTTCACCTTCGACCACCGGCTCGACGGGATGGTGGTCGGCTGTCGCCGCGACACCAAGGAGCTGTTCGCCATCCAGGTGAAGAACAACCGGGTCACCAAGCGCGTGCTGCGCCCCGGCCTGCCCCAGTTCGGCTGGCACGAGGCGCTGGCCTACGAGGAGGAGATCGACCGGTGGGAGTCGAGCAGCAGGCGCCGCCGCCGGGTGGACCCGGAGCCGCCGGTCGCGGGCGTGGTCGATCTGGCGAGCCGCCGAGGCGCCGGATGAGCTCGCAGCGGCGATGGTGCAGAGCTCGCTCGGAAGGCGGCCGCTCGAGCCGCGCCTGATCGCGTGCTGACCGGCCCGTTCGAGGGGCTGGGAGTGGGCCGTTCGTACTACATTGGTGCGTTCTACTGCGAGCGTTCGCGCCCCCGCCTACCTTCGGTAGCAGCACCGATCAGGAGGGATCAATGGCCCATCTCGCAACGACAGACGTCGACTTGGTGATCGAACGCGCCCTTGCCGACCTGCCGTTCGACGACTGGGTGGTCATCGACACCCGCCGTGAGACCAAGGGGCCGCGCGCCGATTTCGTCGTCGTCGGCCCGGCCGGCGTGTTCGTGATCGCCTGCGGACGCCGGCACGAGCGCGAGCGGGCGCGGGCCAAGGAGCTGATGAAGCTGGCCGACGCTGCGCACCAGGTGGCCCAGGTGGCCGGCGTACGCCGCGACGAGGTGCACCCCGTGCTCTGCCTGACCGGCGACCAGCCCGAGGACTCCTGGAGCCGCGGCGTCAGCGTCTGCGGCATCGTCAACCTCGCCGACACACTCGTCTTCAAGCGCGACCGGCTCGACCGCGACGAGGTCCGGGCGGCCGCGCTGGCCGTCGGCCGGGCGATGCGCGGCGGCGGCAAGCACCGCGCCTGATCCCGTCGAAAGGACGCCGCGGGGCCGTCCCGTGCGTCGGCTAACGTCGCGGTCGTGCCCAAGAGACGACCGCGGCGCTCCCATCACCGCGACCCGCGACGCCCCACGATCGTGCGGCGCCACGATGCGGCCTCGAGCAACGAGGCGCCGGACCAGCAGCTGATGAGGACGTTCACCCACGCCCTGCATGACTGGCACCCCATCACCTTCCTCGACCTGATGTCGACGATGCTGACGGCCAGCGAGCCCAAGCGGGATCCCATGGCCGGGCCGGTGGAACCGGCCGCGAGTCTCGACGTCCTGGTGGAGAGCTTCGAGGAGGTCGACCTCACCGCGACCACCGGCGCCTTGCACCTGATCGCCGAGCTGACTGCCGACGAGGTGCTCGCAGCCCGGATCCGCCGCACGCTGGCCCTGCGTCAGCAACGGCTGCCTGCCTGGGTGACCCGGCTCGCCGAGGTCGAGGTCGCGCAGGTCGTCGAGATGCGTCACGTCCTGCGCGACGGTGAGAACTACTTCCTCGACGTCCGGCTCCCTGACGACTTCCGGATGACGGTGTGCGTGTACGTCGACAACAACCTCGGTCGGGTCGTGAAGGACGCCTACACCCTCGACCAGCCCTGGGAGGTCGTCCACGAGCGGATCCTCGAGACTGTCGAGCCGGACACCACCGTCGAGCCGGTGGACATGGCCCACGCGCGGGCCGTGCTCGAGGCGGCGCTCGAGATCGAGGCGATCATGTTCCCGCCGATGCAGAGCGAGAGCTGGCCGGCGTGTCGCCCTCTGGTGAGGTGGTTGGTCGGCAAGCTGCCCGGCGGGGTGACCCTGCCGGACTTCGAGATCCCGAGCGACAAGGAGCTCGACGAGATCGCCGAGGCGTTCCTGCGGTCGCCGTACGGCAAGGGCTTCGACGACGAGGACCACCGTCGACTGCTCGAGGTCATCATCGGCTTCGGCGCGATGTACGACGTCGGTGACCCGCTGCGCTGGTCGCCGGTGAACGTCGAGCTGATGCTGGTCGACCGAGTGCCGCGCAAGGTCGTCGAGAAGCCGAAGGTCCTCACCAAGCTGCCGCAGCTGATGCGCGCGTTCATCCGCTACGCCTACGACGTGCGCGGCCTGCGGCGCGAGCTGCTGCGGGAGGCGCTGGACTCGGTGGACCGGTGGGAGCCGGAGTACCAGCGGCTGATCCGCACCCCGCGCCTGCAGGGCGCAGAGGCGCTCGCCCAGATGATGATGGGCGAGGAGACCGGGCTCGAGCTGCAGCTGGGTGCCTACGACCCGCTGGCGGAGCTGCTGGCCGCCGTGGGAAGCGAGGAGGAGCTGGAGGGGCTGAGCGGTGACCCACTGCCGGACGAGCAGTTCGAGTGGCTGGGCATCGAGGAGGACATCAGGCCCAAGCTGGAGGAGATCCTCGCCCTGTGCGACGCCAACGCCGACGAGCTGCTCGACGTGGAGCACCGCACCGCCAACCGGCGGCTGCTGCGCGACCTGGCGATCGCGAACCCGGCGTTCTTCCGTGGACGAGCCGCGGCCCGGACGTCGGCTGCGGCCGTCAGCTACCTGGTCGCTCACGCCAACCATTCGCTCAGCGCCTACGGCCCGTTGACCGCGACCGAGCTGATGAAGCAGTTCGGCGTGGGGTCCGTCGGGCAGCGCACCCAGCTGTTCCGGGACTTCCTCGGCCTGCCGTATCGGCGGGTGACGGACGGCCCGATGCTACTCGAGTCGACCGACTATCTGGTCAGCTCCCGCCGTCAGGAGCTGATCACAGAGCGGGATCGACTCGACATCGACTGAACGCCGTCGAGGTCAGCCGAGCTCCTAGGCGAACAGTGCTGACGCGGCAGCGGCCGGCGTCCAGGCTGGCCAGTCGGCTCGGGCGCTCCAGCGGGGGCCGAGCAGCGCGGCCAGGGTCGGCCAGACCAGCTCATTGACGTGGTCGGGTGCGATGGGGTCACCGCGGTCGTCCGCCCAGCCGGCGTCGACGCAGAGCTGGTGCACCGCGCCGTATACCTCGGACCGACCGACGCCTCCGGCGAGTGCGAGCAGGGTGAACCAGCCGATCTCCTTCTTGAGCTCCGTGCGGCCCACCGGTAGCCGGGACCGGACGTGTCGCCAGAGGCCACTTGGGTCGTCGCGGAACTCGATCCCGGCGACCGTGGGCATCAACAGCTTGTACTGCGAGTGCACCAGCCCGGTCTGCTGGACGACCTTGCGGAAGATCGCCAACGGGCGAACCCTGATCTCGCTGCTCGTCTTCCCAGCGAGGACAGGGTCGACATCGAGGGCCGCGACGAGCTGCCTGACCACCGCCGGCCGGAGGTAGCCGGCGGTGGTGAGCTCCACGCCACCGCCGATGACGGTGAGCAGGCGTTGGTACGGAGCGGTCAGCTCGGCCAGGTCGCTCGACGAGAGCGAGGTCTGAGCGGCGGAAGCGAGCCACTCCGAGGCCCTGGTCGAACCCGCCTGGGTCAGCCGGAGCAGAGCACCGAGGGCCTCGGGCCGCAGCCGTGCGAGTATCTCGGTCGTCGCGACCGCGGCTCGGAGCCGCAGGTCGGCCTCCTCGACCTCGAAGGAGTCGGGGTGCCAGTCCAGGGGCAGCCAGTCGACGGCGTGCTCGAGGGACTTGAACTGGGGAGGTACGCCGTCGCGCGGCCGGCCGGCCCGCACCCAGGCGGCCAGCTCGCCGTACGCATCCACGCCACCGACATCTTCGGGCGGGCACTCGCGCTCTCCGCCGATGCATCGGAGCCGGGCGTCGTGCCCGAGAGGGGCGAGGTCCGCCAGGCGGAGATCGTGCTGCCACCCGTCGCCGAAGTCGTAGACGTAGCGGATGGAGTCACCGGGCGCTCGGAGGAGCTGGTCGAGACGCGCGTCGTCCTCACGGGTGCCCTCCTCGCCCTCGTCGAGGTCGTCGTCGGTGACGAAGTAGGGCTCGCTCTCCGAGTCGCCGGCGTGGAAGCGGTGCAGGTGGTAGTCGCCCCACCCCATGGCGGCCTGGACCACGTCGTGGACCCGGTCGAGGGTGAGGTCTCCCGGCACGACCACGCGCCGCCACACGCGCGGCTCGGTGTGTCGCAGCGTGATGTCAACGGTCAGCGCCAGGGTCTCCTCCGGCGCCGGCGGCAGCTCGATCTCGGGGTTGCTGAAGACGTCGGACAGGGCACCGGTGTCAACGCGGCCGGGCTCGGCCAGCCACGCCCGCAAGGCGTCCGGGTCCGACGGCACCGGGGTCAGATGGCTCACGCGCCCAGCCAAGCAGACCATCTGGTGTGCACAACCCGCGGCCCGCGGCGGGTTGTCCACAGGCCGCGAAGGCGCCGGTGGCGACGCCTCCGGGGAGTGGCGATGCTGCCGGCATGACGAGTCTCGGACGCGGTCGGCGTACCCCCGACTGGCAGGTGCAGGCGGTCTTCGACCCCGACGGGGAGGGCCACGAGTTCGCCTACACGATCGGCCTCCACGACCGCGGCCTCCCCGAGCTGCACATCTGGGGCCGGCCGTCTCTCGGCGACGACCCGGGTGCCGACTGGATGTTCAGCCCGCGTGACCGCGGCGGGATCCTCAACGAGGCGGCCTGGAAGCTCATCGACGGCGACCTTCGGGTCGGCGACACGTGGGATGAGGAGTACGACGAGGGGCTGGTCACGGTCCGGTTCCGGCTCGACCCGCCCGGTGACCGCGACGAGCTCGAGGCGCTCGGCATAGCCCCTGATGCCCAGGTCCTGCCCGTGCGATGGTCCCTGCACCGCCCGCCGATCGGCCGCCCGCGGCCGTTGACCAAGCGCGCACTGGCCAGGGCGAGGTCCGACTACGCCGCGCTGCTGGGCGACCTGTCCGTCGTCGGCGACGAGGTGGTGGTGCCGCCGGGATGGGAGCTGCCCGCGTCGTTCGAGCCGTGCGGGGAGTTCGGGCCGCTCACGCCGATGGTCGCGGGCCGGGTCGTGCAGCTCTGGTCGGCCGACGCGATCACGATGAGTAACCTGATGTGGGCGGCGATCACGGCCGAGGCGGGCGGCTGTCTCACCTGGCCGGTCACCGTCGCGTCGGGCGTCGCCCGGGGCGTAGGGCGGGTCGAGGAGGTCGACCGGGCCGGCGACGCCGCCCGTGCGGTCGTGCTGGCCCGCACCGAGCAGCCCGACTGGCCGATCCGGCTGCCGGAGCTCGCGGCCGCCATGGAGTTCGAGCCGGGCGCCGTCACCGACGAGCAGCTGCACGCCGCCGCCGTGCGCGTCCTCTCCGACCTGCTCTGGACAGTGCTCACCACGGAGGTGGTCGCCGACCGGCTGACCCCGGCTCAGCTGCTGCACGGGCGAGGTGCCTGGCTGACCGGGCTCGGGCCGGTTGGCGACCTACCCGGCCGGCAGTGGCGGGCGCCGCAGCCGGTCCTCGAACGGCTGCTCGGAGTGCTGCAACCGCTCCAGGTCACCGAGCTGCTCACCATCTCGCTGCGGCACCGGGTGGGCGAGGAGGAGGACTACCGTGCCGTGGCCGACCGGGTCCAGGGCTGGGCGGTCGTCAGCGCCGCGGGCTGCCCGTGGCGCGGCGCCCTCGACCGGCTCCCGGGCTGTCGGTCGCTGGGCCACGTCGACGACCTGCAGGAGTGGGCGACCGTGATGACCTCCGCGGCGACCCACCTCGACCGGCTCAGCGCGCGCGACCTGGCGGCGCTGACGGCGCCCTACCTCGACGTGGTGCCGGGCCTGCCCACGGCCATCCGGGGCTAGCAAGACTCAGACCATGGCCGCGACCGCGGACACCTCCACGAGCGCACCCGGGACGCCCAGCCCGGCGACGAGCATCGCGCTGACCAGCGGTGGCGTGGTCGCGGCGGCGAGCGCCGGCACCGCGGCGCCGTACGCCGCCTGCACGTCGACGCCCGCGACGAGCACCACGGTGACGCTGACCAGGTCGGCGATGCCAGCGCCGGCCGCCGCCAGCGCCGCTTCGAGGTTCTCCATCACCTTCGTGGTCTGCGCGGCGACGTCGGTGCCGCCGACGAGGGCGCCGTCGTGGTCGACGGGGTTCTGCCCGCCGACGTAGATCGTGGTGGCACCCGGCGGGACGATGGCGACGTGGCTGAAGGCGGGGCTCGCCACGAGCCCCTCGGGGCGAAGCAGCTGGATCTGGGTCATGGCCCGATCCTGGCAGCGGATCCGGACGATCTCCTTCCTCATCAGCAGCGCCCGTTGGGCCGGTTGCTCGCCGAACCCGCGGCGGGCGTCTGCCGGATGCTCGCACGAGAGCTTGCCGAGGCCGCCTGACCGGCTCATCCACAACGTGGCGCGTCGGCCTGGCAAGTGTCGGCGGCATCGCCTAGAATCGAACACATGTTCGAGTCGAGCCGGTCCGAGCCGAGCGTGGGCGATGTCCGCGCCGCTGCGGCTGCTCTGGCTCGGATCGGTGAGGGAAGTGACGACCGAGACCGCATCGACCTGATCCGTGGGCTGGAGGAGCTCAAGTGCGCGGCCGAGGCCGCGCAGGCGGAGCTGTCCGCGGCGTTCGACCGGTCGCAGCGCGCGGCCGAGGCTCGCGCCGGTGTCCCGGAGGAGCGTCGGGGCCGGGCGGTGGCGGCGCAGCTCGCGCTGGCACGGCGCGAGTCACCGCATCGGGGCCGCCAACACCTCGGGCTGGCGCTGGTCCTGCGCGACGAGATGCCGTGTACGCGCGCGGCGTTCCGGGCCGGGCGGATCAGCGAGTGGCGCGCGACGCTGCTGGCGCGCGAGACCGCGTGCCTGTCCCGCAGCGATCGGGCTGAGGTCGACCGGCGGGTGGCCGGCGACCCCGAGGCGCTGGCAGCCATGGGCGACCGGGAGCTCGTCGGGAGGGCCCGAGAGATGGCCTACGAGCTCGACCCGGTCTCGTTCGTCACCCGTCGCCGCAAGGCCGAGGCAGATCGGCACGTGAGCCTGCGTCCCGCGCCCGACGTGATGAGCCAGCTCTCGACGCTGCTCGCGGTCAAGGACGGCGTCGCGGTGTGGGCGGTGCTGTCCCGGGAAGCCGACCGGGCAACCGCCGCGGGCGACCAACGTTCCCGTGGGCAGATCATGGCCGACACGCTCGTCGCCCGGATCCTCGGTCAGGCGGGGCCGAGCACGAGCACGAGCCCGGCGCCGCTGATGATCAACGTGACCGTCGATGACGCCGTCCTGCTCGGCGACCGCGACGGCATGGGCTGGGTGGAGCACTACGGTCCCGTGCCCGGTGACCTGCTGCGCGAGTGGATCGCCGCGAACGCCGAGCAGGGCGTCGACCAGTGGGTACGCCGGCTCTACGTCGCCCCCGCGACGGGCTCGCTGGTGGCGATGGACTCCAAGGCTCGGCGGTTCGAGGGCCGGCTCGCGGAGTTCCTCCGGCTGCGGGACCAGAGCTGCCGCACCCGTTACTGCGGCGCCCCGGTCCGCCACCTCGACCACGCTGAGGACCATGCCGACGGCGGCGCGACCAGTGCCACCAACGGCCAGGGCCTCTGCGAACACTGCAACTACGCCAAGCAGGCGCTCGGGTGGACCGCTCGGCCCCGGCCCGGACCGCGGCACACGATCGAGACGGTCACCCCGACCGGTCATCGCTACCTCTCGACCGCGCCGGCGCTGCGCGTGAGCGAGCGCGGGCTGCGGGTGGACTTCGTGCTCAGCGCGTGACGTCGTCGGGCACCAGGACGTGGATCGTCGCCTCGCTTGGCCCCTCAGGATCCAGCTCGAAGTCAAGAGGCGCGCCCGGCTCGAGTGGACGCGTGTGCTCCAGGTCGAGCGGCCACTTCACCAGCACCACCTTGCTGGGATGCGACGCCCGGAACTCATCCAGGGCACGCTGAGCCAGTTCGTGTTTCTGCTCGACGGTGCGCAAACCGTCGTTGAGCTCCCAGCCCAGTAGGTAGAGCGGGAAGTGATCGAAGGCTTCGTAGTACTCGTCGATCTCAGCCACGAGGTGGGCGACGATCTCGGCGCTCACAGGACCGGGTTCCCGAGCAGAGGAATCTTGACCGGCGGCATACCGTTCTGCGACACGACGGCGTACGGCCCCTCCGTGATCGGATCCGGGCGCGTACCTGGCGGGTAGCCATCCATGATCCGGATCTGACGACCCTTGTGCAGTGGATCCACACGCACGATTCCCTCGCCGTTGGAGCTTCCTCGCACCGGCCAACCCTTGCACAGCGAGTCGACGTCGGCCTTTGACATGCCTCTCAGCTCCTCCGGGTCGAACAGCCTCGGATGGTTGACGATGCCCCGCAGCCGCTCCACCCGGGCCAACCGCTCCGCGTCGAACGCCGAGGCGATGGTGATCCGCACCCGGCGGAAGACCGCGAGCTCCCGGCGCAGGTCGCGCAGCGACTCGGCGGCCAGCCGGACCGGTGCCGCGCAGCTCGAGGCGAGCGTCCGCAGCGTCTCGATGATCCGCAGCAGGCGGGGTGCGGCCTCGGCGATGCGCGCGGCGTTGATCGCGGCGGCACCGGCGGCGGTGCCGCCGGCGGTGAAGGCGCCGAGGACGATGCCGATGCCTTCGATGATCACCGCGTCGCGGATCAGGTCGTGGACCAGGTCGAGGACCGCGGCGCGCTGCTCCTCGACGTGGTCGGCGTAGCTGTCGCAGGCCGTGGCAAGCGTGGCGCAGTGCTCGCCGACCAGCGCGCAGCGCTCGCCCAGCTGAGAGCTCACCTCGAGGGCGACCGGGACCTCGGGCGAGTCGAGCAGCGAGAGGGCGCGGCTCGTGGTCGTGCAGTAGTCGGCGAGGTCGGCGACCTGGTGCGACCCGGCTCGCCAGGCGGCGGCCGCCTCGCGAAGGGCACCGGTGTCGGCGTCGGGCCACACGAACCCCTCGACCTGGTCGAGGATCCACGACGCCCATGACGGGAGTCCGGAGAGGTCGCCGCCCAGCGAGGAGGGGAGCGAGCACGAGAGCACTGCGACGTAGCCGGCGACACAGGGCGCCCCGCTGAAGACCGTCCGTCCGGAGATCATCGAGCGGTCCTCGGCGCGCCCGTGGTTGGCCAGCGTGGCGGCGGTCAGCCGCCCGCAGCCGCTGAACGCGTCGACCAGGTCGGCCACCGCGGCCAGGCAGGAGGCGGCCGTGTCGTCGTAGGCCGCGGCGAAATCCGCCGCGATCGAGGCGTCGCCGGCCATCGCTCCGCAGGCGGAGAGCCGCGAGGACAGCGTCTCGTAGATCTGTGCGGCCGCCTGGTTGCCCTGGGTGAACGACTGCTCGGAGTCGGTGAGGGACGAGGAGTCGACGAGCATCAGCGCACCGCGTCCCACATGGCTGCGTTGGCGGCCGCGGCGCCGGCGTAGTTGGTCGCGGCGGTGTTGACGGCCCGGCGCATCGCCGCGAGGGCCTGGTGCATCTCGCGGTAGGACGCCTCCCAGTGCTCGTGAGCCACGAGGTGAGCGGCCGCTGCGGTGCCGGCCCAGATCTCGTGCAGCCGAGCCACCCGCCACCGGAGGTCGACGACGACCTCGTCGAGCTCGGACTCCACGGCGCTCAGCGAGGTGACCACGTCGCGGGCGAGCTCGAGGTCTATGGCGTAGTGGAAGCTGCTCACGGCAGCCGCCCCTTCAGCGTCGACATGCCCGAGGCCGAGCCCGCATCGACCTGGGTGACGTCGGTCTGGAAGAGGAGCAGCGCCTCCGCGAGGTCGGAGAGGGCCGTCTCGACGTACGCCGCCGACGTCAGCCAGTCCGACCACGCCTCGGCGAACGCCGCGGCAGCCGCGCCGTGCCAGCCGTCCAGCAGGGCGGCCACGTCACCGGAGGCCCGGGCGCGGGATGTGCCGAGCGAGTCGGCGGCGCGGCGTACGTCGGCCACGGAGGCGTGGAACTCGGGGGTCGTGAACTGGATCGTCATGACCTCACGCTGCCCCGCGAAACCCGCTCCCAACGGGGTCGGGAGCAATCTGTGGATTACTTCCCGCAAGCCTGAGCGGGGTCGACCCGGAGCCGATTGGCCTAGTCCACCGACGGCTGCATCGGGCGCCGCGTGAGCGCGGCCAGCCTGAGTGGATACCCCGGGGGGTAAGCCAGACGGTCCAGACCGGCTGTTTGTCGGGCGCCGGACACGGTAAGTGTTCTCCCGTCGGCCATTAGCAAAGTGGGGGGAACCGACTGATGCAGCTCTCGTGGAGCGATCCGCGCCTGTCCGTGGCGAGCGACACTCGTCGCACGGCGCGCTATCGCTTGCTCCAGTCCTGGTATCGCGAACAGGTCCTCAACGCCGAGTACGGCGAGTACCGCGTCAGCGGCGGCACGAGACCGCTGGGCAGCCTGCTCGCCCTGCGCGACGTCGTGGCCAGACCCGAGCTCAACTTCCTGTCCCGCGAGGCCGCGACCTACGCGCTCGAGCGCGCCGACCTCGTGCAGGCGGCGGGCGGCTCGATCGACAAGGCGCGGCTGGCCCGCAACATGCTCTCGAGCATGCCGATGACGTTCTCGATCTTCGGTGAGCTCCGGGCCCGCGAGGACCACGGGCTCGACGTGGTCCGGGCCTTCCTCGACCCGCACGCCGTGGCGGTCGAGGTCATGGAGTGCGCCTGGCGGCCGGCGGTCGACGTCCTCGGCGACCGCGCCAGCTTCGACGCCGGGGTGATCACGCTCCGCGACGACGGCAGCCGGCACCTGATCGGGGTCGAGGTGAAGTACACCGAGCAGTTCAACCGCACCATCTACAACAGCGACGGCTATCGCAAGGTGCACGAGAACAGCGGCTGGTTCCACCCCGGCACCGCGCGACCGCTCCTCGGTCCGGCCACCAACCAGCTGTGGCGCACCAGCCTGCTGGCCGCCGCCTGCGCCCACCACCGCGTGATGGGCATCCGGTCGGCCTCGGTCGTGGTGATGTGCCTCGCCGAGGACCCCGACGCCACCCGGGCCCTGGCCGGACTCAGCGCCGCGCTCCGCGACCCGCAGGAACACTGCCGGATCGTGAGCCTGGAGTCGCTTGTCGCCGGGCTGCGCGACGGCCTCGGGCCGCAGGACGGCTGGGGCGACGACTTCGCGGCGCGCTACCTGCAGCCTCCGGAGATCTACGCCGAGCTGCCCGACAGCGACTCCGCCACCCTGGAGCTGTGAGCTCCGACGACCCGGCCCGCGGCCTGCTCGCCGCCGAGCGGCGTCGTACGACCGAGCGGCTGGCCCGGCTGGACGCCGACCACGCCGGGTTCGTCGAGGCCTCACTGCACTCCAACGCCGACGACGAGCACGACCCCGAAGGAGCGACGATCGCCTTCGAGCGCTCGCAGGTCGAGGCGTTGGCGAGACAGCTGCAGCAGCACCTGCGGGACATCGAGGCGGCCGAGCAGCGTCTGGCCGACGGGAGCTACGGCACCTGCGTGAGCTGCGGCGCCGCGATCCCCGACGCCCGGCTCGAGGCCCGGCCTGCTGCCCGGACCTGCGTCGGGTGCGCTCCCTAGGATGGCTGTCCTGCACCCACCTATGTCACCGGAGAAGCCATGACTCTTCGCCCGTACGCCGCCACGGCAGCCGTCGCAGCGCTGCTCCTCAGCCCGGTCGTCACTGCTCCCGCGCAGGCGGTGCCTCCCCTCAACGTGGTCATCGACGACGCGACGGAGCCGACCACCCGGGCCTTCGACATCACGCTGGTGAAGCTGCGCAGCGCGCCGGACACCAGGCGTCCCGCGGTCGTGCTGGTCACCCACGGACGGATGGTGAGGCCCGGCGACTCCATCGACGTCTGGTTCGACCTCGACGGCGACAAGGTCCCCGACCTCCACGTGAGCGGTGATGCGTTCTCGGAGTTCACCGTGCACAAGACCCATTCCTTCACCAAGGACGGCAAGGACATCTCCGACCAGGACGTGGCCCGGCTCTCGATGGCGCGCTTCCACTCCAAGATCCGGCTGTTCCCGTCGAAGGTCGGGTCACCTCTCAGCTTCTCGGTTGTGGTCAAGTCCTCTCGCTCCGACAAACCGGCCCGCACCGACGACTGGGCCCCCTCGACCCGGAAGTTCAGCCGGCCCGTGCTGGCGGCGCCGCTGACCTGAGCGAGGCGCCCCGAGGTGCGAGACTGAGGCTCGTGCCGGAGGACTTCGTCATCGCGCGCAACCCCGAGCCCGACTCGACGCTGCCCTATCTGCTTCGCATCCCGCTGCCCGGCAGCCCGGTCGTGCTCAAGGCCAAGGACACCTGGCCCCGCACCAGCAAGGTCTACTGCCACCGTGCCGAGTCCTGGCCGGACGAGCCGGAGATCCTCGAGCGGGTGCCCGTGCGAAGCTGCGTGCGGCGCGGGGCCGCGATCGACCTGGTCCTCGACCGGGGCCGGGAGAACCGCTCGCAGCTGGTGGTGACCAACGCCAAGGGCCGCCAGATGATCTTCTGGCAGAGCGCCCGGACCGCGAAGCAGGCCCGGCCGGCGGTCTCGGTGCCGAGGGCGCGCGCGGCGGCGCTGGCCGATCTCGAGATCACCGTCGACACGCACGAGCGCTATCCGTTCACCTTCGCCGACCGTCAGGTGACGGTGCTGCGCGGCGGGCTGCCGACCGGTGACTACGGGCTGGTGACCGGCGGGCGGCTGCGGGCCGTGGTCGAGCGCAAGGCGATGCAGGACCTGGTGTCGTCGCTCACCAGCGGCAAGCTGCGCTTCCAGCTGACCGAGCTGGCGTCGGTGCCGAGGTCGGCGGTGGTGGTCGAGGAGCGCTACTCGGAGGTGTTCCGGTCCAAGCACGTGCGGCCGGCGGTCATCGCGGACGGGCTGGCGGAGTGCCAGGTGCGCTGGCCCGGGGTGCCGATCGTGTTCTGCGAGACCCGCAAGCTCGCGCAGGAGTGGACCTACCGGTTCCTCGCCGCCGCCCAGCGGGCGCTGGCCGAGGAGGAGGTCGGCGGCGACCTCGTCGACAGCCTGGTCGCCGGGGGTGAGCTGCCGCCCGTGGAACCCACGAGCGCCGAGATCCGGGAGTGGGCGCTGTCGCACGGCCACGCGGTCTCCGACCGCGGCCGGATCCCGGC
>Ga0070667_100002592_pt1 | contig 15701 bp, 14 predicted proteins | sample KBSS33metaG_FD_64659 | JGI IMG/M metagenome (GOLD analysis project Ga0070667, IMG submission 64659) | Switchgrass rhizosphere microbial communities from Kellogg Biological Station, Michigan, USA - KBS S3-3 metaG | ecosystem: Host-associated > Plants > Roots > Rhizosphere > Soil ... | reverse complement strand
CATGCGCATCTCTTGATGAATGCAATACAAAAGGTTATGAAATTCAACAAAATGACTATGAGCGATTGGCAACAACTTTCTACAAAAATTGGCAATACAACGGACACATCTATAGATATGTCGAGTTTGAGCAAAAACAACTTATTGGATTTCATGAAGATAATGAAAAGAATCAAGCTGATGTCGTTATTTTAGAAGATATTCAGCATGTTATAGAGAAACTCTGGCAAGAACGACGTACAAGCGTCGCAGAATGGGAGGCCGCTGGAAGACCGAAAATTGTGCACCATAAGCCCAAAATATTAACAGATGAAGAGGAGTTTAATGTGTTGTTAGAGTTTGTTCGAAAAACGGATGTAACCAACAAAATATGATAACATTATGTTTCATGTTCCGTCGGAGGTGAAACGAGCCATGCATATTTTTCCATGCATGATACCCATAAATTTTGTCTAGTGTCGTTAACAGTTGCCAGAGTACGCTTGATGACATGTGCAATGTGCTCCACGCTTTTTTGTCCCCAGGTGTAATCAAAACGAATTATCTTAAAACCATTTTTGAAAGCCATTAACATTTTATCACGGTCCACTTGTTGAGCTTTTTGTAAATCACTGTTTGCACCATGGTGAAAACACCCCGAAACAAAATGCTGCATTCCATCAAACTCGATAATTACGTTGTATGCTGGCAACATGTAATCAAATCGTCGCCTGGAATTAGGAAAGCCGTATTCAGCCTTAAACTCTACACCTATCATGCTTAAACTTTCGCCGATTTTGGTTTGTCCGATATATCTGGGATAACAAACGGTACAACGTCCACCATAGGCTGTAAAATGAGTTCGAGTGCTCTGAAATATATGACCCTTGTTGCATTTACATGTAATAGGATGTTGCGAGCGTTTATATTCACTCATAAGGGTATAATTTAAACGATTAAATATTTGCATCAGCGTCTCTAGTCCATGTTTGGCGTTGTGTCCATTGCACATGCCACAAAACCCGTAACGACGAATATTATTTGGTGACACCTTACAAGGATGTCCTGCTGCACAAATAACATCTACAGGGGTGGTTGATGTTGTGTATTCTCCAATCAGTGTCGCACCCTTATTTTTCACTCGCTCTGCGAATTCGGCTTTGTTGTGTTCTAGAGAACGTCCAGCACATACACTACACATCCCACTCTCAGAACTTATGAGTTGAGTGGGTGTTGGCGTACATGAATGACCATTCGCACAAATACATTCCACCTTTGTGTGTGTATTGACATATTCCCCAACCACTTTTCCACCCCGATGTTCAACCGCAAGATGAAACTTTTCGTTTGCCAAAGCAGAAGACATACCCGAACAAATTTTACACAATTGTCGCCCAGCATAATATAATAAATTGCCAGGACTGATAAAGGTTTGATGGTCAAACATGCATCGACACTCAATTTTTGTCTGTAAACCCATATATTTGCCAATAACAACACCGCCGAACTCCTGCACCTTAGAAAAAAACTTATCTATAGTAATACATTTCCGACAAAATGGTAGATTTCTCTGGAAGATAGCGTATGGATGTGTTTTAACTGGGTGGCCTCTAACGCATTTACAATCTTGTACTTTGTGATCTCCTTTATATGGTTCAACCATTGTTCCATCAACGGTACCCAAAAGGAGGCGAAACGCATCCTCAAGTTGACTGCTACATTTCCTACTGGGTCGCCGATAATATCTCATTCTTGCTTAGCTTTGCCTGCTTTGTTTTTTTTTTGTTTTTAAAACGTTGGCAACATTATTTTTTCATATAAAAATAGTTCACCCCAAAACCTGTGATATTAAGTGAAGAGGAAGAGTTTAACGTTTTATTAGAATTGGTTCGAAAAACAAATGGCACTAAAAAACCTATTGTAGTAAAACAAGAAAAATAAATCTTTTTTCTTTGCTTTGGTGAAAATAAAGAAGAAAAGGAATGTGTTGTGACCCCAATTTAGTTTCGCAAGCCAGTTTCTTGAAATTTCTTTGTGAACACACACGGTTGTTTGATCCATTGGTTCAATTAGTGTGCTCCTACTTGTTCAAATATATGGAGCCGAAACTTTTCATTGCATTCGCTCACACAAACAATGACCAATGCAAACGATTTGTTACACAGCTGAATTTCTGGCATATCGAAAGGGGAATAGCAATATATCGGATGGCCTTGCTGCGTGAACATATTGCTTTTAAAACAGGGAACATTAAAACCCGACAATTAGTTCAACCGATCAAAATCGAACAAGTTGTAGGATACGCAATTGAGATACCAACAGGTCTCAGAGGTGAACAGTATGTGTTTAATCCATGTGACGCTGTCACAATGCTTGAATATTGTGGTTGTTGGCACTGTACTAAAATGGAATTGCATATGATTTTATAAGATGCTCGGTATTTGAAAATACAACTGCATGTGATCCCACGATTTCAAAAATGCAACAATGATTTCAACCAACGACTTTGGAAACAGGCGCAAGCATTCCAAATGGTCGAGCCAAACCACATAAACGTTATCCATTGCGAAGTCCCGCAAAATAAAATCATCCCAAAAAACATGACATTTGTGCAATTTTGCATTATTTTGCGCAATTAAATCCCGAGCTGTATCAATATCGCCAGCATGTACAGCTCTTTCAAAGGGCGTCCCAAATATAAATGCATCCCTATGAATCTGCAAACCGAGTAATTTTCGTGAAAGATTGGATTTTTGTGTGCAATCAGAATTCAATTGAATTAAAAATCTACATGTTGGTATATCTGGTGCTATATCTAGCATGTAACATGGTAATACGTGATAAATGCAGCAATAAGTTAAAATAAAATCATGATTTCCCATTTTAACAGCCGCCAATAGGTCTGCATTTTCCCCTATATGTATTGTTGGATGTCTTCTACACCTAGGCAAGTCATAAGATCCTGCTGGGCCTATTAGGCCCTGGACTCCTGTTGCACCCATTACTCCTGTTGCACCCATTACTCCAGTTGTGCCCATTACTCCAGTTGTACCCATTACTCCAGTTGTGTCCATTGTTCCTGTTATGCACATTGGTCCTGACATAACGGTTGCTGGTATGGTAATAATAGATGCAGCTCCCGTTATGCCCATTGGTCTCGACATAACGGTTGTTGGTATGGTAATAATAGATGCAGCTCCCGCTATGCCCATTGGTCCCGACATATGCTAACATACATATTACTTTGTCGTTGCGTTTATTATAAGCAAAACAATAACACCAATGAGAAGTAATAATCCATAAATAAGCATTTGATATACATATGTTGGAACAAATTTTTGAATACTAAGATCCACTAAATTCCATGCTCCAATCCACACAAATAATACTGATATGTAAAAACCCCATTGATTCATTTTTTTATTGTTCTTTTTGTTTTCTTAATTACAACGATTTCGAAGTCTTAATTTTTTTTTTCTCGATTCATTTATTTTTTTGCAAGAATGTTGTAAGGAAAAAAAAGTTTTTTGAATTTGAAGAAATGAATACTTCCATTCCATCTGGAGACGCAGTCGGAATCCAGTTTGGCTTAATAACTACTGAAGATGTTGAAAAGCTCGCAGACGGACAGGAGTTGGGAGATTTACCCCAATCTGTTAAAAAAGGAGTGGCAGCATTCAATACAGTGACAAGTCCTCTTATGGGCACACAGAATGCATCAACATTATGTGGACGATGTGGTGGTGATTTAGAACATTGCCAAGGCCATTTTTGCAAATTAACATTGTTCCAGCCGATTTGCAATGCGAATTTCTTCCCAGTGTTGCCCAAAGTATTTGCATCGCAGTGTGTGCGGTGCTCGCGTCTCCTAGTCCCCGACGATCATCCACGTTTGGCAAAATCCTTGAAAAAAGCCAACAATTACAAACATGCGGTCAATGCTACCTTTGCCGATGTGCAGCGATACAAAATATGTTGGTTTCCACCAAACATTTCGGATTCCAAAAAGACAAAAGCTGCAGCATGTAAACAACGTCAACAAGATAATAACAATGAGCCGGAAGATCCCGAAGAATTACCGCACATGCTAAGTTCGGAAGAAGCACGCATCCGTGGATACTGTGGTGCCAAGCAGCCTGACATGTGGTAAAGATTTTTTTTGTTTTTGCATAACTATACATTTTTTTTAGGATTCGCGATGAAGATGTGTTGATACGTCCCGTATATTATATCACCGAGAAAGAAGATTTTGATATCTTGCCCAAAATCACACCACGGCATTTGTACAATATGTTAAAGTTTGCATCTGCAAGTACAACGCGTATATTAGGATTTGATCCTATCTTTTCACCATTATGTGGTATGATGGCAGAATGTTTATTGGTACCACCATTGATTATTCGCCCAACACGTAGTGCACATGGTGCCGAAGATGATATAACCAAAACGTTACGCACGATACAAGAGCATAATACAAAAGCGCAACGGGATGTGATTCCTAATCTAACGCTTGGACTAATTCGCACAGCTGAAAATATGCATTACACAGCAACAACTGCTAAAAAAAAAATGATTCGAGTCCAAGGCCCCATGAGCACTACCTTATTACGCAAAAAAGTGCCAGTCGTGCCTGCATGTTTAGATGATTTTTTCTTAGTGCAACGTGCAGCAGCTTGTCTATGGGATTCCAAATATCACAAAAACCTCGATGCAGAATATGGGCGCGAGCCCTTTTCTTTAAAACGTCGCTTTGCACCTGGTAAACGCAACAAGGGCCGAATGCGACAAAGTATGCTGGGTAAACCTGGTGATTTTACGATGCGGGGAGCCGCAACTCCAAATACAGATAACGATGTGGATGAAGTAGGTCTACCACGTCGTGGAGTGATGCACATTACATGGCCAGAACACGTAAATGCCTTGAACTTTAATGCCATGCTTGAATTGGTTTTGAATGGTGAACATAAATACCCTGGTTGTAACTACGTGCAACGCAATGAAACATTGTATCTTCCAACTGCGAATTTTGGAGGGTTGCGTATTGGTGACATTGTGCACAGACATTTGCGAACAGGCGATTGGGTGATTGTGAATCGCCAGCCTTCCTTGTATCGATTTGCGATTATGGGATATAGAGTACAGGTGTCACCCGATGATACAATTGATAGCCATTTAGGAATAACTACAGTGTTGGGATTGGATTACGATGGCGATGAAATGAACATCTATGCACCACAAAATTTATTGGAGCGTGCTGAAACTGCACATTTAATGAGTGTGCCTCAAAATCTCATGAAGGATGGAAAGTTGATGATCGGGTTTGTACAACATGCTGTTCTTGGTGCGTATAAATTGACAGAAGAGAACGCTATACAATTGACGGAAGAAGAGATCACCGAGTACTTATTACTTGGTAAAAAAGAAGAATGTATAAGAGATGCTGTAAATAGATGGGAGCAATTCAATTCGTGTAAATCACTTACAGGTCGCGAATTTATGAGTATTTTATTGCCTACATATGTTTACAAGCCAGGTGATCCGCCTTTGACCAAGACGACGTTAAATGTGTGCATGGGAGCAACAATTGAAACGGCAGGACACATGGAGTTTGCAGCGAGCCGAATAGGGTTTTTAACACGTATTTTGGAAAACTTCTGTCGCAATTGTGGCGTCTCACTGCATCTTGACGATTGCAATATCTCCAAACCGCCAAAAGATATTCAAGCCAGAGCAGATGCTATTTTAGCAGATGCAACCGAGATTGCAACCGATCTGGAACGTTCGTTAACACAAAAGCAGCTTGCACAATGGTGTCCCGGTGTAGCGCAAGAAAAACATCATGACAACAATAATAGTTTGGTGGCTTCAATGGACGAAGAAGAAGCGGAAGAAGATGTATGTATATTAACGGGTCGTTATCGTGATTTATTGGGTTCATATGCCGTCAAGAAATTACGTGCAAAAGAAAACGGTGCACCATCTGGAATGTGTGATATTGTTGATAGCAAATCCAAGGGCACGGAAGTAAATATCACCCAAAATGTAATTGTTGTAGGTCAACAGATGAATGAAAATTCAATGCGCTATACAGATTCGACAAATCATTATTATCGCAATGTACTTGCTCGCTATGGGTTTATCGATAAATCCTTTTTTGATGGTTTAACACCAACCCAGCTGTTTTCCCATTTACGTGCATCGCGCGTGGGACTTATTTCAACCGCATGTCATACAAGTGATTCTGGTTATTTGTATCGCAAATTGTTTAAAAGTGTGGAAGACGAACGAGTGAGTTTTGATAATAGCATTCGCAATGCAAATGGTCATATCATCTTATTCGAATATGGGTTTGACACGACTTTTTTACATTCCATTCCCTTGCGTACCGTGAGTATGACACTTCAAGATATTGTAGCACAGTTTACAACTCCTATCATGGACGAAAACGAAGATGATGATCCATGTAGCATAGATGAAGTAGAAAGACTGTTAATACTTCGTGAACAAGTGATTGAACATGATCCTAAACTTAGTATTTCTATACCAGTGCGCTTTGAGAAACAATTTCAATGTACAGACAAACATTGCAAACACAGAACGATTAACAAGAATGCAGTGCGCAATCGAGTCATGAATATGTGGAAACATCTTACTACCAAATGTGGCATGATGAGTTCTCCAATATATGAATTAATGTTTTTTGAGCAAATGGCAACACGTGTTCTTGTAGATAGAAACGTTTTGCAGTGCGTGCATGTCTTTGAAGATTACATGCAATATGTACAAGAGACATTTGCAATCAATATTTGTGCCGCCGGATCGCCCGCAGGTATGGATGCCGCACAGAGTAGTACACAACCATTGACACAAACCGGATTAAAACGTTTTCATATCACGGGCGAAAAGACAACGATTGTAACGGGTGTCACTCGCTTACGTGAAATCATTAATTTAACACGAAACATAGAACGACCATTGATGTATGTGTTTTTGTTACCTGAATTCGAGGACAGTTTTGATCCTATGGAACTCATTGAGTTGCGATTGGCACATGTCGTAACAAAGTATCATGATTCGCCTGTTTTATGTAATCATCTTGAACAATTGCCGATGTTATTTCAAAATGTACGCGATGAAGATGATGATGATCTTATTCATCTAAGTTTGTATTTGAACAAATCCACAATGGAAAATCGAAGATTGTTACCACGTGAGGTGGCAGGTTATTTGCTAAATACGCAAATATTGCAACTAGATCCTGAAAATGTGCATGTAACACATGCGAATCTGGACGATGAAATATGGTGGATTACATTGACCTTGTTACGCAAATCCAAAATCTTATTGAATTTAGTAGCCGATGCCGATGAACTGATCACAATACCTGCGCCATTGTTATCACTGAAATTACAACATGCGCTTGTATATGACAAACAATTGTTAGCAGGCGTCGCTAATATCCGCGACTTTGCACTCATTGAAAAGGAAATTATAGTCTCAGATGAAAATGAAGATGATCGATTGGTTATGCGCAAACGAAAATGTTATTTAACGATGGGTTCGAATTTACAAGCTGTCTGCGCGATACCTGGTGTGGATTTGGAATATACAACATCAAATGATATTCATCAAGTATTCCAAGTCTATGGAGTAGATGCGGCTCAATTGGCTATTGAAGAAAATCTAATGGAGGCGATGCAAACGTCCGATGCGACTGTAGCGGCGCAACATATTAAGCTCATTGCAGCAACCATGTGCTTTTGTGGAAGTCCTGCTGCACTTACGTATTCAGGTTTTCTTTTTTTTTCTGTGTATCGTTGAGCTGGGGGTTTTTTTAGGCATGGTATCAAAATCGACTGCATCTTGGTATAAACGAGCCTGTTTTGAACAATCTCTCAATAGCTTCCTCGGTAACATAACTTTTTTGTCAACATGTATGTTATAATCTTTTTTAGGTGCTGCAGTATCGGGGCATAAAGACAATCTTCGTGGTGTAAGCGAAGCGATTGTATGTGGCACATCCATTTCCTTGGGATCCGGTGGAGATTTTCGCATGATACCAACAAGTTCATCAAACGCTCCACCACAGCCAAAACGTAAACGTTTCGAATTTCAAACACCTGATATTAGTTCGTATTGCAATTTGGAAACAGCGCCATTAACAGAAGATGCTATCACACTGAATTTTAATTCTTCAGAAACAAACGACACAGAACAGTTAGTTATAAAACATACCAAGAGAACTGAAAATAGTTCTGCAAAACGCATGCTTTCAAACCAAATGGCTGACAATATGTTTTGTCGCAAAGGTGCAACACAACTCTTGCGACCTTCTTCTCCTATATCTTCTTCGTCATTGTCAAGCTTTGGATCAATGCAAGTCTTAGTTCCAAGTTCACCCAAAAAACGCAAAATCAGTCAACGTCGTAAACCTCGTAAAGGTGATCTACCAATCAATGATGACACTGTTGAGAATCTACAACTAGAACCTCTAACACAATTTTTTGAAACCATATCAACCACAAAACATATGTTAGTATCGGATAACGATGTTTGGCACCCATCATCACCATAAATAATTTTTTTATGCCAATTGAATAAATTGCGCTGGTTCTACTTGTATGTAAATCAAATGCTGGTATTGTTGCAAGGACCAGCTGTTAATGACTGAATTGCATGTCATTGTGTCCGAAAATACAGTAATTCCAAATTTTGTGGTTAGAAGAAGTCAGTCCGATGCTAAAAACCACTTACTTCCGGTTGACTTTTAAACCATGCATGCAAAATGTGATTAACTTCTTCAATTTGTTCGACTGTGGCTTTGTGACGTTTGCAACACATGGTGTTTCTTTTTTCTTTTTTTTTTATTGATTTAAAAGATGCAATGGGAAAAGAATATCAAAATAATGAGCAGTAGAGAGCTTAGAATCAAGTTGCTCAATGGGACGCACGCGTGCAACATGCACCGATCCATGCCCAACATAAAGATAAAACACTTGATCCCAAATATGCAGAATACCATTGCGAAAACTCCATAAAGCGGAACATTTGTTCACATCCGGAAACCGTGCATCGGGTTGTTTTTGAAGATGGTCTCTCAATAAGCTTGGCATTCCATTATGCTTCGTATACGCCGCATATTCTGTTGGAAACATTGCGTGGGGAGTCACTTGTCGTGGAATCCATTCTGTAATAGTATCAAACGGAACATAATGGCGCGTGTTATGGCCTTCCGGGGTTATATCCGGTTGCCAAATTTCGGTTCCCATACGACGCAATGAACGCGCCGCAGTTCGATCAAACATAAATTCTAGCATTTGATGCGATTCGGAAACATCAGAATCCACAATACGATACTGAAGCGTGGTTGATTTAGGATAAATCGGATTCGGTTCAACACTTATTTCCATTACTAAAGGTGCGGCGTGTGATCCAATTAGACATTTAAGAATCGCATTGTAGTAATGATCATCGGGCATATCTGTAACATAGTCACATTTTTCCCATTCTTTAGAATTGGCAGGGACCCATTTGATCTCGACATGCTGACCACGTGCGAATTTCGTAAAGTCTGCTTGAAATTCACCATAGACTTTGCAAATTACAGCGCTATACTCGCTTTTTGGTGGTATTTTCATTTCTTCTTCACAGACTAATTCGTACATAGGCCGATCTTCGTCACTGACATCTACACCACATGTAATTGGTTCCAGTTGCATTCTGACATGAATTGGTTCATCGGGTGTAATCCCTAGTCTTCGCAATATATCATAGTAAGTTTGCGTATTGTCCACACACTCTTTTTTCGTAATCAGTGTGGACCAATCAGATTTTAGATTGGAAACCCATTCAATATGAGCAGAGTTCTCTCCTGCCGCATACGCACATAATCCGCATTGGAATACCGATGTGTCAAAAGCCATGTTTTGTTTTTTCCATTCTTCATACGTAGTTGTAACATTGGCCGTCTGTTGGCATTCTTCCTTGCTACATCGATGCACAATCACTGGAAACGTTTTCAAGATTTGTTTTTTGTCTTCTTCTGAAAACGGCATAACTGCGTACATGTAATTACAATTGCCGCATTTCGTCACACAAGGTTCATCATCTGGCCCACATGCTTGAAATGGGCGTATAAATCGCACTTCTTCCGTCTTGGACTTTTTGTGTGATGTATTAAGATTATGCTCCGATTGCGTGCGCTTCAACAGACTTGTTTCCTCGATTTCTGCCATCTAAAAACACACACATAAAAAAAACAATGTTAATTCCCTCGCATGAAAAATAACACTTTAAAAATTGTTGTTCTTTCTTGTTTCAAAAATTAAATTTTAATAGAATTGTAAGCGGTAAGATACTTGTGAAATTCAAGCATAGGTTGAAATTTCAAACATAAGAATGACTCACCTCCAGTTTGAATAATAGTTTTGATGCATACTTCCGGAACGTTTATATTTTTTAGACGATATCCCAACAAAAACTCTATGATATGGACATGATGCACTTTAATCTTAGCACCAGGCCGTGAGCCATAACAACTTTTTGTTTGTGCCGGTGTCCAATCAATCGCGACACGTGTTTGTGCATGTTTGTCTTGAATGATGTTGGGTACTAACAAGCCAAGTTTTGTCCATCCATTGGCAAATGCATTACCAAATTCAAGTCGCTGTGCTTCTTCAATGGTACCTTGCCTCACATAGCGATTATTGTTATTACTGCATCGCAATGTTTCCATTAATGGATCGGAAAGCCCGTACTCACTGCGAAAAAACAAAACAATCTCGCATTTTTGTTCCTCGGTTATAGGTATATTTGAAAGAATACTGTATCTAGGGAACACGTTTTCAATCCACTTAATACCAGATTCCAATTTAACAATCAAACAAATATATCGTCCATCCATTTTCGTTCTTACTTGAGGACAAAGTGAAAAGAGTGGGTACAAGGACCAAAAACGATGCATGTCATATGCAATAGTTGGGTTGGGTTTCGGTTTTTCGGTGGCCAAATACGTTTTTTTCTGAACATCCGCCAATACATCTAAACCAGATAACAATAACACTGCACCTTCTGTTATTTGGCTTTGTCCGTGATGTTGAACCATCCATTTTTTGAAAGTATGATATTTACATGGCATATCAGCTATTGGCCACACAGTTGAGTTTTCGGAGATTGCTTTCCATTTTTTACACACCTAAACAAAATAATAATAATAATTTACACAAAAACAACGAAAATTTTACCTTCTCACAAATCACGTGATCCCATAATAAAAATTCCAATGCACTTGAAAGCCAGCAAAATACACCACTCATAGATGCTTGGCGAAGGGTTTATCGTTGGTAATTATGAAACGCTCCTAACAACAGATAATTTTTATTTGGTGCGAGTATGGCGAACGCTTCCAGAAACAAAGACTTCTAAAGATGATGTTACGTCTCCTGAACGCTCTCGTCCTGAATTGGCTGTTGCGTCTGCCATTGCAGCAGCTTCTGCTGCATCTGGACTCGCGTTCAATGCCCTTCATATTCCGAAAATAACAAGCAAACGCAAGGTGCCAACAAAAACAAAAAGTGTGCAACGAAACAAGAAAACGATTACCAAAACAAAACAAGAATATAAGAATATCTTTAGCATAAGCAACGCTCAGATTGTAAAAGAAACGCAGCGCATAAAAGCGTCACTAAATGAAATATACTTCAGTGATAGCCAAGTACGTGGAAAATTACTTATTGATCAATCGCATGATGTACGTGATTTATGTGTGAATCAAAGACGGGACGAACGTATCAAGCCTATGAGTTTTTACACCACCAGTGGAAAGCAAGTAACTAAGACCGACACCTTTGCATTCATCGCGTTATCAAATGGCGCAGTACTGTCACCCCATCACAATGGACTTCTTTTGATATATTCGGAGAATAACAGACGTTTTGCATTTGGGTGTTTTGACGGCTGGAAGTTGCTCGATACAAATGAGGAAACAAAACAAAGTGGTTTGAGGATAACATGCACATGGCTTGTAACATCGTCTGCATCTCACACAAATCAGCAACTTGCATATGTACCAATTGAAAATGTTTTGGTATCTGCAAATATGTTACCATATGCTTTAAAAGCGCATCTCGCACCAGATCAAATGTTATCCTTAAATGCATTAGAAACTACAACCACGCCATGCAAACGGAAAACTTGTCATGGTATTGATGACATAGGATGTGCATACGCAGACTTGTATGATTATTTGGAATTTTACCATGTTCGACAAAATTGGATATTCCGCACAGCGCTTGGACACTATATTTACAAGACATTTATCAAGCCCGTGCTTGTGGGTTTATACAAATCGGTTCCAAATCAAATTTTTGCAACAGCGATACAAAATGGTACCGCCACATATGACAAATGTTATCAAAGCTGTGTTTGTGATTTATGTGGAGACTATGTGCATCAAATATGGCGGGTTATAGGCTCGCACAAAGAATTGTTTCGTATTGGTGTAGCATGTTGTTATCCCCTTTTTGCATTTCTGGAGAATATAGGATGCGCTATTTACGAATTTCGTACAAAAGCAAATTTTGAGCTATCTATTGCTTTAAATTTGCTACCTTGTTTACTGAAACTCCAAACCGAGTACAATACACAAAAAACTTAAATTTTTTTTTCTTTTGTTTTGGCAAAAAAAAAGAAAAAAGAAAACTCAGATGGCTTTGTCTGCAATTGAAATTGGATCTGCTGCATTAGTACGTATAGGATACGATGAAACGTTGGCACATTTGCGTATAACAAGTCCCACGCCTATGTGGGTTTCTGTAAATTCGAATAAATTAACTCTACAAAGTACTTCACAGCAACTTTCTCAGATTATACCAAGTGTACGCACATGTATTTGTTACCCATTTACTACGCCTTGCAAAGCTTGTGAGATGTGTCCCAAATGTGAGGGACTAAAGTGCAAAAAGGAGGAAAAACAAGAATACAAAACAGAATGGATTATTCCAACGACTGTTGCTTTTTGTTTTATAACATTGCGTGGTACTGCAAGCGTATTGATGCAACGAGAACTAATATGTCGAAATAAAGAAGTTACTTTCCATCTTCACGACTCATCCTGTTTGCGTTTACAAGACAAAACAATCAAGCATCCACTGAGTCTTATGAAGTGCAATTTTTTGACAAGAACTATTGTATTAAATACATATGATACAAGCTCTGTGGATGGTGCCATGATTTGGACCAAAGCATTACGCATAAATGCACAAGAAAAGACATCGATTGTTAATTTTGGAGCATGCGATGAATTGGATGCATATACAAAAGGAAGTCCAAATATTCAAATTAATGTATCTGAAAAATGCGATGTCAACAAAGCACATGGTGTTATATTTGCACCAAATCGTGTACCAAACCCGAATTTTACGCCGGAGGCACTCGTGATGACACAAGAAGATCACGACGTTACCAAAGTCGCACCTACTAAAAAATCCAAAAAAGATACTCCGCCTGCGTATGAAGACGTATAAAAAAAATAAAACACGATTAAATGAATGGCGATTTTTATCTCTGCAGGAACATGGTTAACAAAAGAAGATTATAATAAAAAAGTAAGCGCTTGTTTGGATTATGATTTTTGTTCTTTTTGTGCTACTGATGGCGAGCACAAAGAAAAGGTTTGTGGTACAATCGCAACTCGTATTTGTCGGTTAGAAAAAGTTGATAAATCAAGATTTCGATGTGAAACGTGTCCGCTTGATATGTTGGACGACGACTCCGAATCCACAATGATATTAACACCGAGTTCGGATTCGAAACTCGCGCGTGTTAGTAAACATATTAATTCTCAAAAAAGAAGTATTTTCTTATTTCAAAATTAGGAAAAAAAAACACAGATGGCGTGCGCAATATGCAATCATGAGGAAGAATGCAAATGTGCGAATGCGCCAATTGGCACAAAAATCCAAACCTATAATAAAATGTTAGCAAATTGTGTTGGTAAAGCAATGGGATCGCCATATTCCGTGTCCATTGTTAATCCTCTTCCATTAAATTTGTACGACGATACTATCACGTGGTTTACAAACAATTTGAGTTATATAACGACACATTGGCCGATACAAGATACTGGTTTACAAGAACATATTTTGCGAATTTGTTTTCAATTAGCGTGCAAAATGGAAAAATTAGGGGGTTTGATTATGCGGCAAATTGTAGTTCGCAATGTCATCACAAATGTTGGTCTTGATGCATTAGCGCGTATGTTGGCATCTGCACTCACATCCATTAACAATAGTTGGAAAATAGAAGACTATACACCGTTTGGATTGGAATTCATGCGTCGAGAAGCGCATGATTTTGGCACATTTGACTGGTCGTATGATTTTCATCTTCGTCTCATAGACATATTGGTCTTTGATTTGCGAGAAATCATATTGGAATATGTGCCGATATGCAATTGTAAATGCTGTTTTACTGAAAACATGCCTCTGATTATTGGATGCGATATTTTACAATGTGGCATGCATCTCTGCTGTGAATGTTGTGCTGGTGTTGGATGTGGAGTTTGCGGAGAATATAAAGATGAATTAAATTGTATGTTATGCACTGCAGAATGTTCACTGTGTGCGATGCGAGTATGTTCTGCATGCTGTACGGATTGTTCCGAGTGCGATGACAAGGTAATATGTCTAAAGTGTACTAAATCATCGCACACTGTTTGTTGGAATTGCTCAAGACCCAAAAAAATCGCCAAGGTGTAATTTTATTAATATCCACAATAAGGATTCATGTTTTGACAAACATAGCTTCATTTGTTGTTTTGCTAATAGCCACCCAGTTTGTTAAATCTAATGTATAGTCATGAGAGTGTAATAAATATGGCTGTGTAGCAAACTCTTGAACGAGCTTTGAAAATAACCTGTGGAAAAAGATAGCTAGGATGTCTTTGAAAACAGTCTAAAATAGTTTTTGAGGTTAAGAGCATAAACTGAAATCAATTTATTTCTGCATATTGATATTGCATGGACAAATACATTCTGCCATATGACACAAACTTGCGAAGATTGAACATAACGATAGATTGGAGATTTGAACTTCACAACACCCCTGTACGTACTAACTACGACAACAGTGAATTGTCTCAAATCTCCATTAGTACTAACAATATTAAACTCCATGGTTTACACAAACACAACTTGCTACTACTACCGCGAGGATTTGAGAAAAAACTCTCCTGACTACCTACTACTTAACAACGACAACTGTCCACCGCCGACTACCACTACTCTACTACCTAATCCTTGTGCGTCTGTGTGGGAAATGGAAACCAAAAAACAATGCCTAAAAGAAAGGAGTGACTTCAAATACAACCAAAAACCTGGAGGGGCGCGAGATTCTTCGTATGTCATCCGAAACTTGCACCGCTCGTCTTCAGTGAGGGCGTCATAATTAATGTCCATACCACGAAGCCAAGCAATAAATGCTTTCAACTAAGACAGATGTCACAAAATGAGTGAGGATATGACCTGTAAATCCACGGCTGACACTGCCTGCTTCGACTTCGGAGCTGGGTCCTTGTATCGATTGTGAACTTGAGTTTCCCTCCTACCAATCAATCTCACCAAGATTCCGTACCGCTCGATTTCTTTGGGCTCAATGACCATGGCCGCAGCCACTCAAACAAACTAGGAATATTTTGGCAAACTTTTCTTTTTCTTTAGCGCCCC
>Ga0070667_100002590_pt1 | contig 15709 bp, 13 predicted proteins | sample KBSS33metaG_FD_64659 | JGI IMG/M metagenome (GOLD analysis project Ga0070667, IMG submission 64659) | Switchgrass rhizosphere microbial communities from Kellogg Biological Station, Michigan, USA - KBS S3-3 metaG | ecosystem: Host-associated > Plants > Roots > Rhizosphere > Soil ... | reverse complement strand
AGGGTAGAGCCCATCAATGTTCCCCCTCCTATCTTTCCAAAATTATCGGCTACATATACATCTCCTTTTACCAATGTCTCAATAGGCCATGCATTGGTATTGCCTTTTCTTCCGTCCCGCACGGTACCACGTGTCTTAATATTTTTTTCAATATCGGGCCGGCTGGGCATAAACATAGCTGTTACCGCTCGGCCAATCACCGGTTCATTGTTCACCGTTTTCCAATTGCCTTCAAACTGGTTGGTATAGCCCTCATTTTTCAAAACCGTCCATGCATCATCAATATTGATGTATTTCGCACGTACCAGTACATCATCGGGAATTTTTGGGCGACCATCTGCAAATCTTTCTCCCTTCCATTCGGAAGTGAGAAAAATCAGCTCGTCTTTGGAAATGGTCTGGGCGTATAACTGCGCATTAAATAAAATGCATAGTATTGAAAATGATATAGCAGCCAAATATTTTATCATTGCTAAAATTACTTTATCGGTAACAATTATTGTTGGTGATAACACCAACAATGGCGGAATGGCGGAGACTCGCGCCTCAGGTTTGACATCTCACGCCTCACGTCTCACGCCTCACGATCAATGTCCTTCTTTCTTTAAATAATCTTCAATCTCTGCAGGCGATACCGCCAGTTTTTTAGGGTATTTTGCCACCCATGCCCGGAATTCGTTCTTTATCGTGTCTGACCAATCGCCATGCACCTGCCCGGATGGATATTTGCCCAACTGCAGCATGTATCGTTCAAATTCATCGCGCAGGCCAACCAGTTCGGAATTTTTTACCAATTCTTCCACCAGGTAGGCCGGTATAAACACTACGCCATATTCATTTGCAAAGACCACATCGCCGGGAAAAACGGTTACTTCGCCAATGCGGATGGGCGCATTGATAGAAGTGGGTGTCATGTCTTTGATATAGGAGGGATCATGCCCCTTCACCCAGGCATTAAACCCCTTCGTGTCTTTGAGTTCCTGCATATCGCGCACCGAACCGTAAAATATTACACCCTTGCCGGTTTTACCGTATATGGCATTACCCAGGCTGGACCCGATTAAGGTTCCGTCTTTCACCTTTCCATAGCCATCTGCTACATAGATATCTCCCTTTGTAAGTATATCAATGGGCCAGATATTAATACCACCTTTTTGCGAACGCCCTTCTGCCCGCCCCGTTTTTTTTATGAGTGAATCCAGGTCGGGCCGCGAAGGCATAAACTGCGCGGTTACCACGCGCCCCACCATGGTTTCGCCGGGCTTGAGGATAATCCAGTCTTTTTCTACCTGGTTGCGGAAGCCCTTGCGGCCCAGGAAACCCCATATTTGTTCCAGCGTAGCATTCTGTAAATGTTCGAGCATGATATCGGCTACTTTCGGACGGCCATCCGCAAAACGCTCTCCCTTCCATTCCTGTGTCAATGCTTTAATGTATTCCGGCGATGCACCGATATTTTGTGCCTGTAAAAAGATGGCACAGCCAATAATTGATAAGACCAATACTGTTTGTTTAAGCATATGCAATCGTATAAAATTTATCAATAGATTATTTATTTGCTGCCAGTCGTTGGTAATAACGCCAACAGCGGCACTGTTATACTAATCCAAAATGAATATACCCATTATTTGAACTGTTTACACTTCCGGCCGCGAAAAACAACTTTAAGTGGATGATCTCAATTTCTCACATTTCCACATTTTTCACATTTCCACATTTTATACTTTCAAAACCCCTGCTTATTATTGCTGATGGCCTGCATGAGACCGCGCATATAACCAAAGGCGAACAATGAACCTATATTGCTATAACCTGGGTGCTCGTTGCTGTCGCCCGCCATGGTGGGTACGTGATCCGGGCGTATCGGCCCTTTAAATCCAATATCGTAATAGGCTTTCATGGCAGCATACATATCTATCTGGCCTTCATCGTGAAAAGTCTCAGTGAACTTTGTGCTGGGTTTGTTGCCGCTCAGATCCTGTACGTTCCTGAAATGCACAAAATGAATAAGCCCGCGTTTGCCAAAATCATTTATTACCGTGGGAATATCGGCACCCATCAAAGAAAAATTGCCCTGGCACATAGTAATACCATTACTGGGGCTTTTTACCATGTTCAGCATACGGTTGAAATTTTCTACGTTGGTCATAATACGTGAAATGCCTTTGATGCTTTCTACCTGAGGATCATCGGGGTGCATAGCCAGCTTCATACCAATTTTTTCTGCCTCGGGCACTACGGCTCTTAGAAAATATTCCAGGTTTTTCCAGAGTGTTTCTTTTGATACTTTGCCGTACTCGGTATCCGGCAAATTTTTTATGTCTTCATAATCAAATGCCGTTACCAGCGCTCCTCCACGTCCGGGTGCATCCATTTTCGTTCTATACCAGCTTATCACCGGCATCCAGTTATAGCAGATAACGTTAATACCGGCATACTGTTTCAGGTTCTTCATGAACGTTATGAAACCGGCTATCTCTTCGTCTCTGCCTTCGAGCCCCAATTTTGTTTTGTTGCCCAGTAAGGGGGGCCCTTCAATTACATTCAACCGAAGCCCCGCTTTTTCCCAGGCCTCTTTATTGGCCAGCAGCACTTTTGGATCCCAGGCTTTCGCATCATTTACGCCGCTGAATGCTGCATTAATGCCCGATACGGCGCCAAAAACCTCCAGTTGTTTCATAAATGCTATCCGCCGTTCGTCCATGCCTGTAAAATAGGCCTCACTCATTTGCATACCGGCGTCCCTTATTGCCGTGAACGAATCTTCTTTGCTGTTTCTCCCGGAGCTGATGTTGGGCGCGGCAATGGCAGAACCCAATCCGCCCAGGGAGACAGCGGATGCCAGCGTGGCGCTTTGTTTTAGAAAATCCCTGCGGTTATTTTTCATACGACTGCTTTTAGAATCGAAAGTTGTTGGTGGAAGTATAAAGTTCCGAATTGGTTTTCAAAATAAGACAGGTGCTATGTTGAATCCAATACTATTATGATGCATTCCTGTGCTTATTTTTCAAAAGATTCTCCGGCAAAATACGCGTTGTTACCTCAAAAACTGTAAAAGCCCTGCTCACTTACTGCCGCTTGGTTAACTTTGCCGCGATGAAAAACAAAACGGGGCTATTGATTTTACACATTACCGGCTGCATAGCTTTTTTGTCGCTGCCCGTATTGCTATCCCCCGATGTGTCCTGGGATTTTCATTTTATTAAGCTACCACCTTTTCAGGAAGATTTCGTTAGTTATACATTGCTATTGTTGTTTTTTTATTTGAATTATTTTTTACTTGTACCGCGCCTTTATTTTAAACAGAAATTTCTATTTTATATTTTCTGCATTGTAGCCAGTTATGTAGCCATCGCCCTATTGCCGCATCTCATTGTGCCTGGTAATCATGGAGGCCCAAGGTCTGCTTTCCAGGCAGCTGTCCGGGCGGCGGCGCCTTTGAACAGCGAGGATATCGAAATGCAATTGAGGGGTATTGATAGTAACACATCGGAAGGGCAAACCCGCGGAACCCCGCCTGCAGGCTTTCGCGATCCCCAGGCACTCAATAAAGACAGCGCCGAACTTATACCAGCCCAAGGCCATACTACCCACCCTGGCCCTCCGCCCTCCGTTGATCGCGGGCCAGGTTTTTCATCTAAGAAGCCGCGTTTTGAAAACCTGTTCCAGTTTATGATGGTATTGGTACTGTCTGCTATGATAAGAATCAACAACCGCCTGAAACAAATTGAAAAGGAAAAGGTAAATGCCGAGCTTTCTTATTTAAAAGCGCAGATAAACCCGCATTTCCTTTTTAATACCCTCAACAGCATTTATTCTTCGGCAATAGATGAAAATGCAGACAATACAGCGGCCGCGGTGGTAAAGCTTTCGGGTATGATGCGGTATGTGATCAGTGAATCGCATCATCAATATGTTCCCCTCGAAAAAGAACTCAGCTATGTAAGCGATTATATTGAATTGCAAAAGATCCGGTTGGGTGAAACGGTTCATCTTGACTATACCGTATCGGGCAACCCGGCAAGAAAACAGATTGCGCCGCTGATCCTGATCTCATTTATTGAAAATGCTTTTAAACACGGTGTAAATCCTGAAGAAGATTCCAGCATAGATATTGAAATAACAATTGACGGGGATATGCTGCACATGTCGGTACTCAACAATAAGGTAAATACCGTGAACGGGCATGCATCTAAAAACAATGTGGGGCTGGAAAATACCGTAGGCCGCCTGAAATTGCTCTATCCGTCAAAGCATGAACTGGTTATTAAGGAAGATGAGAAAGAATACATGGTATTACTGAAAATAAACCTGCAATGATTAAAGCAATCGCCATAGACGATGAACCCCCGGCACTGAAAGTGATTGAGAATTTCTGCAGCAGAACAGAAGATATATCGCTGGAAAAAACATTTACGATGCCAGCAGAAGCGCTTAAGCATTTGCGGAAATTCCCGGCAGACCTGGTATTTCTTGATATACAGATGCCGTCAGTGAATGGCCTTGATTTTTATAAATCTATCCGGCAGGATACCATGGTCATTTTTACAACCGCCTACAGCGAATATGCCGTGGAAGGATTTAACCTGAGCGCGGTAGATTACCTGTTAAAACCATTCACTTTTAAACGTTTTCAGCAGGCGGTTGCAAAGGCGATGGATTATTACAACTATAAAAAACAGGGCACCAGCGAAGCCTCCAAATATCTTTTTATTCGTGCAGACTACAGCCTGTTGAAAATAGCCCTGGCGGATATCATATATATTGAGGGGCTGGATGATTATCTTAAAATACATCTTGCCGGCGGCCATCCTGTAGTAGCAAGAATGACGATGAAAGCAATGATGGAGAAATTGCCCGATCGTGAGTTTGTGCGCGTGCATCGTTCTTACATTATTCCTTTTAACCGCATAGAAAGTTATCGTAATAAAACCATCATGATTGCAGGTGAAGAAATCCCCACTGGCAGCAGTTACGAGGAGAATTTCTTAAAACACTTTAACAAATAACAGCTTTACCCGCATCATTGCCCCGCTTCGCCGCATTTGCTTTTTTTAGCGTTTGTTTTTTGCAATTTTTGTGTGAGCAGTTCAGTTATTACCAACATGCCACTGACAGCAACACATACTAAAAAACAAAACCATGGAACACTCAAGAAAAAACTTTCTAAAAAATTTTTTGATAGGTGCTACTTCGGTACCGCTTATCCTGGAAGCTTGTAAAAAAGATACTGTTACAGAAACTACTACCACCACTACCACAACAGGCACTACTACCACTACAGGAAGTTGTACGGTAACGCCAACAGAAACAGGCGGTCCTTTTCCTACCATCACGCCTTCTTCCCTTGTAAGGTCCGATATCAGGCTTGACAGAACGGGTGTTGCATTCACGATCAATATTACCATTAAGAATAAGAATAACGGCTGTGCAGCACTTTCGGGCGCGTTGATAGATATATGGCATTGCGACAAAGACGGCTACTATTCTGAATATGGGGGCACCAGTATGCAAACGGTTGACTACACGGCTGTACATTTTTTAAGAGGCAGGCAAACAACCGACGCTAACGGATTGGTAACCTTCACATCCATATTTCCAGGATGGTACCAGAGCCGCGCCACACATATCCATATTCATATTTATAATTCAGCAGGAACATCGCTGCTGATTTCCCAAATATCATTCCCCGAAGGTTCCACCAGCGCTGTAGCGCTTGTAAATGCCAGCACGGCAAATGGCTATACAAAAGGCATGACGGGCTATACGTATAACGCATCCGATGATGTATTTAAAGATGATACAACCGGAGCCCAGACAGGTACTGTAACAGGCAGTGTTTCCGCAGGCTATGCGCTTGCCATTACGCTCTATGTAGCGGCCTGATAATTTCCCGTTATCCAATGTCCTTTTTTTTATAATCAGTAAGGCGTTGTAAAAAGCGAACGCCTTACTATTTCTTTCATTACCGATGCCAAAAAGAGCCATCCGTCTTTGCTACAGAAAAATAATTGATACTTCTTCACAGAAGACATGGGACAAATATGTGTTTGAAAGCACGTATGCGGAATTCTTGTTGCAGGTACAATTTTACAACCAGGAAAAGAAATACAACAGCTTCGCTGAAGTATTGCTGAATATACCTGCTGCCGAAAAACTTCATTTTCTGGTGAGCGCCGCGGTTACAGGATACCTGCAGCAACTGGGAAGCAGGATACCTGATATAACAGACAACCTTGGGAAGCATTTTCTCAATTTTAAAAATTACCGTTTTGAAATTATCAACTCCCATATAAAAAATAAAGCTAGCCACCAGGTAGCAATCAATTTTATTAGCGAACCATTGATCTGGCACGATACTATCGGGTCTTACCTGCTTGTATCGGATGCCGGCAGTGAAAAAAAAGAAGATGGCGTTATAACCAATCTGGTACAACTACAACCATTTCTCAGTATCTGCTCACTTAAAGAAGAAACGACATGATACAGCAGTCAAAGGGAAAAATATTTCTGGCCGACCAGCGGGGTTTAAATGAGACAGCATCGTTTCGCAGCATGAACACCTTCAATTTTGGAAAATATTTTAATGAGCATAAGCAAGCTTTTGGTGATATGTATGTGTTAAATGACGATACATTGGCCGGCGGATATGCAGTTAAAATGCTCATAGAAGAAGACTCCTTTATTATACTGGTTCCCGTAGCAGGTGCTATAGAGTATAAAGACAACCATGGAAACAAGAACATCATTGCGGCTGGGCAGGTACAGGCAGTATGGCTGTATAGGGGATGCGTCATGGAAATAAATAATCCTTTCAGCGATCAACCGGTAAATTTTTTGCAGCTATGGTTCAGGGCTAACAAACCAATACAGCCCCGCTTTCTCCAGCTTATTACTTATAACGATGTGAACGAAAACCTGAACAGCCTTGTAAAAGCGCTTCCCATAGACCTGGATACCAATACCCTGCCTTTTGAACTTGCCATCGGAAAATTTTCCGGAAGGGGAGAAACAGTATATCATCCCGCAAGCCAGAACAACCGCATTTTTGTATTTGTAATTGAAGGAGCATTTGAAGTAGAAGGCAGGCTGTTGCATGCGGGGGATGGGCTGGCATTATGGGAAGCAAAAGAAGCGGAAATGGAAGCATTGAGCAATGATGCTATCATTCTGGTTATTGAACATTAAATATTAACCCGGATGATACTGCCCATACAATGTCGCATACCTGCCCCTTAATTTTCCTCATAATCCTGTTTGACAACTATTTTTCTTTAACATACCTGAATTCATTTCCCTGCAATAAAGGGTGGGCGCCGCTTAACTCACCGGCTTCCCATTGTAAACTAAAATCCTTGAAAAATATTTCGGCGATCCAGGGCTCCAGCCTGAATTCGAAATAATTGTGTTCAGGATCTACACTAAAGACAGATTCCCTATCGGGACAAAGCCGGAACAGCAGCGCAATTTCGGTGCCCCTTGTTTGATTAAAACTCAGTTCGCCATGACTGTTTGTTCTTCCGTTTACAATACCGGCGGGTGTCTTTAGCGCAACATTTGAATAAGAGAGAATCATGGTGTTTTTGTCAACCATTTTGATAATAGTTTGGTGCCCCGGTATCGTTTTGCTGGTTACCATTGCATAGTCTTTTGGCGGGCGGATGGCTGTGCTGTTCAAAATAATATGCCCGTTCCGCAAGCTCCATTTACCGGTTCCCCCGCGATCCAATGCGCCCTGCGAGAAAAAGAATTCAAAACTGGAATCTGGTTTTAGTTGAACCACGGAGGCCGTTTCCATTACCCCGGTTAAAAAATAAACGCCGGCAACGGTTGCTGTGTCCTGTGCATTGGCAGATAGCATCATAACAAAATATAAAGATGAATGAATGAATGTTTTTACAAGTAAACCGGGTATTTTTTTTATTGTGCGCATTTTCTACAACGATAATTAATACCGAAATTACACCCGGTGCGGGAAATAAACGAACTGGTTTACCGGAGTGCAGTAAACATGCTGCCAAGGCAACGAAATTGAATATTGAAACGTTCACCGCTGCAATACTTCCATAAAAAACCCGCTGAAGTATCAGCGGGTTTTAGTACTTAACATTTATTTATGTTTTACCATCTTCCACGGCCATTGCCCCTGCGTTCATCATTGCGCCAATGCTTGTCACGACCGTAACCGCGGCCATTGTCATGATCCCAGCCACGTCTTTCATCACGGCCATCCCAACGGTTGTCATGTCCCCAGCCACGGCCCCTGCCTTCAAACTCGGGGCGACCGTATCCACCGCGGCCAAAATCACGATCTCTTATTACTACCTGGTCGTGCCTGTACCGGTAAGGAGCGTAGGCGATACGGTGCCTGTCAAAATGCATCCAGGGGTTGCGCTCATTAATAACCACTTTGTAACCTGAGTACAAATCATAATTTCCGCAGCGGGAGGGCAAAGAAGAACTATACACCCAATTGCCGCCATCAAAATAAACGAACTGTCGCCGCGGAACACAATAGTACGCTTCTACATCGGGCAGGTAATAATTCTCTGCATAATCGTACCCTGAAGGACCCCATGCCGGTTGTACACCAATGTTGATGCTCGCTTGAAACTGTGCGTGCACTTTATTTATAAGAATACTGCACGCTGTAATCGCACTGAGTAAAAGTATTTTTTTCATATCTGTATTTTTAGCAGTAGTAATTCAAACGAGATACCAGATTAACCAAAAACTGTTATAGAAACGTAAATATAAATGCGTAATAAAATTTGTGAATCCCCTATTAAACCTTCCGAAAAAAAATACTCTAAGCGAGTCTATCTGTCAAAAAACTGTTATCACCTGCCGAAATCCAGTTGCGGTTATTCCTCCTCCGATTGTTTTTTTTGCCCTTTCATCAGCGGTTTTGCTGCTTTGGTATAATTGTGTCTGAACTGCTCCGCGGATAAAGTAGCTTCAATATTCCATTATAAACCAAAAATGCTGTTATGAAAAATTTCATGAGCACACTGCTTGCCATTATGGCAATAAGCTGCACGTTGCAGCAAACACATGCACAACTAACCGCTTTGCCGAGTGGCGGAAACAAAAAGGCATCGGTCAGCGAACGTGTTGGGCTCACGGATATCACTATTCACTATGATAGACCCGCCGTAAAAGGGCGTGAAGGGCAGATATGGGGCAAGCTGGTGCATGTTGGCTATACCGATCTTGGTTTTGGAACCAGCAAAGCCGCGCCCTGGAGAGCCGGTGCCAATGAAAACACCAGCATTGAATTTTCGACATCTGTAAAAATTGAGGGCCAGCCTCTGGCCGCCGGTAAATACGGATTTTTTATCGCTTATGATCCCAATGAATGCACACTTATCTTTTCTAAAAACGCTTCTTCCTGGGGCAGCTTTTATTATAATGATAAAGAAGATGCATTGCGCGTAAAAGTAAAACCGGTTTCAGCAGATAAGAGCGTAGAATGGTTGAGATACGAGTTTGTGAATGAAACGGAGAACAGCGCTGTAATTGCGTTGGAATGGGAAAAGCTGGTGATCCCTTTCAAGGTGGAAGTTGATTATATTAACGAACAAATTGCATCTTTCCGGAATCAATTGCGTGGACAGGTGGGTTTTACCTGGCAGCCATGGGACCAGGCGGCACAATGGTCGCTGCAAAGAAATGTAAACCTTGATGAAGGGCTTTTATGGAGCGATTCTGCCACCAGCCCGAACTTTGGTGGCGCACAAAGCTTCCAGGCCTGGAGCACCAAGGCGCAAATACTCAATAAACTTAACCGCGGCAAAGAGGCAGACAGCATTATGAAAAAAATGCTGCCGCTGGCCAGCATGCAGGAAGTGCATGTATATGGCCGTTCACTGATAGCCCAGAAGAAACCCAAGGAAGCATTTGATGTATTTAAAATGAATTACGATAAGCACCCCAACGAGTTTACCACCAATGTAGGAATGACAAGAGGTTATTCCGCTACCGGTAACTATAAAAAAGCGCTCGAATTTGCGCAGAAAGCCCTGTCACAGGCTCCTGATGCCATTAATAAAACCAGCCTGGAGAGAATGACAAAATTATTACAGGACGGCAAGGATGTGAACTAACCTAAGCTCCTGAAAAATATTCAATGTTCAATGTTCAACACACAATGTTCCTATTGTATCTGCAGAACAGTGTGTGTTGAACATTGATTTTTTTTCTTCATCGCTCATCGGCACTTGGCCCATACATACCCGGAACGGCGATATCCAGCAGGCGCAGGTATACAGACAATTGCCCGCGGTGGTGCACCAGGTGGTTAAAGGCAAAATTTCTGATCATTACTTTCCGCGGCATCTGGAAAGCAATTTGTTCACCGCGGCGTACAACAAACTGCTCACCCAATATTTCATCCGAAGCGTTTTGCAACGCCGATACAGCAGCAGCCTGCTTTTCTTCAAATACGCGCAGTAATGCGGCCGAATCTTCATAGGTGCCGCGGAGCATGGGTGCGCCGCCAAAGTCAAACTCGTTCGCTTCCAATGTGCGGTTAACCCAGACCGGTATCTCTGCTATATGGGCAGCCAGCCTGCCAATGGTCATGGATTTATCATGTGGTTTCCAGGCAAATTTTTCCTGGGGCACTTTTGCCAGTATTTTACGCGTATTATTGGCTTCATTTTTTAGCTCTGCTATCAAGGCATCTTTTTGTGGCATCTTTATTTATTTTAATTACAGACAGTTTAAAAATAAAAAAACTCCGGCACTTGGCCGGAGCATTTGAAAACCTGTTTTATTCTTCCAAAGCATTATCGCTTTATGAATTTATCTATCAGCAACGCTTCCTTCCCCATGATAATTTCTACAATATACAATCCTGCAGGTAGCTGACTCACCGGAAGCTGTTCGTCAAACTGAAGCTGGTTCTTCTGGAAGGTTTTGGTAAACATAACAATACCAGACATATTAGTAACCCTTACCAGCACAGTACCCATACTATCTGCGATGGCGTGTATATGCAGCTTGTCGGAACAAGGGTTGGGATACAGGCTTATCAGCTTCAGGTAACGTGTTGAGCTTACCACAGTAACTTTCAAAGTGGTGGTTGCTTTTTGTCCATAGTTGTCTGTTACCGCTAACTGGAAAACATACGCACCGGGTTCAAGATTGGTTGCCGTGGTAAGGCCTGCATCGCTGTTACCGATGACAGCGGTAGTTGGTCCCGACAGTTGTTGCCAGTGATAATGTAAAGTCGATGCCCCGTTGGTTGGATAAGAATGGGTACCATTGAGTATAGCGTATCCGTTAGGGAAATTGATGGTAGTATCCTTCCCTGCATCCGGAACAGCGAGCAACGAAGCCGTAACAATAATATTCACATCGGCGCTGGAGCTAAGCCCGTTTGCATTGGTAACGGTAAGGGCAACGGTATAATTACCAATCGTTAAATTGCTGATATTGGGCACAGCGGTATTGGCCCCTGCAATCGTAAATTCGTTTGGCCCTGCTATTTTCGTCCAGCTATAGGTTAAGGCGGCACCAGATGGGTCGTAGGAAGCACTACCATTCAGTGTTGTGCTGTTTGATGGCAGCACCAAACTGATATCGGCAGCACCTACATTGGCGACCGGTGGAACCGGGGCTGCAGGGCTAACGGTAATGTTTACGGTATCCTCGCTGGAGACTCCCTGCACGTTTGTTACTTTTAACTGTACCTGGTAAGCGCCTTCGACAAGATTGCTTACTGCCGGGGTAGCAGTTGATGCACTGGAAATCGTAAACGATGCAGGGCCTGAAATTTTTGTCCACGCAAATATCAACGCGCCGCCACCCGGGTTGTATGATTGATCGCCGTTGAGGACTACACTGTTTGTTGGCAGGGTAATATAAAAATCTGTTCCAGCATTGCTTACCGGTGTGTATACCGGCATTGCGCTCACTGTTACTACTACAATATCTTCAGCAGAAGAACCCTGTGTATTGGTAACAGTTAGTTTAATCTGGTAAGAACCTTCTACCAGGTTGCTGATAGTGGGTGAAGCGGTGTTTTCATTCACAATATTGAATGAAGCAGGCCCGGATACTTTTGACCAGGCATAAGTTAATATGCCCCCGCCGGTGCTGTACGATGCAGAACCATTTAAGGCGGTACTGTTGGAAGGCAGTGTAAGGCTTATATCTGAGCCGGCATTGGCTACTGCCACAGGTGATGCCGCTACTACAATATTTATAAAATCGGTGGCGCTGGTGCCGGTGGTGCTGGTAACCGTTAGTTTAAGCTGGTAAGTGCCTTCCACCAAATTACTGATTGAAGGATTTGCCGTAGAATCGCCGGTAATATTGAAGGAAGCAGGCCCGGAAACTTTCGTCCACACATAAGTTAACGCGCCGCCACCCGGCATGCTGGAACTACTGCCATCCAATGCAGTTGAGTTAGCGGGTAATACCAAATTGATATCTACTCCTGCATTTGCAACAGGAACAGGCGCTGGTTTAACAATAACTGTTACTATATCTGTATTGCTTAACCGGTTGGTATCTGTAACCGTTAACTGCACCTGGTAGGTTCCTTGTATCAGGTTACCCACTGTAGGCGTGGCAGTAGAATCGCCGGTAATGGAAAAAGACGCCGGGCCGGATATTTTCGTCCACACATATTTTAATGTACCACCGGTACTGGTAGACGAGCTTCCGTTTAAGTTAGTACTGTTGACAGGCAATGTAATGGTGATGGTGCCACCCGCCTTCGCTACCGGTGGGTATACCGGAACAGGGCTTACTGCTACAATGATAATATCACTGCTGCTGCGGCCCTGGGCATTCGTAACCGTCAACTGGAACTGGTAATTTCCCTGAACCAGGTTTTTGATTACCGGTTGCACACTTGTATCTGAAGCAAATACGACTGCGGAAGGGCCGGACATTTCTGTCCATTTATACGTAAGGCTGCCGCCGCCGGGGTTGTATGAGGCTGCCCCACTCAACGTGATGGAATCTTTTGGCAATACTAAACTGGTATCTGCACCCGCATTGGAAACAGGATACGTGATACCGGTAACATATTCCCTGGCGCCGATATCGTAGGCAGCGCTTTGCGGTCTCAGTACACCGTCAATATCATCATTGACCATGCTAATGGTTTTGCCTTTGTCGATAGCCGGTGAACTAATATCAAGAAAGCAGCTGGTGTCTTCTTTAAGGCCTAATTCGGCAAAGGTTCGGGCATACAAATTATTAGAGGTATCGGGAACTGTTACGTTCAATTGTTGATATATGAAATTCCACGCCGGATTATACGGTTTGTCGCGCTGAATATTAAAACCCAGGTTATTTTTTATTTCAATGGTTCCACCCATGGCATCATAGGTGTCCACCATGGAACAGCTCCAGTCATAGGCGCTTAAATTGCCGAATGTGTTATTGTAGATTTTATAGTTGCAATAGTGCAGGTAAGACGAATAGGCCATGTCTGCCGGTGTAATTTGCGCTTCGATCGCCGAATATTTCCTGGAATTCACCATTACGTTATTATACACATTTACTGCGCCCACTGCATCCAGGCTGAATCCATGCGCACGCAGGCCACTGCCCCAGTAATCAGAGATATAGTTATGGTGCACATCGCCGTTCCCATACAGGTAGATAATGCCGGTATGCCTGAAATCATTTTTGCCAAGGTGTGAAAAGCGGTTGTGGTGAATATTGGCGTTAACCACTTTATTCAGGTGCAGCACATCTTCCTGGTCGGTGTAATCCACTGTGCAATACCCGACTTCCAGTTTGCGTATCATGTTTCGCAGCCCATCATCTAAAATTGTGGTATACACGCCTACCTGCAAAAAGGTAGTCATAATATTGTATGCGCTAATATGCAAAAACTTCAGATCATAAAACAGGCTGTTGGCATTATTAGTGCCATCGTAATAAAGAGAAGGGTTGTACAGGAAAATGCTGTAATCAGCAATATTCAGCATCTTGATATAGCTGAAAGATACACCCGACATGGATCCGTCTATATAAATAGCCCTTATCAGGTCATGCATATAAAATCCAAAGTCTATTCCGGGTGTTCCATCGCCCCTGATGTCTACGTTGGTAAGATTTGAGAACCAGGAAGGCTGTGGATCATTGAATTCTACCTGGCCGCTGTTCATAATATAAATTCTATGACCAGGACTGGCAGTGATATTCTTGAAAGTCATGTTTTTGTACTTGCCGGGGTTGATCATCACCGTGTCATCGTCTTGCAGGCCCAGCGTTGCCTGGGCATTGGGATAATCAATAAAGCCGCTGCCGGTGCCAACATAAATTTTCTTTCCCTGGGCAGTTGAACGAAAGGAAAAACCCGTGATCAGGAAAAGGGTTGCTAACAAAAAAAATAGCCGGTAATAAATACGGTTGCTTAGGGTTTTCATAGATGGATATTGACTTTTATCTGAATTTGTCCAATTTTATACACACATCAGTTTTGGTTTAGCGATTACTTACAAATTTTTGGCCAAAAAACAGCACAATGCGGGTATCTCAGAGACATTTGGGACTTGTCATAATTTTTTCCACCAAATGCGGATATTTACTAACGATTATCGATGATTTTTTTTTATTCCGGCGTAGTACAAACGTATTTTTACGATTTTTAAATTGTTTTCCACATGTACGCAATAAAAAAAAACTGCGGCCAGGACAAATTCTGTGAATATGATATAAATGAGAAAGCAATTAACCGTTGGTTAATTGCTTTGAAAGTGTAATATTTGGCAGGGTCAAACTTCTTCCTTTACTGTTTTTCCATATTCCTGCTGCAATTTTTTTTGAATTTCAAAAGGAACGGCCGTGTATTCTGAAAACTGCATGGTAAATTTGGCCCTTCCCTGGGTAAGCGATCTGAGCGAAGAGGAGTAATCATGCATTTCTGCCAATGGAACTTTAGCAACGATGCGGGTAAACTGCCCCTCCCTGTCCATGCCCTCCACTACTGCACGGCGCCCCTGCAAATCTCCCATCACACTGCCAGTCAGGTCGTCCGGACAAAGAATGTCTACTTTGTTAACAGGTTCCAATAACTGTGGTGCGGCTTGCTGAAAAGCCTGCCGGAAAGCCTGCAATCCCGCAATCTTAAAAGAAATATCATTGCTGTCAACCGGGTGCATTTTACCATCGTACACACATACACGCACATCGCGTACATACGATCCTGTTAGCGGGCCTTCATGCATTTTTTCCATAACGCCTTTCAGTATCGACGGAAGAAACCTGGTATCGATGGCGCCGCCCACAATGCAATTATAAAATAGCAGTTTGCCGCCCCAGTCAAGATTGTATTCTTCCCGCCCGCGCACCGTCAACCCTTTCGGTTCCTGCATCCCTTCAAACCATGGTTCAATGCGCATGAACACTTCTCCAAACTGTCCGTTGCCGCCACTCTGTTTTTTATGCCGGTAGCTGGATTCTGCGCTACTGCGAATGGTCTCGCGGTAAGGTATACGCGGTTTATTAAAGAGCACATCCAGGTGATGAATGTGCTCAATCTTCCACTTAATAATTGCCAGGTGTAATTCTCCCTGGCAATGCAGCAATACCTGTTTCAGCTCAGGTGAAACTTCTACCCCGATAGTAGCATCTTCTTCGCGCAGCAAGTGCAGGGCGGCTGATAATTTCTCCTCCTCTCCTTTCCGTGCACTTTCAATGGCTATCGTCATGTTGTATGCAGGAAATTGGATGGGCTCCA
>Ga0070667_100002589_pt1 | contig 15709 bp, 11 predicted proteins | sample KBSS33metaG_FD_64659 | JGI IMG/M metagenome (GOLD analysis project Ga0070667, IMG submission 64659) | Switchgrass rhizosphere microbial communities from Kellogg Biological Station, Michigan, USA - KBS S3-3 metaG | ecosystem: Host-associated > Plants > Roots > Rhizosphere > Soil ... | reverse complement strand
GAGGTACTGGCTCTCGTTCTTCTTCAGATACTCCTCCAGTTCTGCGTCGGACGGCGTCCCGCTGGTATCCGCAAGATCGTCGATCAGGAAATTCATCTTTTGCACGAGCCGCTGGCGAATCACATCGTCGCCTTCCTCCAGCCCAAGGGACTTCGCTTCGCGATATAACAACTCTTCTTCCACATACTGATCGCTGAGATCCTGCAATTCGCGAGGGCTCATCGCGTCCAGTTGCGACTCGAAATAGTCGGGTTTGAATGCTTTGTTGCGGTACTGGAGGTAATTCAGCAGCGATGCCTTGTCGACGACGATCCTTTTACCGGAAATCGGCCTCGATGCATCGCGATGGCTCCACGAGTACATTCCGAATAGCAAGCCTCCGGCAATCAGGAAATGCAGAAGCGGCTCCCGAACAATTCGATTCAGATTCACCGAGAGGCCTGGGATGCCGGAGGCGTGTACCAGATTGGCGAAGAGTATGCTCTCTCCTGGATCGTCGCAGGCTGACCCGTGTCCTTCACATCGATGCCCAGCGCGACGGCGTCATAGAGGGAATGACGTGGCGTCGGAATTTCGATGACGCGAACATAGTAGAACGCTCGCTGGGCCGGATTAAAATCCGGATCGGTCCAGACCGTGGCCAGCTGCGCTGCTCCAATCGTGTTGGTGTATTTTGCCGATTTCACGTCGACGGTGTTTCCGACCGCAGGCAGTTTTCCTTTGGAATCGATCTTTCGGTTTCCGGACCAGACCACATCGTAGATGTGTTCGTGAGTCTGGCCGGCGGCGTCGAGCCAGCCTTTGATGACCTGGACGCGATCGAGGTTGCCGCTGATTGGATCCTTGACGGCATGAATGAGAAGCGACGGGGCTTTGCCTTTCGGCGCATTCGAAAGATCGCCACCCATCGGGATGCCTTTGCTGTAACCCGGAGTCGCAACATCCCGCGCATTGGCGTCGGCCGGCACAAACGAAAATCCGCCGAAGACGCGCAGCGCGATGCGCGGTCCGGTCGTGGCATAAACTTCCTTGCGCGTGAAAGCGGCGGCAATTGCTTCTCTGGTGTTTGCCGTGGCCCACACGCCGGCTATTCCTCCTGCCGACATCTCCCATGCCGGAAATATCACCGGAGCCGCGGGTTTGTACCGATCCTGCGGAAGCGAATCCACCACCAGTTTTCCCCAGTAGTCGGTTTCCTCAACCGAGGAGAGTCCGGTGTGTGAATCGGATGCGCCGATCATCCCGAACTTGTAGGGATTCACGCCGATGGTTTGCTCCATTTCAAGACCGCGCAGCATCGCGGATCGCGCATAGTCCGCCTTGTTGGACGGAGTTGGAGCACCGCCCAGGAGTTTACGACGGACTTCAAACTCGGCGAACTCGTCGTTCGGCGAAAGCTCCGGATGAACCTCAGACGTTCCCTTCATCTGGGTGACTTCCATCACAGGCTCCCATCGGATTCGCATTCGGGCATATTCGGCCGTCATCGGCCGACCCATGCTGTCGACCATATCGAACATCAGTCCGCCGGAGAGATTGGAGTTGTGAGGGATGGCGATGAACTCCGCGCCGGTTTCCCGTTTGGTTCTTTCCAGGAAGGCCCAGAGGTCTTCGGGCTTCTGGCTGTCATTTGCAGTGAATGGAAGAAATGTCCTCGCGGTTGCAGCATTGGCGGTCGTGAAGACGACGCGATGCAGGTTCTTTCCGCCCGGATGAACGGTCCATTCCCACCCCACGAATGCGGTAAACTTCCCGGGTTCATTGTTTCGCTCCGCTATATCCACCTGCTTGCCCCAGATGTTCTGCCGGATGGCTGCGGTTTCCATGTCGCGGTTCCGCTGCTGGACATCGGCGGGAGCCAGGCCCCTCATGCCGCCAGCAGGATTCTGCTTCAGGGAAGCCTGAAGGTTCTTCCCCCACGTTGTCGCCATGATCAAGGGATTTCCCTTCACGGTTTCCGCCTGCAGCGCCATTTGTTCGGCGTGATCCGAGACGACCAGAAAATCGAGCGGACGCAAAATGTGGACCTTCACCTTCAGCGAGGAATGGAGAACGGGCAGTCCTTTGGCAAACCGAAACGCCGTGTCGGGATCCGCGTTGAAGTTACCGGTCTGGAAGGCATCCAGCGAGTTGGATGTATGCAGGTGCGTGTCGCCCCAGAGCAGTTGCGTCCCCTGCGCGTTCGAGGTGCCGGCGCAAAGGATCAAGATAATGGACACAAAAAGTAGGTGCACCCAAACGCTCGAATTTTTCACGAATGCTCCTGGTTCCCAAAAGTGTTCAGTCTTATATCTCGGCTGCCGTTTGAATTCAATTATTCGGTCGATTTCCCCTGTAGGAGCTCTATGAAGCTGTGAGTAAATTGAATGTGTGAAAGAAATTCACGCGAGGGGTGGTGGTTCCAAAGCCGCATTCCCGCGGGATATCGCTTCGGAACCACCCCGGCGCGCCATCTCTTGATGTCCCACCCCTCCTGACTCAGGAGGGGAAAAGTCCTTATCATTATCATTGCTGAATTCATCACACCTTGAATATCCGCCCCTGCCGGTTTGACTTCGACGTCGAAAGGACATAATGTGCCGTGGAGATACTCGATTTGCGTGGAGACTTGAAAATGCGATATTTAAAACTGTTTTCCTGGATTGCACCCTTTGTACTGGCTGCGGCCACACCGCTCATGGCCCATCATTCGTTTGCCGCGGAATACGATGCTTCGAAACCCGCCAATCTCACCGGCAAGGTGACGAAGGTGGAGTGGACGAACCCACACGCGTTTTTCTATATCGATGTAAAGGATGAAAAAACCGGTCAGGTCTCAAATTGGTCCATCGAACTTGGAAGTCCAAACAGCTTGATGAGGCTGGGTTGGTCGCGCTCATCAATGAAGATTGATGATGTGGTTACCGTACAGGGCAGTCTCGCGAAGGACGGCAGCAAGCTGGTCAACGCGCGTAACATCGTTTTGACGAGTAGCGGTAAGAAGCTGTTGACCGGATCGAGTGAAGGAGACGGGAGATTTCAATAATGCGTTTTCGAAATGCGGTGCTTCTCACTTTCGCTGCTGTTATTGCTGTGGCTGCAGGTTCAGCCGGGGGATTCGCTTTACAGAATGCGCCGCGCAGTGCCGATGCCGACTGGCCCACCTACAATCGGGATCTGGCCGGCACTCGTTATTCGCCGTTGACGCAGATCAACACCACCAATGTTTCAACTCTGAAGCAGGTATGGTCCTACCGATTGCGGCCTGAACCCGGAGTCGATGTTCCTGCCGTCAGCAAGCCCGCGAGCGCCGCTGAAGTTTTCCAGGAAGTCACGCCCATCGTCGTGAACGGCGTGATGTACATGCCATCCGGCAACCGTGTCGTCGCGCTCGAGCCGGAAACCGGCAAAGAGATCTGGCGTTACGAATTGAGCGAAGGGCTGGCATCTTTTCGCGGTGTGGCCTACTGGCCGGGAGATGGCGTCAATCCTCCCAGAATTCTTTTTACCAGCCTCCGAAAACTGATGGCTTTGAACGCACAGACCGGCAAGCTCGACACCGAATTCGGCAACAAGGGCCACATTGATCTGGATATCGCGTACGCCGGTGTTCCCGCCATTTTCAAGAATGTGATCCTGATGGGATCGAACTTCTACGGCCCCGGTATGCAGCACATCGGACCTCAGCTCAGCACCAGCAAGGGAGAACGCGGCGATACCAGTGCATATGACGCGCGCAGCGGAAAGAAGCTCTGGGATTTTCATACGATTCCACGGCCGGGCGAAGTTGGCAATGACACCTGGGGCAATGACAGCTGGAAAGATCGAACTGGAAATAACGTCTGGTCCTTTACGCTCACCGTGGACGAGCAGCGCGGCATCGTGTACCTGCCGGTCAGCGGACCGGGAATGAATTATTACGGAGGCGATCGCCCAGGTAACAATCTCTTCAGCAACACGACCGTTGCCGTTGATGCGCAGACTGGAAAACTGATGTGGTACTTCCAGAATATCCATCATGAGTTGTGGGATTACAACCTGCCGCCGGCGCCCGGCTTGATCGACATTACAAAGGACGGCCGAGTGATTCCCGCTCTCGCACAGGTCGGCAAATCCGGATTCATGTTCATTCTCAATCGCGTTACCGGCGAGCCCGTTTTTGGCGTGGAAGAGAAGCCGGTGGCGAAAGGCGATGTTCCGGGAGAGTGGTATCCGCCCACGCAGCCGATTCCCGTCAAACCTGGTCCCATTGCCCGAGTCAGTATGACCGAGAAGGATCTGGTGACTCCGGAAGACACAACGCCGGAACATGCTCAGGCGTGCAAGGAACTCTGGGACCGAACGAAGTTCCGGAATGAAGGCCCGTATACGCCATGGACCTATAAGCCGAATGGTGGCCCACCAACCATAATTTTCCCGGGATTTACCGGAGGTACCAACTGGGGTGGTACGGCCACTGATCCGAAGCTGGGGTATATTTTCGTGAACTCGAAAGACGAGCCCTCGTCCGGATGGATTCAGCCGAATCCCCGTTACAACGAGAACACGAAGGACACCGAATATCCTTACGCACAGACCGGCGGAGGCAGCCTCTCTGCCGCAGCTCGCGACAAGGACGGCAAATCGCTTGGAAATCTTCCATGCTTCCGGCCTCCATGGGCCAGCCTTATGGCGGTGAATGCCGCAACCGGCGAATTCGTCTGGCGTGTTCCGCTCGGAGTCAACGACAACTTGCCCGAAGGCAAGAAGAACGTCGGCTCGCCGGGTTACGGCGGACCAATGGTCACGGCGGGAGGGCTGGTCTTTATTGGTGCCACCCGAGACAAACGATTTCGCGCATTCGATTCGAAGACCGGCAAGGAACTCTGGACGCTTCAATTGGATTACAACGTGACCGCGATTCCGATGACCTATCAGGGAAAGGACGGCAAGCAATACGTCGCTGTCGTTGCGGCCACGAACGGTACGGGGAACAACGAATCCCTGCGCGTTTTCGCCTTGCCGTGAGATTGTCGCGTGGATAACTGCCGGCGGATTTTGAACTCCGGGATGCATTCAATCCGTCGAATCGCCTATCCGGTTTTCGCGTCGCTTCTGTTCAGTTCGTTTGCGCTGCCTCAATCGGTTTCAGACACGCGTGATGCCGTTCAGCACGCGTTGCCCATCATCCAGAAATCGGCTGCCACGTTCGTTGAAAAGCGGGCCTGCTTCTCGTGTCATCACAATGCGCTCTCCATCCTGACCTTGCGTCTGGCACAGAATCGCGGCTTCAACGTCGACGCAAAGGTTCTCGACGCCGTTGAACAGAAAACATTCCGGGAATTACAGAACCCCAATGCGCTGGACGATGCAGTGCAGGCGACAAACCTGAGCGATCCAACTCCCAACGAAAGTCTTCTGCTGATGTCGGCTCATGCCTCGGGACTGGCGCCCGATACCGTTACATCCGTCATCGCACAGCGCCTGGTAACCTGGCAGCGGGATGGCCATTGGGTGACATCGGATTTCCGTCCGCCGCATTCGAGCAGCCCATTCACCGCGACGGCAACCGCTGTTGCTGCGCTTCGGTATTACATGCCGAAGGAACTGTCGACAGAGCGGGATGCGGCAATCCGCCGCGCGCATCAGTGGCTAAGCGCCACTCGTCCGGCTTCCATCGAGGACGCGTCGTTTCGTCTCATGGGATTGTCTTGGACCGGGGCCGATGGTGCGAGTTCGGAAATTGTGAAAGCGATACGCGATCTGCTTGCCATGCAGCGACCTGATGGCGGATGGCCCCAGCTTTCCGGTTACGAATCCGACGCATATTCCACCGGGGAAGCCGTCTACGCTTTGCACGAAGCCGGGGTCTCCGCAACGGACAAGGCGTGGCAGAAGGGAATACAGTTTCTTCGAACTTCCCAGGCGCGGGATGGCTCGTGGCATGTGCGCTCACGCATGTTGTCGCCTGCGGATATCAGTCCGCCATATTTCTCCACCGGTTTTCCCTATGGTAAGGACGAGTATCTTTCCTACGCCGGAAGCTGCTGGGCGGTGATGGCACTTCTTTCCGCCCTTCCGGAGTCGCAACCACAGAAACCTGAAACTGGAATCACCAGGGATTCCACCTATCCGTGGATTCGAACGGCGTTGTTCGGGCCCGTCGCCGAGCTCAAGGGTCTTCTCGATTCGGGGCTCGATCCGAACAGCAAAACCGGGAGCGGGACGACCCTGCTGATGCTTGTGGCGCATGACGCCGAAAAAGTTCGGTTGTTGCTCTCGCGGGGTGCGGACGTCAAGGTCAGGGCCGCGTCGGGTACGGATGCGCTGACGATCGCAGCGGCGTACCGTGGAACGCGGGACTCGCTTCAGCGGATGCTGGATGCGGGAGCTCCGCCACAGCCGCCCGAGGGTGTGAGCACGCGTCACTCGCCACTGGTATTCGCATCGATGACCGGTGATCTGGATAATGTTCGATATCTGTTGAAGCGTGGTGCGGAGCCTTCCGCGGAAGCGCTTTCGGAAGCGGTCACGTTCGGATATCCGGAGGTGTTGAAGAGCCTTATCGACGCCGGCGCTGATGCGACGATTACGGAAGGTTCCGGGATTAATCTTGTGCACTGGGCCACCATCACCAACAGGCCCGAAGTGATTCCGGTGTTACTTGCGGCGAAAGCCGATATCAACGCGACCGACGAATTTGGCTACACTCCGCTCATGTATGCCGCAACTGTGGATGAGGGAGATGTCGACGCCGCTAAAGTATTGCTCAATGCCGGTGCCGATCGCAGCATTCGGAATAAGGAGAATCGAACGGCTCTGGATCAGGCCCGGCGATACAAGCACACCAGGCTCGTTGAAGCTCTTCAGAAGTAGCGTTAGTATCCGCATGGTGTATGGCGACGAAAATTACGTTCGACACAGTCCGAAAAATGGGACTCCGCCTGCCGGACGTCGAGGAGAGCACGGCGTATGGGACCCCTGCGCTAAAACTTCACGGACAACTCCTGGCGTGTCCGGCGATCAACAAGTCCGCTGAGCCCGGATCGATCGTGGTTCGGATCGATTTCGACACACGGGAAGAACTCGTTGCCGCCGATCCGGACACGTATTACCTCACCGATCACTACCGGCCGTACCCGTCCGTGCTTGTACGACTCTCCCGCATCCGGCCAGACGCATTGCAGGATCTGCTTGGGATGGCATGGAAATTTGTCACGACAAAGAAGGCCAGGAAAGGAAGAAAGCGATGAACATCACACGGCGTGAGTGGATCCGCACAGCCGTTCTCGGCGCTGGAGCAGTTGCCATCGGACCCACTCGGATGAAAACCGCCCTGGCGCAGAACGCCGATCGGCTTACCGCTCAGTTTCGAGCCGACCTGGAAAAACACGCTTCCTTCGGCGACAAGTATTCCGGCGGAACCGGTGACCAGAAGACCGCCGATTGGATTTCCGGCCGGCTGAAACAATCCGGATACCGCGTTCATGAAATGGAATTCGACGCGCCATTTTTCGTGAAGCGCACGGCACGATTGGCTGCAGGATCTTCCGCAGTAGATGTGATGCCGCAAGGTCCCGTTGTCGTGACAGGACCGAGTGGTATTACGGCTCCGCTCGTTCTTGCCGGCGATGCGGGAGTGGACGTTCGGGGAAAGATTGCTCTCGTTGTTTTGCCATTCGGACGTCACGCGGCTCTCGGATCAACAGGAATTGGCGCGACAGTGACTTCCACGGCAAACGCCGGAGCTCGCGCCATCGTGATCGTCACGACCGGTCCGAGTGGCGAGGCGGCGATGTTGAACGTTCCGGAGACCCCGTTCATTCCTATTCCAACGGCCATTCTCGCTCCGAAGCTATCGGCTGCCTTCGCTGAAGCGGCAAAGGCGGGAATGATCGCCACACTGACACTCGATGGAGAGGCAACACACCGTCCCTGCAGAAACATCATTGCCGAATTGAACAGGGGCGATCGCTGGATCGTGCTGACCACTCCGCGCACCGGATGGTTCGGCTGCGTCGGCGAGCGAGGTACTGGAACGGCGGTGTTTCTCGAACTCGCGTCGTGGCTCTCCACCAGCTTTCCCGATGTATCGATTTACGTTATGAATGCGGGCGGTCACGAATACAACTTTGCGGGATCGCATCGTATCGTTGGTTCAGCACCGGATCCTGCAAAAACTCTGGTCTGGGCCCACATTGGTGCGACTGTTGCCGCACGCGATGCGGACGAGTCCGCCGGCAAGCTCCGAATGCTCGACACGGCCGATCCGCAACGCTCCCTGATGGTGACCGATCGAGCCCGCATGGCGGCCGTGGAGGGATTTCGCGGACTCAGCGGCCTGGAGACTCCCACCGCCGTGCGGCCCGGCGCCGGCGAACTGTCGACGTTTACGGATCGGGGATACACCACGGCGTTTGCCGTCATCGGGATCCATCGGTGGTTTCACACGGTGGAGGACACGTTGGAACGCACCGACGCGAAACTTCTGGTGCCGGTTCTCCGCGCGCATCAACGGACCATCGAGCAGCTGGTTCGGAAGTCCGTTTAGTCCGACTGCCATGTATGTTGCAGAAGTGTGTTAACGTCCGAACCGCAGATTAACAATTTTTATACAGGAGGCTATCCATGGCTCATCCAACGCTTTCGATCCATGCCCCGGAATGTGTTTTCGTAGACGGTAAATGGGCGGCGCCTCGAGGGAAAGAACGGCTGTCTGTCATTTCTCCAGTAACGGAAGAGGAAATCATGACGTTCCCGGATGGTACTCCGGACGACATGAATCGCGCGGTAGCCGCGGCACGAGCCGCGTTCGATACCGGTCCGTGGCCTCGTCTGTCTGCGCAGGAACGCGGCGCGATGCTCATTAAAGTTGCCGCGGTGCTGCAGCGCCGATTGCCGGAACTGGCGGATGTGTGGACCGCACAGGTCGGCGCGCCGATTTCTCTTACGAAATATGCATCGGCTCAGGCGCCGGGACTGTTCGAGTTCTACGGAAAAATGATTCAGTCCTACCCGATTGTGGACGAACGCAAGCGTGACGACGGGCGAGTTGCCCGTATAGTCCACGAACCGGTGGGCGTCGTTGCGGCAATCACACCGTGGAATGCGCCAATGGTTCTCCTTTGTTACAAGGTCGCCGCCGCACTGGCTGCGGGCTGCACGGTGGTCTCAAAGCCCGCGCCGGAAACGCCGATGGATGCGTATCTGCTTGCGGAGTGCATTGAAGAAGCGGGTTTGCCGGGGGGAGTTTTCAACGTCGTCCCAGCGGGTCGTGAAACTGGAGATTATCTGGTTCGGCACACGGGCGTCGACAAAGTCAGTTTCACTGGAAGCACCGCCGCCGGCCGCACCATCATGGCCGCCTGTGCCGCACGCATGGCGCGTTGCAGTTTTGAGCTTGGTGGCAAGTCCGCTGCGATCGTGTTGGACGATGCGGACATCGGACAGGTCCTGCCTAGTCTTGTTCCATTCTCCATGCCGATCACCGGGCAGGTTTGCTTCTCGCTGACACGCGTGCTGGTTCCGCGTTCGCGCGCGGCGGAAATCCGGGACGCCTATGTTGCGGCGATCCGCACCGTCAAAGTTGGCGATCCATTCGATGCGAGTACGCAAATGGGGCCACTCACCATGAAGCGGCAGCTCACCCGCGTACAGGGCTATATTGAAAAAGGCCGCGCCGAAGGCGCGAAGCTGGTGCTGGGTGGCAGCCGTCCGGAGCACCTGAAGAAGGGCTACTTTATCGAGCCGACGGTATTTTCCGATGTCGATATGCGCATGACGATTGCGCAGGAAGAGATCTTCGGCCCTGTCGTCTCGTTTATCAGTTACGACGACATCGACGACGCCGTAGCCAAGGCCAACAGCACCATGTATGGGCTGCACGGTGCGGTATACACCGCCGACGCGGAACGTGGGTATCAGGTCGCGCGTCGCGTGCGCTCGGGCAGCGTGACGGTCAATGGATTGATCGTCGATTACAAGATGCCGTTTGGCGGGTTCAAGCAATCCGGAATCGGAAGAGAAGGCGGCATTGAAGGTTTGGAGAATTATTTCGAGGTGAAGACTGTTTATCTCTAGTCGAAAGTCGGTTTTGTGGAGAGGGCCTGACGCAGTTCGACGATGGATTCGTCGGCGATGAACTGGAACACATGAGTGTTCGGGCCCTTCGGTAGTTCGCGGGCAAGCAGGCTGTCGGTGATGATGAAGCTCTCTGCGGTCACTCCGCGCTTCCAGTGTTTTTGCCGCGCGTCGCGCAGGTCGATCGCCGTCGCGTCGATGCCGACTGCCACCAGAAGGATACGCGCCCACTTCAGAAAATCCGGCCACCGCGACGCAACCGTAATGAGCGTGTCGGGCCCGGGCTTCGGCCTGCCGGCCATACTTTGAGGCGCGGAACGTGAGTGAAGAAACAAACAGGGCGTTTTCGCAGTAAGAGCGGTGCGTACATCTTCCGAATGATCGTATAGGGCGACACAGAAGGTACCGGACATCTCCTGCGATTTTCGACATTCTTCCAAAGACAAGCCGGTAACACGCACCGAAACCTGGCCAGCGAGTTCCGCGACGAGGATCTCCCGCAGTTCCACTTCGGGTTCAATCACCACCACACGATCCGGTTTGGCCGATAAAAGCCATCGATTCATCCGCGACTGAATCTCGACGGGAGAATGTCCACGGGCCTGTGCCGCCTTGAGAAATGCCTCGATGAGGCCGTCGAGATCCATACCCGCATCGAATGTTTTTGTTTCAGAGGTGCGTGGTCGTACGAAGAATCCACTCCCGCGTTTCCATATCACCCAGCGACGTTCCGCCAGGCTTCGATATACCGCTCCGACCGTATTGGCGTGCACATGAAAGCGGCGTGCGAGAACAGTCGTGCTCGGCAGGCGTTCACCGGGCGCAAGATCCCCACTCACGATCCCGAGCACGATCTGAGCGCTCAATTGTTCCTGAATCGTTTCCGCGCCGTTTTTCGAAATCCAGAGTTTCATGCCTTTCCCAAATTCGTTGTGAGAGCCGGAAAAGTATCACAACCACGCCACCATTTCCCGCGTTGCACATCTACATTGGGCGCGTTGAATAGGAGGAGAAACGTCATGCGCAGATTCCGTCTCTCGAAATACGTTTTGATGATGGTGTTTGTACTGCTGGCAGTCGCTGCAACGGCCGAGGCTCAGGTGTGCATCCGCGTCGACGAGCAGCGAGATATGCTATCCGATCAGGATCGTGCGGCGGTTGTGCTCTACCTGTCCCGGCAGTTCGAATTGGCAGGCAAGCGTGTGGTGCCCGATTGTCCGGCGCCTTACACGATCAGTCATATCCGCCTCGGCGACGTGATCACGGTTGCGCTGTCCGGACCTGAAGGACAACGGGAGGGAACGGCTCAGGGCCTTAACGACTTGCCGGCGCTGTACAGCCAGCTGGTTCGTTCGCTCATTATCGGCCGCCAAAGTGTGGATCGATCCAATGTCACGGAGGCTCAGGCATCCGCGTTGCGCGTGCACACGGACTCGTACTTCTATGTGCGGCTGGGTTACGGAGGCATCTTCAGCAATGGCGTTCATGGCAGGCCCGCGTTTGGCTTCGGCCATCGCACGGAGCTGGATTCATTTGCGATCGATGTGTCATTTCTGAATGTTCAGCCCAATACTCGCAACGGCTATTCGACCTCGAGTGCAACCGCGGCCTCGCTCTTGAAGCTGGAGGGCTTGTACTTCGTCCATTCCAGGGCGAATGCCAGTCCTTATTTCGGCGGAGGCTTCGGTTATGGGAGTACTTCGGTGGGTAGCGACGCCTATTACAGCAGGACGACAAACCAGACGTACTTCGGGTGGAGCGGCAGCGGGCTGCAAGGCGAGTTGACAGCCGGATACGAGATTGCCCGCACGACCACGCTGCGTGTGTTTGTCCAGGCCGACGCGACCTTTCCATTTTACAAGTCGAGTTCTCAAACTCTATCGACGCCGGGTGTTGTGACGACAAGCCAGCGCTATGTCCCATCGGTGGTAGTGTCCATCGGTCTTGGCTGGCAGAGGAGCCACCGGTGATTGGAGAGCGCTGGTTACGGTCCGCGATTACACCGCAAGTTTTTCCAGGATCACGCAGACTTCGTCGATTTGGCTTTCTGTAATCTGGTTAAAGAAGGGCAACGCGAGTACGCGGTCGGCAATTGCTTCGGTATTGCTCAAATCTGCGTGCCCGGAAAAGGACGCATCCGCCCTGTAAATCGGCTGCAAGTGGATTGGCGCGAAATAGCGGCCGCAAGCGATTCCGCGCGACCTCATTTCCCGCCAGATCTGATCGCGTTGATTTCGGTCGAAGCGTGAACTCAATCGGACAACGTAGACAAACCAACTGATGCGGCGTCGGGGCACACTCAACCCGGGCACCACCAGGTTGGGATTGCCGGACAGCCGGCTGTGATAACTGCGAGCGACAGCTTCCCGCCGGGCAAGAACGTCGTCGATCCGCTTCATCTGCTCCACCCCCAGGGCGCAGTTCATCTCCGATATGCGGTAGTTGTAGCCAAGTTCCGAGCAATCGAACCAATCGCTCGAGGAATTCCGTCCCTGATTGCGGAGCGTCCGCAGCCTGGCGGCGAGCTTCGAATCCCGCATGACAATCGCCCCACCCTCTCCCGTCGTAATCTGCTTATTGGGATAGAAAGCGAATACTCCAATGTCGCCGATTGTTCCGGTCTTTCGCTTGTCATATTCGGCTCCGATCGCCTCGCAGGCGTCTTCGATTATCGGAAGCCCGCGGGCACGGGCGATTTCAAGGATCGAAAACATTTCGGCAGGACAGCCGAACGTGTGCACGGCCATGATGGCACGCGTCCTCGACGTGATGGCCGCTTCAATTTTCGCCGGATCGATGTTCAGTGTTTGCGGTTCGATGTCGACAAACACTGGCAGCGCTCCCTCGAAACGAATTGCATTTGCAGCCGCGATGAAGGTGAATGACGGAACGAGAACCTCGTCTCCTGCGCCGATTCCCAGTGCGCGAATACACAAATGCAACCCGCTTGTCCCGGAGCTTACGGCGACAGCGTCCGGCGCCCCGGTGTAACTCGCGATGGACCTTTCGAACTCTTCAAGCTTCGGGCCCAGACTCAGCTGGGGCGAACGAAGTACGCCGCAGACCGCTTCGATATCCGATTCATGAATATCGGGTGCAGAAAGTGGGATTCTCAAGGTATGCCGCGTTTCATCAGCAATTTCACGCCGAGCGGTGCGTTCGTCAACACCTCGACAATTGTTTCGGAGGCATGGCCGTCACCATAAGGGTTGGTCATTTCTGCAAGCGAACCGCGGAATTCCGCGCTCTTTGCCCTTCGAACGGCATCCAGGATGGACGCGGAATCCGGTGCGGTGTCCAGTATGTTGCGAGCGCGTTCGCGGCCCTGTTGTCTCAGTCCGATATTCACAGTCGGAAGAGCGAAGGATGGAGTCTCCATAATCCCGCTGCTGGAGTTCCCTAACATCAATGTTGTTTGCCGCAGCAGGCTCCAATAAACGAGTGGTTCAAGGTTCACGAACGAACGCGACCGACTCTCCACGGCCAGAAACGATCGCCCTCGCTCGATCAAAGCTCTGCTGCCGGCGTCGGCGTTGGGATGGCAGAATATAATTTGGTCCGGCAGCGCTGCGAGGGCGGAAAACAACGCATCGGTCTCCAGCAACGTATCGCGTTCGATCGTCACGGGATGATACGCGACAAGAATCGAGGGGCGCCCGAGGTCGATTTTTAGCTGCGATTCAAGGTGCTCGCGGCCGAGCAATGTGTTGCGCCTCAGGTGGTCGAGCGAGGGCGCGCCGGCGCGATGCACCCGCCATTCTTCTTCGCCCATCGCGATCACGCGCCGCCGTGCCTGGATGGTTGAGGTGAAATGGAGATGGCTCATTTTCGTGAGCGCGTTGCGAACCGCGTCGTCGATTGCGCCTTCGCTGATTTCACCGCCCTCGATGTGAGCGATCGGAATTCGCAACGCCAGGCAGACTGACGCCGGGGCCAGCATCTCGTAGCGATCCGCAATGAGCAGCAGCAAGTCGGGCCGCATCGATCCGAGAGTGTCGGCAAGGCTCAGCGTGGCAACGCCGATTGTCTTGGCCATCCCGACGTCGGTGTCGGAACTCAGAAGGCACTCGATCCGCGCGTCTATCGGGAACCCGTCGTTTTCGATTGCCTGGATGGTGCAACCGAACTCGGGTGACAGATGCGAGCCCATCGCGATGATTCTCAGGTCCACATCCGGATGTGCAGACAAATCCTTCAGGGGCCAGTAGAGATGGCTGTAGTCCGCTCGCGAAGTGGTCAGTACGGCGATCTTCCGTGTCATGCGCGAACAGCACTCGTGTGATCCGAATGGAGCAGCGCCATTAGTGTGTCACTGGGATAAAACTCCGGGACCATATGCCGGACAATGCCCAGTGCTGCAGCAGAATCATTCTGTCGCGAACTTTGCACGAGCGCCGCGATGGAGTCATCGAGGTCATCGGGTGGAAGGGTCCTGCTTCGGACGCGATAGAGTTCGCGATCCACGTTCGGGTCGGCCATCTCGCAGGACGACAACATCTCTTCACTCATCTTTTCTCCGGGGCGGAGACCGGTGAAAACCACTGGAATGTCGACGTGGCCGGCGATCATGTAGTGAGCGAGATCCACGATTTTGTGCGCGCTGCCCAGCCGAGGGACCAGAATGCTGCCGTCCCCGGTCCGTGATGCTGCCGCAAGAACGAGCGTCGCTGCCTCGTCGAGGGTAAGGAAGTAGCGCGACACTTCGGGATGGGTGACCGTGACTGGACCACCCTGAAGAATTTGTCGCCTGAAGATCGGGACGACGCTTCCGCGAGAAGCCAGGACATTGCCAAGGCGCAGCGCACGCATGCAGATGCGGCTGCTGGTGCCCTTCAAGAGAATCATCTCCGCGATTCGCTTCGTCGCTCCCATGATGCTGTGCGGGTTCACTGCCTTGTCGGTTGAAATCATGACAAAGGTTTTGCAGCCGTGACGAATTGCCGCCTGCGCCAGCTCGTAAGTGCCCAGCGCATTATTTCGAATTGCGGCAAATGGATCGATCTCCAGCTGCGGGACATGCTTAAACGCTGCCGCGTGATAGACAACGTCCGGCTGATGCGTTGCGAAGAGATGGTCCAAGGCAGCCGCGTGACAGATGTCGCCGACAATGGGAATCAATGGGACAGCCGGGGAGTCTGCCTGGATTTCGCGAATGCGTGAATCCAGGCGGTGCCTGGATTGGTCCATGAGAATCAAACGTCGTGGAGAGGATTGGGCGATTGCGTGGGCGAGAACGGAGCCGATGGATCCTGCAGCTCCGGTAATTAAGACGGATCGGCCGGCATGCATCGTCCGCGTTAAATCGTTATCCCGCTGCTGAATTGGGCGGCGGAGAAATCCCGCCCAGTTTCGATCCTCGATAGAGTGCGTCATCATCGTCGCGAAGATGATAAGCGATACCAGGTATAGAAAACGTGAATGGATTGGAACAAGGAAAAAAATCCCTTCCTTAGTAAGGCCGAAGGGCCGTGGGTTCCAAAGCCGAAACAGTTCGGCATGGGAACCACCCCTCGCGGGATCGCAAAGCGATCCCGCTGCCCTCCTAACTTTAGGAGGGCAATATGGATGCGCTTCCCCGCCATTATCTTCTGTCATCGAAATCATGGTGAGAGTGATCGTGCTCGCACAAGATCGGGATTCTCGAATCCCAGGATGTGGAGGCGGCAAGCCA
>Ga0070667_100002585_pt1 | contig 15726 bp, 13 predicted proteins | sample KBSS33metaG_FD_64659 | JGI IMG/M metagenome (GOLD analysis project Ga0070667, IMG submission 64659) | Switchgrass rhizosphere microbial communities from Kellogg Biological Station, Michigan, USA - KBS S3-3 metaG | ecosystem: Host-associated > Plants > Roots > Rhizosphere > Soil ... | reverse complement strand
GGGGCCCCCGCGTCCCGACTTCCCCATGCGCGGCGCCCCTCGCCGCGATACAGTCGCCGGAACGAACACGCCGAAATGGGGCGGCCGAACGGCCGCGAAGCGCCGGTAAAAGGAGGACCCATGTCGTCCGCGTCCACCAGGCCCTCGTCCGAGGAGCACGGGCACCACGGGCTCGCGCGCGACCTGACCCTGTTCGACGCCATCAACCTCGTCATCGGGACGATCATCGGCTCGGGGATCTTCCTGGTTCCCGCCGAGATCGCCCGGGCCGTGCACACACCGACCTGGATGCTCGCGGTCTGGGTGATCGGAGGCGTCCTGACGATGCTCGGGGCTCTGTCGCTCGCGGAGCTCGGCGCCGCGATGCCCGAGGCGGGCGGCATCTACACGTTCATCACGCGCGGCTTCGGCCCGCTCTGGGGTTTCCTCTGCGGCTGGATGCTCTTCACGGTGGCGACGTCGGGCTCGATCGCGACGCTCGGCGCGGCGTTCCCGATCTACCTCGGGGCGTTCGTGCCGCTGAATCCGACCACCACCAAGATCGCCGGCGTCGTCGTGATCGCGCTCCTCACGTGGGTCAACATCATCGGCGTCAAGAACGGCGCGCGCGTCGGGAACTTCCTGACGGCGTGCAAGGTGGGCGGCCTCGTCGTGATGGTGCTCGCGATCTTCCTCCTCCCCCCGCACGCCGCCGATCCCGCGGCGGCCGGAGTCGCGCCGTTGCCGACCGGACCGGTTCCGCTGGCGGCCGTCGGCGTGGCGCTGGTTGCGGTCCTTTGGGCGTACGAAGGATGGCACGACGTGACCTTCGCCGCCGGCGAGCTCCACAACCCGCAGAGGAACTTCCCGCGCGCGATCATCGGCGGCGTCGGGATCGTGGTCGCGGTCTACCTGCTCGCCAACTTCGCGTATCTGAAGGTCCTGACGCCCGAAGAGATCGCGGCGTCCGACCGCGTCGCGCTGACCGCCATGACGCGGGTGACCGGCGTCTGGGGAGGCAAGCTGCTCACGGCCGCGATCCTCTGCTCGATCCTGGGCGCGATGAATGCCCTGATCCTGGCGGGGCCGCGCGCCTACTACCAGATGGCGAAGGACGGGCTCTTCATCGATCGCGTCTCGCGCGTGCACCCGAAGTGGCGCACGCCGGTCGAGGCGCTGCTCTTCCAGGGAATCTGGTCGGCCTTCCTCGTGCTGTTCATCGGCGGCTTCTCGCAGCTCTTCACGTACGTCATCTTCGGGGGCTGGATCTTCTACGCGCTGGCGGTCCTGTCGGTGGTGGCCCTGCGCCGCAAGGAGCCGGGGCTGCCGCGGCCCTACCGGGTGCCCGGCTATCCGCTGGTGCCGTTCCTCTTCGTGGCGACCGCGGCCGCGATCGTGATCAACACCCTGATCGCGACGCCGCGCGAGTCCACGATCGGCCTCGCGTTCATCGCGCTCGGCATCCCGGTCTACTACGCGCAGCGCGCGTTCAAGCGCCGCCGCGCCGGCTGATCCGAAATGGTCGGTAGTCGGTAGTCGGTAGTCGGAGGCCGCTCACAAGTCCTGACCACCGACGACTGACTGCTGACTCGTCTAGTGCGCTCCGGCCGTCGCGAACGCCTCCTCGAGGAGCGCGAGCGCCTCGTCGATCTCGGAGCGGCCGACGGTCAGGGCCGGCGCGATGCGGAAGCAGTTGCCCTCGAGTCCGCCCTTGCCGATCAAGAGCCCCGCGTTCCGGGCCTCCTCGAACACCCGCGCGGTCAGCGCGCGGGCGGGCGTGCGGTTGCCGATCGTCTCGTCCTCGACGAGCTCGAGCGCCTGCATCAGTCCCATCCCGCGGACCTGGCCGATCGAGCGCGGATAGCGCCGCTGGAGCCGCTCCAGGCCCTCGCGGAGGAAGCCGCCCATGCGCTCGGCGTTGTCGACGAGCTTCTCGTCCTCGATGATCGCCAGCGTCGCGTTGGCCGCGGCGCAGGAGACGGGGTTCCCGCCGAAGGTCGAGATCGTCAGCGCCTTGAGGGACGACGCGATCTCCGGCGTCGTGATGGTCGCGCCGAGCGGCAGTCCGTTCGCGATGCCCTTCGCCATCGTGAGGATGTCGGGCTCGACTCCCCAGTGCGTGATCCCCCACATCGTCCCGCCCGTGCGCCCGAAGCCGGTCTGCACCTCGTCGCAGATGAAGAGGCCGCCGTACTTGCGGATGATCGAGACCGCGATCTCGAAGTACTCCGGCGGCGGCGTGATGAATCCGCCGACACCCTGGATCGGCTCGGCGAGGAACGCCGCGATGCGTCCCGTGGTCGTCGTGCGGATGAGCTCCTCGATGTCCTTCGCGCAGGCGATGCCGCACGAGGGATAGGTCAGCTTGAGCGGGCAGCGGTAGCAGTACGGCGAGACGGCGTGCTTGACTCCGGGGACCTGCGTCGGCAGCGGACGCCAGGTCGAATGCGCGGTCAGCGACTGGGCGAGCATCGAGCGGCCGGAGTACCCGTGGCGGAGCGCCACGATCTCGGTCGCTCCGGTCGCGAGCTGCGCGAGCATGACCGCCGTCTCGTCCGCCTCGGTCCCCGACGTCGCGAGGAAGCACTGCTGGAGCTTGCCCGGAGCGAGGCGCGCGAGCCGCTCCGCGAGCTCCACGACCGGCAGCGTCGGGTAGAGCGAGGAAACGTGCGAGAGCCGGCCGAGCTGCGCCACGATGGCGGCGTTGACCTTCTCGTTCGCGTGTCCCACCGAGATCGTCAGGATCCCGCCGAAGAAGTCGAGGTAGGTGTTGCCGTCGGCGTCGCGCACCCGGAGTCCCTTGCCCTCGGTCAGGACCAGCGGCTCCTTGTAGTAGAGGATGGTCGCGGGGAGCAGGTACTCCCTGTGCTTGTCGCGCACCGATCGCGACACGTCGCTGGCCGGGTTGATCGTCTGGTCCCTGGCGATGCTCATGCGAATTCCTCCGCGGTCACAGCGTCACAGCGTCACAGCGTCACCAAGATCGGTCACCACCACCGCGTCATGACGACCTTCTTGTCGGTGTAGAACTCGTAGGCGTCCCGGCCGTGGGCCTTGAGATCGCCGAAGAAGCTGTCCCGCGCGCCGCCGAACGGGAACTGCGCCATGGGCGCCGCGACGCCGATGTTCACGCCGACCATCGAGGCCGTCGCGAGCCGCGCGTACTCGCGGGCCGCCTTGCCGCTCGAGGTGAAGATCGAGGTCGCGTTCGCGTTGGGGTGCGCCTGCATGACCGCGATCGCCTCCTCGAGGGACTTCACCGGCGTGATCGACGCGACGGGCCCGAAGATCTCCTCGCGCCCGATCGCCATCCCGGGCGAAACGCCGTCGAAGAGCGTCGGCCCCAGGAAGTATCCGTTCGGCCGCTCCGCGACCGGATTCTTCCGGCCGTCGACGAGAAGACGCGCCCCCTCGGCGACTCCGGCCTCGATGTAGCCGAGCACGCGGTCGCGGTGCTTCGCGCTGATCAGCGGCCCCATGGAGACCCCCGGGTCCATCCCGTCGCCGACGCGGAGGGACCGGGCGGACGCGGCGAGGCGGTCTCGCGCCTCGGCGTGCGCCGAGCCGACCGGCACGAGCACGCTGCCCGCGAGGCAGCGCTCCCCGGCGCAGCCGTAGAACGACTCCGTGATCACGCTCATCGCGCGGTCGAAGTCCGCGTCCGGCATCACGACGACGAAGTTCTTGGCCCCGCCGAGCGCCTGAACGCGCTTGCCGGCCGCCGTCCCGCGCCGATAGACGGCCTTCGCCACGGGCGTCGACCCCACGAAGGACACCGCGCGGATACCGGGGTGGTCGCAGATTCCCTCGACCACCTCGCGTCCGCCGTTGACGAGGTTGACCACGCCGGGCGGCAGCCCGCACCGCTCGAGCAACCCGGCGATCAGCCGCTGGGTCAGCGGGACCTGCTCGGAGGGCTTGATGAGGAACGTGTTGCCGGTGGCGACCGCGAACGGCAGGAACCAGAGCGGCACCATCGCCGGGAAGTTGAAGGGAGCGATCGCGGCGCAGACGCCGAGCGGCTGGCGCAGGACCTGGCAGTCGATCCCGTTCGCGATGTTCTCCTGCGCGTAGCCCATCATCAACGACGGCGCCGCGCAGGCGGCCTCCACGCACTCGATCCCCCGCCGGACGCTGCCGCGCGACTCCTCGAGGGTCTTGCCGTGCTCGCGCGTGACGGTCCGCGCGAGCTCCTCGAAGCTCTCGTTCAGGAGCTCCCGGAATCGGAACATCGCGCGGGCGCGGACGGTCGGCGGCGTGTCGCGCCACCCCGGGAAGGCCTTCTCGGCGGCCGCGACGGCGGCATCGAGATCCTCGCCGGTCGACAGCGGCGTCCGCGCGATCGCTTCGCCGGTCGCGGGATTGTGGACGTCGAGGAACTCGGTGGCGCGGGAGGGCACCCACGAGCCGCCCACGAAATTGGTCAGAGGTTCCACGTCAACAGGCCTTCCGGCTGAGAGCTGAGGGCTGACAGCTGAGAGCTGGATTCTACTCGTCGCAGTCGGGGCAGCCCAGGAAGGGAATCCGATCCGACGGCGAGGGGTGCGCGTCCCCCGCGATTCCGGCCCAGGAGCCGCCGTGGGCGTGCCAGAGGTAGCACTCCAGCTGGTAGGCGTGGTTCGCGTCCTCGGCGAGGACCCACCCGAAGAGCACGTTGGGCAGCCCCTCTCGGGCGTACTGCAGCAGCCGCTGGCGCAGGTCGACGTCGTCCCGTCCGACCCGCTCGGCGACGTGCCCGTCCGAGGACACGCTCTTCAGGAAGAAGACGCCGGGCCGGTGCGGCGGCACGGTGCGCGCCACGTTCGTTTCGGTCAGGCGGATCGCCGGCTGGATGTCGAGCGCGGGGGGAAGGCCGGGGAACAGGGACAGTTGTGCCGGATTCGGAGGAGGCGCACTCTGGCGCGGCCGCCCGGCAACCCGCATCGTTGCTCGTATTTTAGCAGGCCGCCGCGCGACGGGAGTAGACTCCTCGCCAAATTCGAGGAGGAAAGAATGAAGACGCGTTTCGTTTCGCTTCTGGTCCTGGGTGTGCTCGTCTCTGCGGGTCTCTCGGCGCAGACCAAGATCTCGGGCACGCTCTCGTGCGCGAAGGCCGATCCGATGAACTCGATCGAGACGGGCGACGGCTCCGGAACCGTCATGAATCTGGTCAAGGTGCAGTGCACGTGGACCAAGACGTTCGACATGGCCGGCGTGGCCGTGAAGGACGGCTACAGCGTCTCCGCGTCGGAGGCGCAGGCGGGCAAGACGAAGGATCACGGGATCCACGTCGGCACGATGGCCAACGGCGACAAGTACTACGTCCACTTCCAGTCCACGGGCATGGTGAAGCCCGACCACAGCGGAACGTCGAGCGGCACGTGGACCTTCGAGGGCGGCACCGGCAAGCTCAAGGGCCTGACGGGCAAGGGCACCTACAAGGGGACGAACAACGCCGACGGCACCGGCGGCGCCGAGGTCGAGGGCGAGTACTCGGTTCCGAAATAACGCTTTCCCGGGCATCGCGCCGGGCAGGAGAGCCACATGAAGAAGACGAGAACGATCTCGATCTCGCTGATTGCGATCCTGCTCGGCGCGGCGATTCCGGCCTTCGCGGCCGACCCGCCGCCCGCGTACGAGATGACGACGTACTACGTCGCCTTCCTCTACAGGGGGCCGGCGTGGTCGCCGGAGGAGACTCCCGAACGCGCGAAGATCCAGGAAGGCCACATGGCCAACATCCAGAGGATGGCCGCGACCGGCAAGCTCCTCGTCGCCGGGCCTTTCACCGACGACGGCGACCTGCGCGGACTCTTCGTCTTCCGCACCGGCACGCTCGAGGAGGCGAAGGCCATGGCCGAGCAGGATCCCGCGGTGAAGGCCGGACGGCTGCGCCTCGAGTGGCATCCCTGGTTCGCCGCGAAGAACATCGCGGTGACGGCGAAGGCGGAAGCGAAGTAGAACCGACCGCGCGGGAGGGGGCGAGCCCCTCCCCTACGCGCCGGCCATCTTCTCGATCTCGCTCCACTCCTTCTCCGAGACGGGCATGACCGAGAGCCGCGAGATGCGCACGAGCGGGAAGTCCCTGAACGCGGGCTTCGCCTTGATCTCCGCGAGCGTGACCGGGCGCGGCAGCTTCTTCACCGGCACGACGTCGACGGCGTAGAGCTTGCCGCTCTCGTCCGCGGGGTCGGGGTAGGCGTCGGAGGCCGCCCTCGCGATTCCGACGACCGCCTTCTCGTCTCCCGTGTGGTAGTAGAAGATCGCGTCGCCCTTCTTTGCCGAGCGCAGGTGCTTCTGCGCCAGCGGGTTCTTCACGCCGCTCCAGCGCGTCTTCTTCTCCTTGACGAGGTCGTCGTACGAGAAGTGCGTGGGCTCTTCCTTGAAGAGAAAGTTCATGGCTCGGCTCCTTTTTTGCGAAGGGTTCACTGGCCCTCCGGCCCGTCGAGGATCAGCGGCGGCTCGGTCTTCTGCAGCTGTGCGGCGACCTGCTCCATCCGGCGCATGGCGCGAAGGTGGTTGCGCCCGGCGATCTTGAGGACGTCCTCGTCGGAATAGCCGCGCCGGAGCAGCTCGGCGAACAGGAACGGGTACCGCGTGACGTTCTCGAGCCCCGAGGCCATCGAGGCCGAGCCGTCGTCGTAGAAGTCCGAGCCGATCCCGACGTGGTCGATCCCGGCGACCTTCACGATGTGGTCGATGTGGTCCGCAACGAGGGCCACGGTGCCCGCCGGCTCGGGGTTGGCCTTCTCGAAGTCGGCGACGGCCTTCGCGACGGCCTTCTCGTCGTCGGTCTTCGCCTCGATCGCCTTCCTGGCCGCCTGGTGTTTCGCGTCCCAGGCGGCGTGGGCGGGGTCGACGAACTCGCGGATGAAGTTGACGTGGACCACGCCGCCGTTCGCGGCGAGCGCCCGCAGGACGTCGTCGGGAACGTTGCGCGGATGGCCGGCGAGCGCGAGCGCGTTCGAGTGCGAGAAGATCACGGGCGCGCGCGTCACGCGCAGCACGTCGCGCATCGTGTCCGCGCTGACGTGGGAGATGTCGGCGAACATCCCCAGCCGGTTCAGCTCCCGGACGATCTTCTCGCCCCGCCGGGTCAGCCCGCCGTGCTCCGGCCGGTCCGTCGCGGAATCCGCCCACTCCACGTTGTCCCAGTGCGTGAGCGTCAGGTACCGGCCGCCCAGCTCGTAGAAGAGACGGAGCGCGGCGGCGGACTGCTCGATCATGTGGCCGCCCTCGACGCCGATGAGCGACGCGATCCGGCCCGACCGATGGATCCGCTCGATGTCGTCGGCCGTCAGCGCGAGCTCCAGGCGGGGCTGGCTGCGAATGAAGCGGCGCGTCACGTCGAACTCGCGCAGGGCCTCGTGCAGCGCCGTGTGCGTGGACATCGTGGAGGACTCGACGAAGACGGCCCAGTACTGCGCCCCGACCCCGCCCTCGATGAGACGCGGCACGTCGGCGCAGAGAGCGGCCTGGGCCTGCGAGAGGTCCACCTTCGTCAGGTCACCCTTGTACTTTTCGAGGAGCATCGAGGGCAGGTCGTTGTGGGTGTCGATCAGCGGCGCCGCGGCGAGGAGCTTCCGCGCGCGCGCCAGGAGCGCCGGATCGGCCGTCTGCCCGGAGGCGAGCGCGGCGGCGAGGAGGAGAGCGGGGCCCATCCGAATCGCGCGGGAGGCGAGGCGTCCGCCCACGATTCCGCCTAGGGCCGGCCGGCCGGCTTCGGCCGGTTCCGGTACCGCTCGTACAGCCGCTTCTGCTTGTCGGTCAGGTCCAGCGCGCGGCCGTCGAGGTACGCGCCGACGACGCGCGAGCGCATGTCGAGGATCTCGCCGTCGGTCAGGATGAAGGTGGCGTCCTTGCCGGGCTCGAGCGAGCCGACACGATCGGCGACGCCGAGCAGGCGCGCGGGCTCCAGCGTCATCGCCGCCACCGCCTTCTCGCGCGGAAACCCGAATGCGACCGAGACCGCGGCGAGGTGCGGAAGGTTGCGCACGTTCGAGCCGTCGTTGCCTCCCTCGTTGAAGAGCACGCGCACGCCGGCCTTGTCGAGGAGGCCCGCGCCGGCGAACCGGACGTCGTAGGCCTCGTCCTCCCGCTGCGGAAGGTCCAGCGGCGACTCCACGATGACCGGCACCTGCGCCTTGGCGAGCTCGTCGGCCATCCGCCAGGCGTCGGCGCCGCCCCAGATGGCGAGCTTGAGCTTCTCGTCGGTCGCCCACTTCACGGCGGCGCGGATCTGGTCGAGCCGGTCGGCGAGGACGATCACCGGGATCTTCCCGTCGATCGCCGGGAGCAGCGCCTCCATCTTCGGGTCGGCGTCGTGCTTCGGAACCCCCGCCTGTCCCTCCGCGGTGCGCGCCTTCGCATAGGCACGCGCGTCGCGGAACGCGTTGCGGAGCCGCTCGAGCGCCTCGTCCCGCTTCTTCTGCTGAAGGCGCACGGACAGCCGCGCCTCGGGCGACCGGTCGATCCGCAGGTCCGGCCAGACGACCGCGAGCGCCGCCGGCGCCCGCAGCGACGCGTCCTCACGGGTCCAGCCATCCAGCCGCATCGCCGCGACGGTGCCCGACAGGATGCCGCCCGTGGGAGTGATCCCCGCGATCAGAATGCCGCCGGAGCGCGCCACGGGAAGGAGCTCGGAGTCGAAATTGACGGCGACGTCCGCGCGCGAGTCGGGGTTGATGTCCCCGAGCTCCGTCGTGTCGACGGTCGATCGGACGGCGTTGATCTCCTGGAGTCCCAGGACCGTCATCGGCGGGAAGAGCGACGGATAGACGTGCCGGCCCTTGCCGTCGACGACGGCGGCGTCCGGCGAGCCCGCGGGCGAGCCCGAGGAGACCGAGACGATCTTTCCATCGCGCACGGCGATCGTTCCCGACGCGATGTCCGGGCCGGCGACGGGATGGATCGCGACGTGGGTCAGCGTGAACGTGTTCGATGACGGCGTTTGCGGCGTCGGTGCCGGCGGGGTCTGCGCCCGGGCCGGCGCGAGCGACGCGCACAGGGCGAGGACCGCAGCGAGAATGCGCGTCTTCATCGCTCGTCCTCCCGCTGCGGCCTGGCGGAATCCTTCTGCTCCTTCTCCTTGTCCTTGCCCTTCTCTTCCAAGAGCCGCGCCTTCGCCTTCGCGACGAGCTCGGCGCGCTCCTTCTCGAGCGCCGGCCGCGCCGCGAGATCCGCGGCCCGGTCGAAGTACTTCTTGCCTTCGATCCACGTCTCGAGCGCGACGCTCGTCGTCGACAGCGGGTCGCCGCTCCAGACCACGAAGTCGCCGTCCTTGCCGGCCTCGAGCGAGCCGACCCGGTCGGCGATGCCGAGCTGCCTGGCGGGATTCGACGTGACGAACGCGAGCGCGTCCTCCGGCGGGACGTTCCCGTACTTGACCGCCTTGGCCGCCTCGATGTTGAGGCGCCGCGCGAGCTCGTCGGAGTCGGAGTTGAACGACACCGTCACGCCGCGCTCCCGCATCAGCGGGAAGGCGTACGGGATCGCGTCGATGACCTCGTACTTGTAGGTCCACCAGTCCGAGAAGCCCGAGGCGCCCGCTCCGTGTCGCGCGATCTCGTCGGCGATCTTGTACCCCTCGAGCACGTGCTGGAAGGTGGCGACCTTGACGCCGAAGTCCTCGGCCGTGCGGATCATCTGGAGGATCTCGTCCTTGCGGTAGGAGTGGCAGTGGATCTGACGCTTGCCCTCGAGGATCTCGGCGATCGCCTCGAGCTGGAGGTCCGGCCTCGGAGGGATCGCGTTCGAGCCCTTGAGGGCCGCGGCCTTGCGGTATTCCTCCTGACGGCGGCGGTAGTCGCGCGCCGCCTGGAAGCGCTCGCGGATCAGCTCGGCGACGCCCATGCGCGTCCGGGGATACCGCGGCGCCGGGTTGCGCCAGTTGGACTGCTTGGGGTTCTCGCCGAGCGCGAACTTGATGCCCTCGGGAGCGCCGGCGAAGACCAGCTCGTCGGGGCCGCCGCCCCAGCGCCACTTCGCGATCTGCGTCTGGCCGCCGATCGCGTTGGCCGACCCGTGGAGGATGTTCGCGACGGTCGTGCCCCCGGCGAGCTCGCGATAGATCGCCACGTCGAGCGGATGGAGGACGTCCCGGATGCGGACCTCCGCCGTGACGTTGTGCGTGCCCTCGTTGACGTCGCCGTCGACGGCCGTGTGCGAGTGCGCGTCGATGATGCCGGGCGTGACGTGCTTGCCGCGGCCGTCGATCTCGAGGGCGCCGGCCGGCGCGGCCAGGCCCTTCCCGACCGCCACGACCTTGCCGCCGGAGACGACGAGGTCGGCGTTCTCGAGGATCCCGGCCGAGCCCTGCGTCCAGACCGTCGCGCCGCGAACGACCACCGCCGCGGGAGCGGCGACGGGCCCGGCCTCGCGAGCGGGCGAGGGACGCACGTCCGGCGCCGCCGCCGGCGACTTCGCGGCCGCCGCGCCCTTCTCGGCCTCTTCCCGCTCCCCCGCCGTGAGGAGGGGCTCGATGCGCTCGCCATCGATCCAGATCTCCGCGACGCGCGCCTTCTCGGCGAACGGCTCTCCGGTCGCGACGACGAGGCTCGCGATCTTCCCCGCCTCGAGCGTGCCGAGCCGATCCGTCAATCCGAGCTGCCGCGCCGGCACGGTCGTGACCGCCGCGAGCGCGTCCTCTCGGGAGAGCCCGCGCGCGATCGCCTCGCGCACGCGCTTGCCGAAGTCCTTCGGATCGTCCAGTCCCGCGGTCGTGAACGAGAACGTGACGCCCGCGTCCTTGAGCCACTTCGGATTGGAGCTCGCGCGGTCGAACGCGCGCAGCCGCGTGAGCGGGACGTCCAGCCACTCCTCGTCGCTCTCGAGCTTCTTCGGCTGCGGGAAGTTCACTCGCAGGACCATGTCGGGCTTCGCCGCGGCGACCTCGGAGAGGAGGCGGTACTCGTCGTTGCCGCCGACGTAGCGCGCCTTCAGCTTCGCCTCGCGGGCGACGCGCGCGGCGCGCAGGAGCGCGAGCACGTCGCCGGAGTCGAAGATCACGGTCTCGCGGCCCTCGGCCGCGGGCACGAGCGCCTCGGCGGCGATGCGCGCGGGGCGCCCTCGCCCGCTGGGCTGCTTCGAATAGGCGGCCTCCGCATCGCGCCACCAGAGCGCGTCGCGGAAGGCCTGGCGCGCGACGGCGACCGCTCCCATCTTCGAGTCCGGGTACTCGTCCTCGTTCGGCGGCTCGAGCGAGACGACCTGGCCGTTCTGCGGATCGATCACGCGCGCCGAGATCGGCGCGTCCGAGAGGCTCACCACGGCGCCGCGGCCGCGCATCACGCCGGACGTCGGAACGGCGGCGACGACCGCGAAGCCGAGCCGGCGGTACGTGTCGGCGACGGAATCCTTGACCACGAGGCCGTCGACGGCCCGCGCCTCGGCGCGCACCGGAGGTCCGGCCGGCTGGGTCGCCCGCGATCCCCGCTCGCGCGGCGCATCGCCCTCCGCCTCCTCCTCGTCGCGCGGCTTCTTCGGCGACCGGCCGGCGAGCCGGTCGACCGTGACGTACGGATCGAGGAACGCGGCGTAGACCACCCTGCCCGTCGTGTCGACGGCGCTCGCGTCCGCGGGAACGCGGGTCGAGCCGACCGGGCCGACCGCCTCGATGACGCCGCCCCGCACCACGACGACGCCGGGATCGAAGACGCGGCCGGGGGCGGCGATCACGCGACCGCCGGTCAGCGCATGGGCGGATCGATCGCGCCCCGGGGACTCGGCGGCGGCGAGGGGAGCCGGAAGGGAGAGCAGAACGAGCAGACAGGCCGCGAGCAGGCGCCGAAGGTTTTTTCCCATGCGGCGCGGGATTCTATATGCTTCGCGCTCTTGGAACGGCCCGACGACGCGGCCGTCCCTCAGTGGGACAGGAGGACACAATGATTCGGAAGGCATCCAGTCTCGGACTCACCCTGCTTCTGGCCGGAGCGACCCTGGCGACGGCGCAGGACCGCAAGCCGCTGTCGCCGGCCGGCACCTCGGCGACGATGGTCGGCGGAACCTGGAGCGCGCCGGACAAGGACGGCGAGCGGCGCTACACGGGCGGCAAGTGGATCGAGGTCAGCTACAGCCGGCCGATGCTCCGCGGCCGCACCGACATCTTCGGCAAGGGCGCGGACTACGGCAAGACCGTCGCCGACAACAACAAGGACAAGGCCGGCGACTTCATCTGGCGCGCGGGCGCGAACGCGACGACGAAGCTGACGACCGAGGTCCCGCTCATGATCGGCGGCAAGCGCCTCGAGCCCGGCACCTACGACCTCTTCGTCCTCCTCAAGGAGAGCGGCTGGACGCTGATCGTCTCGACGCAGCCGACCCAGGAGAAGTACGACGCGAACGACAAGACGAAGATCTGGGGCGCCTACGGCTACGACCCCAAATACGACGTCGCGCGCGTTCCCATGAAGATGATCACGCCCGCGGTCAGCGTCGACCAGTTCACGATCGACTTCAGCGACATGAGCGACGCCGGCGGCAACATCGGCATGGTCTGGGGCAAGACCGGCGCGGTCGCTCCGTTCACGATCGCCAAGTAACCCGGATGCGTCTCGTTCGGGGAGGGGCCCGTCCCCTCCCCTTCGTTTTTCTGCTCGCCGCTGCGCGCATCGCCGGCGCGCAGGAGCCGGCGCGGAATGCCGGCACTCAAGAACGCCTCGTTCCCTTCTTTCCGGATGCGATCCCGGCCGCGATCCGCGCCGAGACCGACGGCGCGGCCGCGCTCGAGACCGTGCGGGAGCTCGGACGCTACCATCGCGTGCAGGGCTCGCCGGGCTACGCCGCGGCGGCCGAGCACATCCGCGCGAAGGCGGCCGCCGCGGGCCTCGCCGACGCGGCGATCGAGCGCCTGCCGGCCGACGGCAAGACTCGCTACGCGCACTTCCTCTCCTACCTCGGCTGGGATCCGCGCTCCGGAGTCCTGGAAGAGGTCTCGCCCACTCCGCAGACGATCGCGTCCTTCGACGCGCTGCCGGTGGCGCTCGCGGACTACAGCCAGGACGCCGACGTGACGGCCGAGCTCGTGGACGTCGGGAAGGGCGCCTCGGCGAGGGACTACGAGGGCCGGGACGTCCGCGGCCGCATCGTTCTCGCCGACGGCGACCTGCCCACGGTGCACCGCCTCGCCTGCGAGGAGCGCGGCGCGGCCGGCTTCCTCTCGGACTACCCGAACCAGGCGACGCCGTGGTCCGGAGAGGACGAGGATCAGATTCGCTGGGGACACCTCTCGCCGTACCAGACGGCGAACCGGTTCGCGTTCATGGTCTCGAAGCGCCAGGCGAAGGAGCTTCGCGCGCGGCTGTCCGGCGGCGAGAAGATCAAGTTGCGGGCGCGCGTCCAGGCGAAGATGGTCCCCGCGAGCTTCGACGTCGTCGTCGCGACCATTCCGGGGACCGATCCGGCTCCGTCGAGCGGCGAGGTCGTCCTGACCGCTCACCTGTGTCACGAGTCGGCGGGCGCCAACGACAACGCGTCGGGCAGCGCCGCCATTCTCGAGGTCGCGCGCGCGCTGTCGGCGGCGATCCGGAGAGGCGCGCTGCCGACGCCGGCGCGCACGATCCGGTTTTTGTGGCTGCCCGAGATCTCCGGATCGCAGGCGTACCTCGCGCGCCATCCCGAGATCGTCACCCGGCTGGTCGCCGGCGTGCACATGGACATGGTCGGCGGGCTCCTCTCGACGACGCATGGCACGTTCCACCTCTCCCGGACCGCGGAATCGCTGCCGCACGTCGTGAACGCGATCGCCCAGGCGTGGTTCGACCAGGTCGTCCGCGCCTCCGCGCGCTACGCGGAGGGCCGGGGCGACGCGGCCACGGGCCTCGTCTTCGCTCCCGGCTCGCGCGACGCGTTCCTCGGCGACGTGCGCCCGCTCGAGCTCGGCAGCGACCACGAGGTCTTCGAGGCGGCCGGGTTCGGCGTGCCGATGGTCTACTTCCACGACTACCCGGACGTCACGATCCACACCAACAAGGACGTGCCGGAGAACCTCGACGCGACCAAGCTCGGCCGCGTCGCGTACATGGGGGCGGGGATCGCCTACACGCTCGCCGCCCTTCCGGAGACGGAGCAGGACCGCATGTACGACCTGGCCTTCGCCGACGCGACCGTCCGCGTCGCGCGAGCGCCCATGGCCGGCGACCAGGGTCTCGCGATGCGGGAAGCCGTCATGGCGAGCATCGCCGAGCTCGAGTCCGTGGCTCGCCTCTGGCCGTCGACGACCGACGCCGTCGAGGAGGAGACCGCTCAGCTGCGCGCCGAGCTCGAACCGGCGCCGAGGCCGGCGGACCCCCGCGTCCCCGTCCGCAATCCCGAGATCCGGGGACCGCTCGACGTCTACTACTTCGACTACTTGAAGGAACGCCTCGTGGATCCGTCGAAGACCGTCCTCGCGAAGCGCGAAGATGGAGCGCTCCTCGCGTACGAGGCGCTCAACTTCGCGGACGGGAAGCGCTCGATCTCCGAGATTCGCGACGCGCTCTCGGGACGCTACGCCTCCGTTCCCCTGGCCGCGGTCGCGGAATACTTCGAGATGCTCGCGCGCGCGGGGGCCGTGCGGCTTCCCTGAGCGTCAAGCCGTGAAGATCGCCCAGATCGCGTCCATCGCCTTCTCCGTTCCTCCGAAGTCGCATGGCGGTACGGAGATCGCGATCGACCTCCTGACCCGCGGCCTCGTCTCTCGTGGACACGACGTGACCCTCTTCGCGTCGGGCGATTCGCAGGCGCCACGAGGGGCGAGGCTCCACGCCGTCGTGCCGCGCGCCACGCAGGACGATCCGGCGTCGACGAGCTACCTCGAGCGCGACTTCGAGGTGAGGAACGTCTCCGAGGCCTACGCGCTCGCGGACACCGAGAAGTTCGACGTCCTCCACTCGCACTGGCCCACCCCCGCGCCGTACTTCTCGGCCGGCACACGAAGGCCGTCGCTCCTCACGTGCGCGTACATCGAGAAGCCGCTCTACGACTACTACCGCGCGCACGACCCGCGGCTGCGGTTCGCCTGCGTCAGCGAGGCCCAGGCGCGGATGCTCGGCGGCGGCCTTCCCGTCGTCCCCTATGGCATCGACGTCGGCACCGTGCCCTTCCGAGCCCGGCCCGGGGAGTTCCTCCTGACGGTCGGGCGACTCGTCCCGACGAAGGGCGCCGACCGCTCGATCGCGATCGCACGCCGCGCGGACCTCCCCCTCGTCCTCGTCGGCGACGTCACGCCGTACCTGTCGGACAGCCGGCCGTTCTACGAGGAGCGCATCCGCCCGCACGTCGACGGAGTCCGCGTACGGCACTTCCCCACGCTGCCGAACGCGGAAGTCGTCGCGCTCATGGGACGCGCGCGGGCGTTCCTCTTCCCGATCTCGTGGGAGGAGCCGTTCGGGCTCGTGGTCGCCGAGGCGATGGCCGCGGGGACGCCGGTGGTCGCGACGCCGCGCGGGTCGCTCCCCGAGCTCGTCGAGCACGGCGTGACCGGCTTCCTGGGCGAGACCGACGAGGAGCTCGCGGAGTACGCGATCCGCGCCGGGGACCTCGACCGCTCCGCCTGCCGCCGCCGGGCCGAGGAGCGCTACAGTGCGGACCGCATGGTGTCGGACTACGAGGCGCTCTATCGGAGGATGGTCGCGTGAGCTTCGACTTCTCCCCCGCGAGCCTCGACGCCGAGTTCCCGATCCGGCGGAACCTCCTCTACTTCAACCACGCCTCGGTCGCGCCCCTGCCCCGCCGCGTCGCCGACGCGATGACGGCGCACGTCGCCAACCAGAGGGACCGCGGCGCGGCGGA
>Ga0070667_100002582_pt1 | contig 15730 bp, 13 predicted proteins | sample KBSS33metaG_FD_64659 | JGI IMG/M metagenome (GOLD analysis project Ga0070667, IMG submission 64659) | Switchgrass rhizosphere microbial communities from Kellogg Biological Station, Michigan, USA - KBS S3-3 metaG | ecosystem: Host-associated > Plants > Roots > Rhizosphere > Soil ... | reverse complement strand
CCTACCAGCACCGGCCGGCCCGCATTGCGCAATCTTTCAATCTCATCTATCACGGCGCCATACTTCTCGCGCTTGGTTTTATATACCAGGTCCTGGTTATCTATCCGTATAGCCGGAACATTAGTAGGAATATTTACCACATCAAGCTTATAGATATCCCACAATTCTGCCGCTTCTGTTTCTGCGGTACCCGTCATACCTGCCAGCTTGTGGTACATACGGAAATAATTCTGCAGTGTGATGGTGGCATAGGTTTGTGTAGCGGCCTCAATCTTCACATTCTCTTTTGCTTCAATGGCCTGGTGCAATCCATCGCTGTAGCGGCGGCCATCCATAATACGCCCGGTTTGCTCATCTACAATTTTTACCTGCCCATCTATTACAACATATTCAACATCCTTATCGAACAAAGTATACGCTTTCAGCAACTGCTGTACAGTATGAATTCGGTCGGCTTTAATGGCATATTCGTTCAGGATGGCTTCTTTTTTACGAAGCTTTTCTTCCGGGTCCATCTCCAGGTCCTTATCCAGTTCGGCCAGCTTAAGGGATATATCAGGCAATATAAAAAACTCGGGGTCTTCACCGCTTTTGGTGATCATGGCCAGCCCTTTATCAGTCAGGTCAACCTGGTTATTTTTTTCATCTATATTAAAATAAAGTTCCTGGTCTACTTTGGGCATTTCCTTTTGCTGATCGGCCAGGTAATAGTTCTCGGTTTTCTGCAGTTTTACTTTGATGCCCGGCTCGCTCATGAATTTAATAAGGGCGCTGTTCTTGGGTAAACCGCGCCAGGCACGCATTAACGCCAGGCCACCGTCTTTGGGATCGTCATTGCCTTCCGCAAATTTTTTCTTTGCTTCTATCAAAAATTTATTGGTTACCTGTCTTTGCGCATCAAACAATTGCAATACGCGCGGCTTCAGCACATGGTATTGCTGATCATCGCCCCTGGGTACCGGACCGGAAATGATCAGTGGTGTTCTTGCATCATCAATCAACACACTGTCCACTTCATCTACCATGGCAAAATGATGCTTGCGCTGCACCATCTCATCGGGTGTATGCACCATATTATCACGGAGGTAGTCGAATCCAAATTCATTATTGGTGCCATAAGTGATATCCGCGTGGTAGGCTTTGCGGCGTTCTTCACTGTTGGGCTGGTGTTTATCGATGCAATCTACTGTAAGTCCCAGCCATTCAAACAAGGTTCCATTCCATTCGCTGTCGCGGCGGGCCAGGTAGTCATTAACGGTAACAATATGCACGCCTTCACCGGCCAATGCGTTCAGGTAGGCGGGCAGGGTAGACACCAGCGTTTTACCTTCACCGGTAGCCATTTCAGCAATTTTTCCGGAATGCAGCACGGCACCACCAATCAATTGTACATCATAGTGCAGCATATTCCAGGTAACAATACCACCGCCGGCAGACCAGGTGTTTTTATAGATGGAATTGTTTCCTTCAATCCGGATATAGTCTTTTTTTATGCTCAGGGTTTTATCCAGTTCGGTGGCAGTAGCAACGATTTCAGTGTTTTCTTTGAAACGGCGCGCGGTTTCTTTTACTACTGCAAACGCTTCGGGCAGTATTTCTTTTAATACTTCTTCAATTTTTTTATCCCGATCTTTTATCAGAGTATCGATTTCCTGGTAAGCGGCATCACGGCCCTGCATTTCGGCAGGGGGTAGGTCTTCGGCTTCCTGCTTCAGCCTGGCAATGGCTGCGTCAATATCTGTTAAATATTGTTTGATCCTTTCTTTGAATTCTACCGTTTTGGCGCGCAGCTGATCATTGGTAAGGGTTTGATAAGAAGCAAAAAACTGGTTTATTTTAACAACGACCGGTTCAATTAATTTTACGTCTTTCTCCGACTTATTACCCCCAAAAAGTTTTGAAATAAAACCCATCATAAATCACTTGGTTAAAAAGTTTATACAGATATCCGGGATTTTCCTTGTCAAATATGGTGCAGAAGACATTTCGTAGCCAAATTGACAGAGCCTGCCCGCTTTAGCGGGGGCAGCAAAGGTAAGTATTTGGGCGGTAGTTCAAAAGCCCATCCTTTTTGATTAGCAAGGGCTTGCAATTTGGCATGGGCTGTGTTTCGTGTGCTTATTCCGGGAGGTTTTTGTATTTTCAGGAATATGAAAAACACCATACTGTCGATTGCCTTGCTGGCCGCCGGTTTGTATGCGCAGGCACAGAGAGAATTGCCGCAATTCAACAAAGAGAGATTGCGGATCAATCAAACCGGTTTCCTGGTCTTAAATGCCTGGTCGGTGGCCAACCTGGCTACGGGGCTTATCGCACAATCCTCTGCCGGTGGAGAAGCAAAGTATTTTCACCGGATGAATGCTATATGGGGCGGCGTAAACCTGCTAATTGCGTTGCCGGCTTATATCAACGCCCGAAAAAGTAAAACGGATCTGACATTGGAAGCATCCGCCCGGGGGCAGGCAGCGATTGAAAAAACATTTATTTTAAATGCGGGTCTCGATATAGCATACTTGGCCGGAAGCACCTGGTTTTTGGAAAAAGCCACTACCAGTGCTAATCCGGATAAATACCGTGGGTATGGCAAAAGTATTCTTATGCAGGGCGCTTTTTTGCTATTGTTTGATGCCGTGATGTTTACTACCCATAACCGGCATGGAAAGAAATTGTACAAAGCCCTGAACGGGCTGCAGCTTGCTCCGAACAATATAGGATTTAATATGCATCTCTGACAGCGGAATCCCGTAGACGGGAGGAGGCAGGGAGTTTCGCAGGTTCTTTTTCAAAGCACGTTCCTTTAAAACCCCTGTGACCCGCTGTTCCGCTGGTTTCAACCCAAAAAACGCGTTTGCATTTTATCTTGTTTCCTATACCTTTGCGGCCTGAAAAGGAAGCCGAAAACATTCGGGTTTGCCCCTGATCAACTCATCAACCTTTCAACAAATCAACCAATGAGCGGTGCATTAAAAGAGGTTCGCAACAGGATTAAATCAGTACAAAGTACGCAGCAGATAACCAAGGCCATGAAAATGGTAAGTGCGGCCAAACTGCGCAGGGCACAGGATGCCATCACCCAGATGCGTCCCTATGCCAGGAAGCTGCAGGAAATGCTTAGCAATATTGTGGGCGATGCCGACAATACCGGCAGTAGCTCCCTTTCAATTGAAAGACCCGTTGAAAAAGTATTGTTTATTGTTATCACCAGCGATCGGGGTTTGGCCGGTGCCTACAATTCAAACGTTATAAAACTAACCCGGCAAACCATTACCGAAAAATATGCTGCCCAGTTTGCAAAAAGCAATGTGCACGTATGGAATATTGGTAAAAAAGGGTATGAATTCTTTCTCAAGGGAAATTACCACGCCCGTGAAACCTATAAGGATATTTTTCTAAACCTCAGTTTTGAAAATGTGCAGGCTTGCGCACAGGCCGCCGTTAAAGCTTTTGAAAACAAAGAATTTGATGTAGTGGAACTGGTATACAGCGAATTTAAAAACGCTGCCACCCAGGTTTTTTCTGTAGAACGTTTTTTGCCGATACCAAAAGCACCCATCGCTGCAGGTGACAAGAAAAAGAATGATTTCATTTTTGAGCCATCCAAAAATGAAATCATTGCCGAACTGATGCCCAAAATTTTAAACACCCAATTGTTTAAAGCCGTGCTGGATGCGAACGCATCTGAACATGGAGCGCGTATGACGGCAATGGACAAGGCCAGCGAAAATGCCAATGAACTCCTGAAATCATTAAAAATATCTTATAACCGTGCCCGCCAGGCGGCTATTACCACCGAGCTGACTGAAATTGTTAGTGGTGCTGCGGCATTGCAGGGATAGGGAAATGTGGTGATGTGAAAATGTGTAAATGCGTTGGCTTTGCAAGCCTGCGTAGTCTACTTTATACTGCTCATACAGTTTTTGATGTTTTGTTTTCAGCGTCCTTGTGTTTCTACATCTCCATATTTTCACATTTCTTTGGTAAGTTGTGGATAATTACCAGCTTTTTGAACCCGCTCCAACTACGCTTAAAGTTTAGATTTGTTGCCTAACCAACAAGCACCGTGCAATGGAAATAGGAAACATCATACCACATATAGAAGCGGTTATTTTTGCCAGCGATAAAGCGCTTACTTCCCTGGAAATTACCGAGATTATCAACAATGCTTTCGGGTTTATGGAAGATAAGATTGTGCTCGACCAGGTAGAATCGGCCATTGAAGGCATCGTTGAAAAATACAATAGCGAATTTTACCCTTTCGAGATAAGGCAAAGCGGTGGTGGCTGGCAATTCCTGACCAAAAAAGATTTTCATAAAACCATTGCGCAACTGAATGGCGATAAGTTTTTAAAGCGGCTCTCCTCTGCTGCGCTGGAGACTTTGGCCATCATCGCCTATAAACAACCGATTACCAAAAGTGAGATAGAAGCTATCCGGGGAGTAAATTGCGATTATGCCGTACAGCGCCTGCTGGAAAAAGAACTCGTGATCATTACAGGTCGCAATGAAAACCTGCCGGGCAAGCCGCTTATTTATACCACTTCCAAAACATTTATGGATTATTTTGGCATCAATTCAGCAGATGATTTACCAAAGATAAAAGAGGTGCTGGCAGAACAGGCTGTAGAAGCCACTTACCTGAATAAAAATACAGCAACGGAACAGGAAACCGGTGAGCAGGATGACCCGGCGGATTTACTGATAGATGAAAGCAGCGCCGAGTTTTTGGCGGTTACGCCCAATGGTGAGCTGGTGACGGCGATTGAAGAAGAAAATGCCGATGCGCCGGAATCATCAGACAACGAACCACATAGTGATGAAAACAGGGAAGCAGCAAATGAAGATGAGGAAAAAACCGGTCCGGAAGAATAAAATATTAATAGCCAAACTACCGCAGTCTCCAAAGACTAAGACAGTTTTTTAAACTCAGTTTTTCAACGCCATAGCTCAAAGTTGTGGCGTTTCTATTTTGTATATTCGCAAATTATGCCAGAACAATTATCAGCAGCTGCCTTAACAGCCATCGCCAGCGAATTCGGCACCCCGGTATACGTGTACCATGCGGAAAGAATAAAGGAACAATATGAAATATTGAAAGCCGCGTTTAAGACATCGGATACGCGTTTTTTCTATGCCTGCAAAGCACTTACCAACATCAACGTACTCCGGTATATAAAAAGCATTGGTTGCAATGTCGATTGCAGCTCCATCAACGAGGTATTGCTGGCGGTTAAAGCCGGTTTTGCGCCCAAAAACATTTTATATACATCCAGCAATATTGCCTTTTCGGAGATCGAGACAGCACAACAGCTCGGCGTTCATATTAATATCGATAGCTTATCGAACCTGGAGAAGTTCGGGAAAAAATTCGGTCATACCTACCCGGTAGGTATACGTCTCAGGCCTAATATTATGGCTGGTGGCAACCTTAAGATTTCAACCGGCCACGACAGAAGTAAATTCGGGATACCCATTGAACAGGTTGATAAAGTACTGTCGCTGGTAAAACGCACCAATCTGTTTATCCATGCGCTGCACATCCATACCGGCAGCGAAATAAAAGATGTGGAAGTTTTTGCAAAGGGAATAGAAGTATTATTTGGCATAGCGGCCCAATTTCCCGACCTGCAGGTGTTTGATTTTGGTGGTGGCTTTAAAGTACCTTACCAGCCCGGTGAAGAAGGTACCAATATTCCGGTACTGGGTAAAAAAATAGCCGAAGAAATGGAATGGTTCGAAGATAAATACAACCGTCATATGCAGGTTTGGTTTGAGCCGGGTAAATTTTTGGTAAGTGAAGCCGGTTATTTTCTGTCGAACGTGAATGTCATCAAGGAATCGGGAGCAACCGTTTTTGCAGGACTGGATACCGGTCTTAACCATTTGATAAGACCTATGTTTTACGGTTCGTACCATGGCATCCGGAATATCTCCAATCCCGGTGGCCGGCAAAAAACATATACTGTGGTAGGCAATATCTGCGAAACAGATACTTTTGCCGAAGACCGCCTGCTGAACGAAGTAAGGGAGAATGATATACTGGTGTTTGAAAATGCCGGCGCCTATGGCTTTGAAATGGCTTCCAATTACAACAGCCGGTTTAAACCTGCTGAAGTGCTGGTGAAAAATGGAAAAGCCCATCTCATTCGCAGAAGAGACGGGCTGGAAGACCTGCTTAAAAATATTGTGGAAATACTATAATCAATAAGTATAGGTGAAACTCACACCCCTTACCGTTACTTTGCCTGCGGCACCAAAATCACCGGTGCCCTGTATCTCAAGATAATGCAGGAACCGATCCTGTATCACGTTCCCATCCGGAAAGCTGTTGTCGGTCACCGTTAGATAATTATCTGGCGGCAAACTGCCCGATGGCAGGTTGATAAAAGACATTTCTATTTCACCGGAAGGCGAAACCCTGTCTGCATGCAAGCGAAGAAATAAACAAAGCACCGGGTTAGCCGTAGTATTGATATAGTGTATGGAAATAGAGGTAAGGGTAGCACCCACCGGCACAACAATAGGGGTATACAAATCCCTGTTGGGAACGGCCGTGCAGCGCCCTTCCTGGAAAAGATCAATATATCCATATTCACTGTTTCCAGGGAAAAAAGCCGACGGGCCAATATAAACCGTATACGATTTTTTTACAAGCCCCGGTAAGGTTATGGGGCTTACCGTTAATGACTTCGTGGAGGCAACTGCTTTCTTTTTAACAGGCGCTGGCTTTTTGGAACCGGTTTTCACGGTCGTCTTTACAGCAGCCTTTTTCTTTTTTACAGGCATAGAATAAATTTTGTGGTTGATAATCGGTGCTGCAAGTTAGCGCACCGGGCGGCCGGCACAATACTACTTTATGGTAGTTTTATTTTGCCCATCTTTATTTTGCCCGACATACATTTTTTATTCAATCATTCCGCTATGCAGTCAGTGCATTTTAATCCTTTTGCCTAACTTGTATGGTATTAATCAATACTAATTCTTTTTTATGCCCATAAGAATGACGGATGATCCGCAGGAAGATCAACCCCAGGATAACAATGACGACAATGGCGGCGGCCGCGGCGGCGGTGGATTTTCCGGCGGTGGTGGCTTGCTAAACCTATTGCCCCTGCTGTTTGGGCTGTTTCGTAGTAAAACAGGCATCGTGATATTGATCATTGGTGGGCTTGCCTATTTCTTTTTTGGAAGAGGCTGTAATATGGGTGGAAACAGCGTTGTACAAACCATCGGGCAACTGGCCACGGGCGGAAAACTGGATCCGCGACAGTTTGCAAAGGCAAATATTTATGAACCATTAACAGAAGACAATACAAAAAACCCTTTACCGGAAAGCGCCAACCTGCAAAAATATGCACCTTCTGTTGGCAATCAGGGACGGCAGGGCAGTTGCGTAGCCTGGAGCAGCGCGTATGCAGCCAGGACAATACTCGAATCGGCACGAACCGGGCAACCCGGCGACAATATAAAATTCAGCCCCTCTTTTTTATACAACCAGATTGGGCTCGACGGCTGTGAAGGATCTTACATTGAAAGGGCCATGGAATTTATGACGAAACAAGGCTCTGTTCCGTATGAATCTTTTCCTTATAACGACAAGGATTGCAGTAATCAGCCTGGCCCTGATCTTGTACAGCGGGCATCGCAATTTAAAATGCGCGGGTTTAACCGGCTTACAAAGGGCGACCGTACCGATGTGATTGACCTGAATGCCATTAAACAAAATCTTTCACAAGGTGCGCCGGTAGCCATTGGCATGCTGGTAGGCCAGAGTTTTATGCAGGAAATGATGGGAAAAGATTTGTGGGTTCCTTCCGGCGACGACAATAGCATGCAGGGATTTGGTGGTCATGCCATGTGCGTGGTTGGGTATGATGATGCAAAATATGGAGGGGCGTTTTTGCTCATGAATAGCTGGGGACCGGAATGGGGGCACAATGGTTTTGCGTGGGTGGGGTATGGCGATTTCAAACACTTTGTACGCGAAGCCTACGGGCTGGAGCCGATGCAACGGGTTGGCGCAGCCGCAAACCAGTCGTTTGAATGTGAAGTAGGTTTGATGCAGGTAGACAATTCAGATCAGAAAAGAACGATTACCAAAGGATATATTCCGCTGCGCACGAATGGTGATAATAAGTTTATCAATACAACCCCGCTGAAAAAGGGAAGCAAGTTTAAGATAGAAATAAAAAATAACACGGAATGTTATATCTATGTTTTTGGAAAAGACACAGATGGTTCCAGCTATACGTTATTTCCCTATCCAACAAAAGAAGATCCTACGAAAACAAAATATGCCCCTTTTTGCGGCATTGCTGGTTACCGCCTGTTTCCCAGAGACAAAAGCCTCACCCTTGACAGCATCGGCAACAGGGATATGATGGCGGTGGTGGTGAGTAAAAAGCCGCTCAATTGGTACCAGCTTAACCAGCAGGTTAGCCAGAACCCCCAACAGGAGTATGCTACCAGGCTCAACAACGCCCTGGGCAGCCAACTGTTGAAAAATGTCCGCTTCCAGTCGAACGGAAAAGGTAGTATGCAGTTCAGTACCGCCGGTGCTGAAAACGATGTTGTGGCCTGCATTGTTGAAATAGATAAGAATTAAGCGGTGGTTATATAACAACAACAGTATCTATGCTAACAGCAACGCAAGCGTTTATACGATTGATGAAACATCCTGTTAAATTCAGGCTGTTTCTGTTGTTCAAACTGCCTGCGGCTTTTTTCAGTGGTGTAAGAATAATAGACATCGATGAAACAAAATGCATTGTTTCCATACCCTACAAATGGTTTTCGCAGAATCCGTTCAAATCTACCTATTTTGCCTGTTTAGCGATGGCTGCGGAAATGAGTACGGGATCGCTTGCCATGATGCATGTGCGCAAAAGAAATCCGCCTGTATCCATGCTGGTGGTAAAACTGGAAGCGGTTTATTTTAAAAAGGCTACAGGTCTTACCATCTTCACCTGCAGTAAAGGGATAGCGTTAAAAGAAACAATTGATAAAGCCATTGCAACGGGTGAGGGACAATCTTTTGCTGCCTTGTCGGAAGGCGTTAATGATAGGGGCGAAAAGATTGCGGATTTTTATATTACCTGGTCTTTTAAGAAAAAAAATATTTAGTATTTAATAGTTATCTTTCTATTCAAAATAGCGCTGGTTATTTATTCACGAAAAAAAAATCCCCTTAAGGCCCGCCCGGACGGCTCCGGTCGGACGGGGGTATAAGGGATATGAAAATTGCTTTCCATGGTGCCGCCCGTACCGTAACGGGTTCAAAACATTTACTGACATTACAAAACGGGAAAAAGTATTTATTGGATTGTGGAATGTTCCAGGGAATGGGGCAGCAAACGGACACCCTTAACCGAAACTGGGGGTTTGTGCCGGAGGAAATAAATTTTTTGATTTTATCGCATGCACATATAGACCACAGCGGCTTAATACCAAAATTGGTGAAAGATGGTTTCGGCGGCAAAATTTTTTGTACACCTGCTACCCAACAGCTTACCCAGGTGCTGTTGCTGGATTCTGCGGAAATACAGGAAGACGACGTAAAATTTTCAAATAAAAGACGAGCGGTTAACGGGCAACCCTATATCGGGCCACTGTACACGATTGAAGATGCAAAAGCCTGCTTTGACCGGTTTTCTACGGTCGAGTACGGCGATTGGTATGCTATTGATGAGCATGTATCGCTGCAGTATACAGATGCCGGTCATATTATCGGCAGCGCTGCGGTGCATTTAAAAATTACAGAGAATGGCAAAACCACCCGGCTAACTTTCAGCGGCGATGTGGGACGCTACCGCGATGTAATACTGAAATCGCCGGAAGTATTTTCACAGGCTGATTATATTTTGATTGAATCTACCTATGGCAACAGTTTGCACGATGATAATACCACCACGCCCGATCAATTGCTGCAATGGATTGATAAAGCCTGCCTGCAAAAAAAAGGCAAACTGATTATGCCCGCTTTCAGTGTAGGGCGCACGCAGGAATTATTGTTCTCGCTAAACCAGCTTGAACTGGAAGGAAGGTTGCCTGCTATTGCTTATTTTGTTGACAGCCCTTTGAGTATAGAAGCTACTGAAGTAATGAAAAGCTATCCCCGTTACTTCAATAAAAATATCCAGCGGATTATGGAAAGCGACCAGGATCCTTTTGGGTTCAAAGGGCTACGGTACATAAAAACAGTAGATGAATCAAAATCACTCAACTACTTTACCAGTCCCTGCGTAATTATTTCTGCAAGCGGCATGGCCGATGCCGGGCGCGTAAAGCACCATATCAGCAATAGCATAGAAAACAGCCGGAACACTATCTTACTGACAGGTTACTGCGAGCCCAATTCACTGGGCGGAAGACTAATGGCAGGCGCAAAAGAAGTGAGTATTTATGGTATTAAGCACGAAGTGAACGCAGAAATAGGCGCCATCCGCAGTATGAGTGCGCATGGAGATTACGAAGACCTTAGCCAGTTTCTTGCCTGCCAGGATGCAAAGGCGGTGAAGAAATTGTTCCTGGTGCATGGTGAATACGATGTGCAACAGGCATTTCAGCAACGCCTGCTAAAAAAAGGATTTACAGATGTAGAAATACCTGCGCAACATTATGAAATAGGGTTGGAATGATTGCAGGCTTACCGCATTCGCGACAGCCTGCGGGTATATATCTTAAATGATATTCAGTCTTTTCAATACTTCCTGTTTGTGCGCTTTGCTGATGGGTATTTCCTTGCCGCTGATGAACAGGCCATTTTCCCTGATATTGCTGATTTTATCGATATTGATAATGTACGAACGGTGCACTTTCATGAAACTCTGCTTGCTTACTTTTTCCTCCAGGTTTTTAATGGTATTGTGCGTGATGTATTTTTTTTCACCGGTTACAAACTTTACATAATCGCCCATGCTTTCTATATACAATATATCTTCATTGTTGAGTCGTATCAGTTTGCCGTCTGATTTAATAAAAATGTGATCAATACCGGTTTCAGTAACGCTGTTATCCGTTACTTCCGGGGCCGTGGGCGGAATTTTCTTAAGCGCATCCAGGAAACGCTGATAGGTAAAGGGTTTTTTCAGAAAATCCGTGACATTGTATTCAAATGCATCATAAGCATACTCGGGTTTGGAAGTAGTGAGGATTACTTTTGGTGAATAGGCGATTTGATCCAGCAAATCAAACCCGGTAGCACCAGGCATTTCTACATCCAGGAAAATCAGGTCTACTACATTACTGTTCAGGAATGCCAGTGCTTCCGGCACCGCCTGGAAATGTCCCTTAACGGTAAGCTGGCCACTTTTTTCGCAACAGCGGTTCAGGTAATCGGCGGCTACCTGCAGGTCTTCTACAATAATACAACTCAGGCTCATAGTAAACTGGCATTAAAAGCTTTCAGCCGGAGATATTCACTTTGAATAATATCTTTCGCTTCCAGCAACATGTTTTTAATATTGGTATACTCATTCGTCAGTTGGGTAAAAGAAGATGCGCGGCTGCAGTCATCTTCAAATTTTTTGCAACAGGCCTGGGTCTCCAGTAATCCTACAAACCCAAAAGTTGGTTTAATCTTATGGACTGCTCTTTTCAGATCCTCTATATTTTCCTGTTCAAAGGCTAATTGTACGGCGCCGAAGTCTGCGTCAAAATGCTGGAGGGTGGTGGCAAAGATTTCTTCTATGTAGGGGAAATCGTCGGTATAAAGACCATATAAGGTGTCTTTATCCATTTTTTCATTAAAAATGAACTGGTTAGGTAAAGTTTCGCTTCCCATAGGAAATAGATGTTCAGGTTTTTCGTTATAAAGCAGGATATTTTCGATGAAACAAAGAAAATACCTATCTAATAACTCTATGAAGCAAAAATTATTACATATTTCATGGTCAATTTATCAGGATATTATTTATACCGGCATAAATGAGGGCATTTCCCGCGACCAGGAAAAGAAAATAATACGGTTCAACCAGTTCATTATCCTGGCATTGCTGGTCAACTGTTTCTCTGTTGGCATATATATATACCACAAATTGTACATAAGTGGTCTTATTAATGTTACTTCTGCCTATCTGTTCCTGCTGGCGTATTACTTTAATTATATCAGGAAGCTGGATGCGGGGCGGATATTGTCGATTATCAACATCAACCTTTATTTAATTATTATCAGCCATGTAGAAGGCCTCCGGGCAGGTGGCTATCTTTTATATTTCCCCTATTTCCTGGCGCTCACCTTTGTTGTTAGCATGCGCCGGAATTTTGGCGAGCTGCTGCTGATATGCGGTATTACACTGGTATCACTACTGGTTTGTATATTCGGCAATCCCGCAGTAAACGATATACAGATCATTAAAGAATCTATGTACGCTACCCTGTACAACAGCAACCTTTTTGTTGCGCTGGTAGCAACTATTTTCTTCTCCTATGCCATTCTCCGCCTGAACAAAGAAAACGAGGTCGCTATTTTGCAGGAGAAAAAATTTGGCGACACCATTTTTAATACCTCCCTGGATGGTGTATTTATTATTTTCAACGAAACCAATACCATTGCCAATTGCAACCGTCGGGCACTCGAGTTATTTGAGGCAAGCCACCTGGCTGATATGGAGGGCACCCCGGTAGCAAGCTGGTTCACTGAAGAACAGGTAAAGCATTTTAGCTCTATCGAACAAACGATTGCGGGCAGCGCAAAAAACTGGCAGGGAGAACTGTCTTTTAACACAAAAACCGGGAAGAAAATTTATGGTTATGTAAGCATTGTACCGTTTACCTATAAAAGTGTACGCTATACCAAGGTGAGTATATTGGATATTTCTGAAATAAAGCTGACCGAGTTTGAATTGATGAAAGCCAAACAAAAAGCGGAAGAAGCGGCCAAGGCAAAATCGCGGTTCCTGTCTAATATGAGCCATGAATTAAGAACCCCGTTGAACGGTATCATCGGCGCCTCTAATTTATTATTGCACGAGAACTACCTGGAAGGACAGCGGCCTCAACTGGATATCCTTAAGTTCTCCTCGGAGCACATGATGCTGTTGATAAACGATATTCTTGATTATAATAAAATTGAAGCCGGTAAGCTTGAACTCGAAGAAGTGCCGGTCAATATCCGCCAGGTATCCGAAAAAATCGCGGCCCAGTTTGCACCACAGGTAACGGCCAAGGGGTTGCATTTTTATCAGGAAATCGATGAGGAACTGGATGTTGAAGTGTTTACCGATCAAACCAGGTTAAACCAGGTGCTGTCGAACCTGCTGTCCAATGCAATTAAATTTACAAAGGAAGGAAGTATCTGCCTGATCGTTAAAAGACTTTTTGCCTCCAGCAGTATGGTTACCATACAATTTATGGTAATAGATACCGGCATTGGCATCCCCAAAGAAAAACAGAAAGAAATATTTGCCAGCTTTACCCAGGCCGATGTGGATACCACACGTAAATACGGTGGAACGGGTTTGGGGCTTTCCATCAGCAAAGAGCTGGTGCACATGTTTAATAGCGAACTGGTGCTGGAAAGTACACCGGGCAAGGGCAGCGTGTTCCAGTTTACCACAGAATGGAAGATTAATATGCATCGCAAAATGTATATCAATGAACCTAAAAATCTTTGTTCGCTGGAGGGCACCCGTATCCTGCTGGCTGAAGACAATCCTGTGAACATGGCCATTGCAAAAAGGTTCTTACAAAAATGGGGTGTGGTACTTACAGAAGCTGTCAATGGCAAACTGGCGGTGGAAGCATTTAAAAACGGTGTCTATGATTTATTGCTGCTTGATCTGGAAATGCCCGAGATGGACGGTGCCACTGCGTTAAAAGAAATAAGAAAACTCAATCCTGAAGTACCTGTACTGGCCTTTACCGCTGCCGCATACGATAATATGCTGGCCGATCTGCTGCAAAAAGGATTTATCGATTTTATACCAAAGCCTTTCCGCCCCGAAGACTTACACAGCAAGATTTCTTTTCATTTGCAGAATGCAAAAAGGGCTTAGCGCCCGGTTATGCTAGCCCGGTACAAAGATGATTCCCGAACAGGTTCATTATTTTTTATAAGCTCAGCACCTGGCAATACTTCTGCCATTTATTATAAATGATTGGTCTTTTTGTCTTTTTTGTGCCGATCATTTGCCGGATTGTTTTATTTTAGGCCAACGCATTATTCAAACCAAGGCATCGATGGATTTATCAAGCCGTGCACATCGCGGACGGAACTGGTTATTGATGGTCATGTTGTTTGCGGCTACAGGCATGCAGGCGCAGGACAATTATGAGATCCAGGTATATGGCTCCCAGACGCAGTTGCCGGGTTCTACCATGTTTGAATTGCACAGCAACTACACTTTTAACGGTGAGAAAAATATTTCGGACGCAGTGTTGCCCAGCAACCATGCATTGCATGAAACACTGGAAATAACCACCGGCATCAGCAATATTTTTGAAATCGGCGTGTACCTGTTTACTGCATATATACCAGGTCATGGCTACCAGGTAGTAGGTAGTCATCTGCGGCCGAGAATTATGGCGCCCGCCGGTTGGAAGCTACCGGTAGGATTGAGCCTATCAACCGAAATCGGTTACCAGAAACCTGATTTTTCAACCAGCACCTGGAGTCTTGAATTGCGACCTATCATCGACAAACAGTGGAACAAATGGTATGCATCGTTTAATCCCACCCTGGGCATTGCCCTGAAGAGCAGTTATGATAAGTCTACACCAACATTTGAACCAAACCTGAAAATCTATTACAACCTGTTTAAGAATGCAGGAATTGGCATCGAGTACTATGGCGATATTGGCTACATAAACAGCCTGGAGAAATTCTCTGAACAGAGCGATGCACTTTTTATTTCATACGATATGCTGAACAATGCCAAATGGGAATTTAATATGGGCGCGGGCTTTGGACTTACATCTGCAACAGACCGGTTTGTGTTCAAAGTAATTATTGGAAGGCGGGTGAACTGGAAGAGCAAGCCGCATTCATAAAGACCCCGGCCGCTTTCATGGCATAGTATTTAATAAATGATCCATCATTGAAACTACATGGTAAAAAAAATACTGGTAATACTTTTAATTGTGCTCATTATTATTCAGTTTATCCGTCCTGCACGCAATCATGGTCCCATCGCCACTTCAACTGATATCACGCATTATGTACACGTACCCGACACCGTTATGCATATACTGAAAGTCTCATGTTATGATTGCCATTCCAACAACACCGTGTATCCCTGGTATACCAATATCAACCCGGTTGGCTTATGGATGCGGAGCCATATTAAAGATGGCAAAAGGGCCATTAACTTTTCTGATCTTTCTGCATTCGACAAAAGAAAACTGGATCACCGGCTGGGCGATATCGCCGAAACAGTAGAAGATAAAGAAATGCCACTGTGGTCTTATACCTTGATTCATGGGTATGCCAGGCTTGACAGCGGGCAGGTTGCCATTCTTAAAAATTGGACCGGGGCGGCCCGGAAAGAAGTAGGTTACCAACGATAATTACCCGGGCAATTATTCCTGCAAAAATTCTTTTACAAGGGCGGCGGTTATTTTGGGCAGGCTACTACCTTTTTTTACCGCGCAAATTTCTCCAAGAAGGGTTCCATGAGCGCCTGGTAATATTACCAGTTCTGCGCCGGGTATCAACTGCGCCATCTGTACAGTGTGTTCAGTTCTTATTACATCGTGGTCGGATGCCATTACAAGCGTGGGTACTTTTACAGACCGC
>Ga0070667_100002578_pt1 | contig 15743 bp, 13 predicted proteins | sample KBSS33metaG_FD_64659 | JGI IMG/M metagenome (GOLD analysis project Ga0070667, IMG submission 64659) | Switchgrass rhizosphere microbial communities from Kellogg Biological Station, Michigan, USA - KBS S3-3 metaG | ecosystem: Host-associated > Plants > Roots > Rhizosphere > Soil ... | reverse complement strand
ATTCCGAACAACGCTTGCCCCCCCCGTATTACCGCGGCTGCTGGCACGGAGTTAGCCGGGGCTTCTTCTACGGGTACCGTCAACCTTGCGGTTTCGTCCCCGTCGAAAGGGTTTTACGTACCGAAATACTTCATCACCCACGCGGCGTTGCTTCGTCAGGGTTGCCCCCATTGCGAAAAATTCCCCACTGCTGCCTCCCGTAGGAGTCTGGACCGTGTCTCAGTTCCAGTGTGGCCGACCGTCCTCTCAGACCGGCTACTGATCGTGGCCTTGGTGAGCCATTACCTCACCAACTAGCTAATCAGCCGCGGACCCCTCTCAAAGCGAATTGCTCCTTTGCTGACAAAATCCACAGATCTCGTCAGATTATGCGGTATTAGCTCCGGTTTCCCGGGGTTATTCCCCACTTCGAGGCAGGTTATCCACGTGTTACTCACCCGTGCGCCGCTTTACTAAAGTATTGCTACTTCCTCTCGCTCGACTTGCATGTGTTAGGCACGCCGCCAGCGTTGATTCTGAGCCAGGATCAAACTCTCAATTAAACTGTTAGTTTGATGTGCTCGCGCTAAGACCTATTACTCATCGTCATCAACGTTGTACGCTTTCAATTTTCAAAGAGCCAGGCTCTTCGGCCTCAAACTTATGTGTTTTTTGGCGTCAAAAAAACCCGCCTAATTTTGCTCGGCGGATCCTCCGTCAGCCAACCCTTGCGACCTCTAAGTCGCTCGGCACATCAGGAAACTATAGAAGCTTGTGCGATACCTGTCAACCGTGAAATTGAATTTAGTGCAGACTTTCGTGTATCGTTGCCACCAATTGTTCCATTAGCTTTTCATTTCGCATCGCATCATCACTCTCGATCATCACGCGCAGCAGCGGTTCGGTCCCCGAATAACGCACCACCATCCGCCCTCTCCCTCTTAGCTCCCGCTCGATTTCCGAAATCTTCGACTGCACTCGCGGCAACTGATCCAGAGGAACTTTCTTATCGACGCGCAGTCCTTTTAGCAGGTGCGGAGCAGGTATCCAATCCTGACACAATCCATCCAGCGACAATTTCGAATCGACCAATACCTGCGCTACTTTCAACGCCGTCAAAAGCCCATCTCCTGAAAGACCGAAGTCCGGGAATATAATATGGCCCGACGGTTCTCCACCCAGAATTCCACCCTGTCTCCCATTGACGCCGCCTCGCCGCATTTCCTCAAATATGAATCGATCGCCGACATCCACTCTGATGAGAGCAATCTCTTCGTGCTTCAGCATCTGCTCCAATGCGAAATTTGTCATGGACGTTCCCACAACAACTGTGGGACGCGTCCGTCTTGCCATTATCAAGAGCACCGCGTCTCCATCAATTTGGCGGCCACTGCTGGACACAAATAAAGACCGGTCGCCATCGCCATCAAACGCGACCCCGAAATCGCACGAAGTACGTTTGACAGTGTCGATCAACGATTGCAGATGCACGGCTCCGCAACCGGCATTAATGTTTTTTCCGGAAGGGTTCGCGTGAATGACAGTCAGACTCGCGCCAAGCTGTTCCAGCAGTGCAGGTGCAACTGAACTCATGGCCCCGTTTGCGCAATCTACAACGATGTGCAACCCGTGAAGCCACGGTCCGGGATCGAAATGAGTTGTCAATTTCTCCAGGTACTGATCTGGAAATTTCGTGGAATTTGCAACGGCGATTGTTGCTTCCGGCACTTCGTCGTGCTGGTTGTCGCATCCCCCCGGGCCGACAGATAATAGCTGAAACACGCGCTGCTCAATCTCCAATTCCGCGGCGTCGCTCAACTTTGTACCGTCGGTCGAAAACACTTTGATGCCGTTATCTTCAAAGGGATTGTGAGAGGCAGAAATCATGATGCCGCCCGCATACTTTTCGCACTTGACGAGCAAGGCGATCGCAGGCGTCGGAATAATACCGGCATCATCAAATATTGCAGCAGTGCGATGGATTCCTTCCTTCAGCAGACCGAGAATCCACGGACTCGACACCCGTGTGTCGTATCCCACCAGCAGTCGCCCGCCCAACTTTTCTCCGATTGCCTGACCAATTGCGCGAACTGCGCAAGCGTTGAGCGGAAAATCCCCCGCACGAGATCGAATTCCGTCAGTCCCGAAAAGTCTAATGTTCATGGTTTTCTTCGAATTTTTACTTCCACACGAATCGGAGTGGTCTCCGGAAATCTCACGAGGGTATCCGGCAGATCCAGATCCACCGTTTGAATGAGGGTGCTTTTCTTGCCGGTCAGGTCGATCTCCGTCGTCATGACGCCATTCAAAGCACGTACATGGCTCGCCGGTCCTTCCGCTTTCACCCGATCCGGTTTCACGAGAATCGCATCCACTTCGTATCCCTGTGCCACATGTCCCATTGTCGCAGGAAGGACATGCACCCACTTCAATTCGGTGGGTTCCAGGGAAACTCGAACGCGGGATGGAGTTACGCGAACAACTTCCACTCCAAACGGAGCATGGACGTGCTGCGCATTCAGGGGCACGGTCGTTTCTCCATTCAGTGGCATCCGGTCCAGATCAATGACCGTCGATATGTCCTTTTCCGATATCTCTCGAATGAGTGAGGATGGGCCGCGCAGCCGAACCTCCACTTTCTTGGCCGTGTCGCCGATAACTTCTGTGTCTGGAGGCACATTCTGATATTCGACGGGCACATCGAATATGATTTCCGATGTTGATTCTTTCGCGATCACTGCCCATAAGGCAGTAGCTAAAATCAGCGAAAAAAGTTTCAGATGCCAGTTCATGAGAAGAAGCTCCCGGAGCTGGCGGCCTCGAAATCGCATCAGGAATCCACGTGTTGTACCGTTGCCGGGATAGAGCGGACGGATTTTCTAGGCTGCCGCCGTTCGATGGCATCTCTCAAACGGACAACTAGCGTTTCAAAATCGAGAAATCGTTCGATTTCACCATCGATTGCAAGCGCAATGGATCCGGTTTCTTCGGAAACAACCACCGCTATGGCATCTGTTTCTTCTGTGATACCAATCGCTGCGCGATGGCGCGTCCCCAGTTCCTTGCTTAGTCGAGGTTTGACTGTCAGAGGAAGGAAGCATGCTGCTGCCGCTATGCGACCGTTTTGAATGATGACCGCGCCGTCATGCATCGGTTCTTTTGGGTTGAATACCGTTACCAGCAAGTCATAGGAAAGCAATCCGTTAACTGCGATCCCGCTTTCGACATAACTCTTCAATCCAATGTCTCTTTCAACGACGATCAGCGCGCCCGTCTGGTTCTTCGCAAGAGTCTTGACGGCGAGAGCAATCTCATCGCACATCTGGCTTCGGTCAATGTTGGAAAAGCCCCGGAAGAACGCTGTTTTTCCAAAATGCGTCAATGCCCGGCGAATTTCAGCCTGAAAGATAACGATGATCGAGAAAAACAGGTATGGCGCAGTATTCGCCAGAAGCCAGGAAACGGTGTGGAGATGACTCCAGCGTGAAAAGTAAAAAAAGCCCACGACACCAAGAACGCCCAGAGCCATTGGCACCGCGCGTGTTCCCTTCATGCGGGCCAGCACGAGATAGATCATGAACGCAACGATCAGTATGTCGATCGCCCCGATCCATGTCAGTCGTGGAGGTTCCAGGAAGTCATACCACATGGCTTTACGTATTCCTCACAACGCTCCATTCGCCTGCGGTGGTCCAGGCGTTTCCAGTGCGTCCAGTGTGTCCACGAATACACGCATTTCCGCGACGTCATGCACTCGAACAACGTGTGCACCATCGAATATCGCGCGCGCTGTTGTTGCGGCTGTACCCCAAAGCCGGTCTTCAGCTTCCAACATCGGGCCGTTCGAAACAATCTTGCGGAGGAACGACTTGCGAGACGTACCAATCAGCAGTGGGTATTCTAATTGAGATAGAGCCTGAAGATTGCGCAAAACTATCAGACTCTCTTCGGCGCTTTTTCCAAAGCCTATCCCCGGGTCCAGAACAATGGAGGATCGTTCAATGCCCGCATTCGCGGCAATACGTGTTGAAGCGTGAAGTTCCCGCTGAACCTCTCCGGTTGGGTCTACCATCGGAGATTGCCGATGCAACTCTTCGCGGCTGCCTCGGCTGTGCATAAGAACCACACCCGCATGCGTGTTCCGAATCACAGTTACCATTTCCTGATCAAATCTGAATGCACTGATGTCGTTGATGATTTGTGCGCCTGCGTCGATGGCCATCCGCGCGACCCGGGCTCGATAGGTATCGACCGAGATCGGGATTGAAAGCCTGCCATTTAGCATTTCAATAACAGGCAGAATGCGCCGCAGTTCTTCTTCTTCTGAAACCGGCAAGCTCCCCGGGCGGCTGGATTCGCCGCCAATATCCAATACATCGGCACCCTGTTCCTGAATCTGTTCAGCGCGAGCCACGGCGGCATTTACATCCTGAAACCTTCCTCCATCGGAGAAAGAGTCTGGTGTCACATTTAGAATGCCCATGACGATTGTGCGCTTTCCCAGCGGAATGAAGGTTCGCGGAAGATTCCACGTGTATGTTCTTCGCATAATGAAAAAGGCCATCGGTGACTATCCTTCTGGCGACAATCACGGATGGCCTTCTGGTTCAGTTCCAGAGCCCTTAAGCTGGAGCTGGCCTTTCCTGTGGTGGAATCGGCGATGGTCGTACGCTCTTCGCAGGGGCAGGTGTCGGTTTCTCCGGCTTGGTCTCAATCCGCGGAGACCGCCGCTCTTCCAACGCCTGACCGGCGATCAACATCTGGATTTCATTCGCATCCAGTGATTCACGCTCCAGCAGTGATTCGGCAATTCGAATCAGAGCCTCACGATTTTCCGTGAGGATACTTTTCGCGCGCTCGTACCCCATGATAATGAGCTTGCGTACTTCGTCGTCGATGGAAACGGCTGTGCTTTCGCTGTAGTCCCGATGTTGAGCGATTTCACGCCCGAGGAAGATCTGTTCCTCCTGCTTCCCAAACGTCATTGGACCAAGCGATGACATTCCATATTGGCAGACCATTTTGCGGGCTAGTTCCGACGCCTGCTCAATGTCATTGCCGGCGCCAGTCGTCATCGTGTCCAGGAACAATTCTTCTGCGAGTCGGCCGCCCATCATGATCGCGAGCTGTCCTTCAAGGTAAGCCTTGGGATACGTATGGCGATCGTCAATGGGCAATTGCATGGTTACACCGAGTGCCATTCCACGGGGGATGATCGTCACCTTATGCAGCGGATCCGCGCCCGTGGTCAGGACTGCGACCATGGCGTGACCAGCTTCGTGGTATGCCGTAACCCGTTTTTCGTTTTCATTGATCAGCATTGATTTGCGAGCCACACCCATCAAGACCTTATCCTTGGCCAGCTCAAAATCGTCCTGGGTCACAGATTTCTGATTCACTCGGGCAGCATTCAATGCGGCTTCATTCACCAGATTTGCCAGATCCGCGCCGGAGAAGCCCGGAGTGCTTCGGGCGATCACAGGGATATTCACATCCTCAGAAAGTGGAATTTTTCGGACATGAACCGACAAAATTCCTTCGCGGCCTCGAACATCGGGCCTTGGCACCACTACTCGACGATCGAAGCGTCCGGGACGCAGCAGTGCGGGATCCAGAACGTCGGGACGATTGGTCGCCGCAATCAAAATGACACCCTCGTTCGATTCGAAGCCGTCCATTTCGACCAGCAGCTGGTTCAAGGTTTGTTCGCGCTCATCATGACCGCCGCCGAGACCTGCTCCACGATGACGCCCGACAGCATCAATTTCGTCGATGAAAATGATGCATGGCGCGTTCTTCTTGCCCTGTTCAAAAAGATCGCGAACACGCGAAGCTCCGACACCCACAAACATTTCCACTAAATCGGATCCACTGATAGAAAAGAACGGTACGTTGGCTTCTCCTGCGATGGCTCTTGCCAGAAGAGTTTTGCCCGTGCCCGGGGGGCCAACCAGCAGCACCCCCTTCGGAATTCGTCCACCCAGCTTCTGAAATTTTTGAGGTTCCTTCAGGAAGTCGATAATTTCCTGCAATTCCTCTTTTGCTTCTTCCACGCCTGCCACATCTTTAAATGTCACCTTTTTCTGGTGCGCCGTCAGTAGTCGCGCTCGGCTTTTACCAAATGAGAGAGCTTTGTTACCGCCGCTCTGCATCTGCCGCATGAAGAAAATCCAGAAACCAATAATAAAGAGGAATGGCGCCCATGAAATCAGCGCGGCCAGCCATGGACTCTGAGTGGGGTGCTCAATCTTATAGTCCACACCGGAGGCTGCAAGCTTGTCATAGATGGCCGGGTAGTCAACGGGTATGGTGGTTTTGAACTTTTCGCCGGACACCATTTCGCCGGTAACGTCGGCATCCACAATCGTCGCCTTCTTGACGTTCTTGTTCGTGACTTCGTCCACGAACTTACTGAAATTCAGATCCATGTCCTTGCCGGTGGGACGGTTCGTGAAAACGTTATACAGCAGTATTGCTGTCACCAGCAACGCAACCCAGAACGCTATAGTCTTGGCCATCGAGTTCACTTAAATTCTCCCTATTTCAGCCTTCCACATCACTTTTTAGACCCGGCACCGCAGTAAACGACTACTCCCATCTCGTTATACTCTCGTCAGAGCACTTCAAGTGTCACGACTTTCTGGGATCGTCCGCTTGGTGCAAATTCGCGGGAAACGGGAAATGAGGCCACCCACACGATCGTGGAGTCACTCACAATGACGGGCCAGCGGCTTCGTTGACTTCTCGGAATCCGTGTTCGCTGAAACAACTTCTTCAGCTTTCCCCCAGGCCAGCCCACAGGCTTGTAATAATCTCCGGGCTTCCAGGATCGGATTTTAACACACGGTCCGAGCCTTCCACCATCGACAAAAACCCTTGCGGTGCTCTCCGAAGTTTCAGGCACTATCGAACTATCTGCGATTTCAGCTCGAAATGTCTTACCCAGTTCGGATATACGCACGGAGCCCGGAATTAGCAACGTATAGTTGAACTCGGTTGCCGGGTCCTGAAACTCCCGCAGGACCAGGCGGTCGAAATTCCTTTCCGCCACCAATCCTCCCGGAATCTGTATGGTTTTTCCGCCTTTTCCGTTCTCGAGGAGGCCGCGGACCGCCTCAATTCGCTCAAATGGGATATCGAATAAATGGGAGCCCAGCTGTCTCAACATGGTACGAATCGCTCGTCGAGCCATTGCGACCGGGACGATACGCATTGATTCGGCATCCACCGATACCATACCCGGCGAAAGGATGGCGTGTTCTTCAACCCAGTTTGAAGTGAGATCCTGCATCCATCTGTCCTCATTCCTGAACAGGTCTACAGTTCTCGAAAGCGTGTCTCGAAGGTTCGGGTTGAACGATCTTTCCAGCATTGGGATGAATTCGTGTCTCAGCCGGTTGCGAGCAAATGACGGATCGAGATTCGATGTGTCTGTTCGCCAGGATTGCTTTGAAGAGAGAAGGAATCGCTGGATGTCCTCGTGGCTTGCTTCGATCAGAGGCCGAATGGTATTGCCTGAAACCGGAGCCATCGACACCAAGCCTTCCATTCCCGCGCCCCTGAAAAGATTGAGGAGGCATGTTTCGACACGATCATCGCGAGTGTGAGCAACGGCGATTTTCGAGAAGCCGTCACGTTCGCACACCGACCTGAAGAACTCCTTTCGTGCCGTACGGCATGCAGCCTCCAGATTGCCATCCGCGGGCCGAATCGAAATCCGGTGTGAATAAAATGGCACCCCGAGTTTTGAGGCTAATTCTGAAACGAAGCGTTCATCGTCGTCCGATTCGATCCCACGAAGGCCGTGATTCAGATGCCCGATTCCAGTTTTGTATCCCAGTTCTTTCAAGACCAGTACAAGAGATACCGAATCCCCACCCCCGGACACTCCGACCAGAACGCGATCCTCCACTTCGAGCATCGCGTATTTCGCAATTGTTTGCGCAGTGCTCGAGGCAAAATCAGATCTGGGAAGTTCCATCGTGAAATTATGGGCGCAACGCCGCGATTTCGCCAGTCTCCGCGGCATAACGCAACGTGCGCTCAATCTACTTGGTGGCTGCCGGCAGTTGCTCCTGCACACGAACGCCACCTGCACGCTCCACTTCGAACCGAATCATTCTGCAGACTTGCGATGAGAAGCCGGAATCGCCTTGGTTCAGACCCGGATAGTTGTTGCGAACGGGTAAAATTTCACTGATTCCAGTTCCTCAAGGGACTCCGGGTCGACGCAAGCCTTTGTTGAGCCGGGAAATACTCACGTCCATCCGTTTGTCCGCGAGATTGGACACACAACTGCACTGATTAATGTTGCTGCATCGACCGGACGATACGGTGGATCTGAAATTGAGTTGCATTTCGGTGCGCAGCCCATAAAGGAGTGAGGTTATGAAACGGCAAATCGTACGATACACCATCCTGATGATGGTTATAGTTGTCCTTCAGTGCGTGGTTCCTCTGGATGGACTTCTGACTGTCTCTGCGAGCACACAGGTCAATGTGAATATCAACATTGGTGCTCCTCCTCCGGTAGTTGTGAAAGCGCGACCCACAATGGTTTATCTGGCGGAGCCAGCAGCATACGTTGCTGTGGGGATTCCTTACGACATCTACTTCGTCAGCGGCCGTTACTACTATCTACACGGTAATGACTGGTTCTGGGCGCAGGGTTACAACGGACCGTGGGTTTACTCCTCCTACAACTCCCTGCCTCCTGGACTTCGGAAGTACAGGGTAGAGCGCCTGCACGAATTCCGTGAGCGAGAATCCAAGGCGTATGCCGCACAGGGCCCGGCATTCAAAGGCAAATCCTTTGCGGCCGAAGAACACAAAACTGAATTCAAGCCGGGCCATGGCGAAGCCCACGACAATGGCAACGGCCGAGGCAACAGCAAGAAGGGTAACTAGCACGTTATCGCACCGCAGTTTCATGCAAGGGTCCGCAAAGAGGGATGCCTCGTCCATCGCGACGGGGCATTCACAATTTTGTCAGCTCAAAATGTTCTCAAACCAAACGAGCCGGGCAATGTCTGAAGGCAGTATGCGTGAAGACACCAACAGTCTCGGTTTGACGCACACGCATGAATTCGGCACGCGGCCGAAATGTTTGCAGATCCGCGCTTTGTCCACATCAGGCCTGAACTTCGAAGAGGAAGACTAGTCAAAAAGGATGGAACGACATGAAGGCTAAACGGATAAGTACATTCTGCCGGGTAAGTACATGGATCATTGCCGCAATGGTAGCGGTGACGCTGGGACAGAGGACTGCTGCGGCGGAATCAGATCCGTCCAGTCGCGTGGCACGTTTGAATTACCTCCGAGGCAGTGTGTCTTTCCAGCCAGCCGGTGAACCGGAATGGGTCTCGGCTATTGTCAACAGACCTGTTACGACCGGTGACAGGCTGTGGGCAGACGAGAACTCTCGTGCGGAAATGCATCTCGGATCCGCAACAATCCGTCTGGACGAACAGACCGGCATGTCTTTCCTCAATCTCGACGACCGTACCACTCAGATCGAGCTTTCCGAAGGCGTGTTGAACATACGAGTGCTTCGATTGGATCGAGACGAAATATTTGAAATCGATACTCCTAACCAGGCGTTTTCCATTGAGCGGCCCGGCCAGTACCGCATCGAAGCGAGCGAAGATGGGTACACCACGATGGTGACGGTTCGCAGCGGAGCAGGCGAAGTGACTGGCGGCGGCAGAACCTACACTGTTGGCGCGGGAGTGACCGGCAGCTTTGTCGGAGACGATCTGCTCCGTGCGAATATTTACAAGTCCGGCGATTTCGATGACTTTGATGACTGGTGTCAGGACCGTGATCGACGGGATGACAGTGCTAAGTCCGTTCGATATGTTTCGCGGGAAGTGGTTGGCTATCAGGATCTGGACGACTACGGCTACTGGCAGAATGTTCCGGGCTACGGTTTCGTCTGGTTTCCCAGGGTTTCCATCGGCTGGGCTCCTTATCACGACGGCCATTGGGCATGGATTTCTCCGTGGGGCTGGACATGGATCGACGATGCGCCGTGGGGTTACGCTCCCTTCCATTACGGGCGATGGGTGGCCGTCCGTAACAGCTGGGCATGGATTCCCGGACCAGTCTCCGTCCGGCCTGTCTACGCGCCGGCGCTGGTGGCGTTTATCGGCGGGCCACACTTCAGTTTGTCGCTTTCAATTGGCGGAGGTGGTGGCAATGTGGCGTGGTTTCCACTCGGCCCGCGAGAAGTCTATGTTCCCGCGTATCACACGAGCCGTGAATATGTCGAGCGCGTCAACGTCAGCAACACAACGGTCAACAACATCACCATCACGAATGTTTACAACAACACAAACAATACAAATATTCACTACGTCAATAAAAGCGCAAAAGGTGGAGTGACCGCAGTCTCGCAGACAACGTTCATCAATGCTCAGCACGTGGCGAAATCCGCGGTAACAGTCAACCCGCGGGATATCGAATCTGCGCCCGTTTCTGGAAGAGCGGAAGTGGCTCCTAGCCGTAACAGTGTCCTGGGTCCCCGTACTTCGGAGGGCAAGCATGTTTCGCAGCCGAGAGCCGAAGTGATCAATCGGTCTGTTGTGGCGAAGACGCCTCCTCCGGCTGCTCCGGTTCCTTTTGAACGACAGCAAGCAAAATTAGCCGCGCAGCCGGGCCAGCCACTGGCATCGAAGGATGTCGAGAGTCTGCGTCCGTCGAACGGTGCTCCTGGGAGAGCCCATGTTCGGCAGGCACCTCCGGGAAAGACTACAGTTGCGGACTCCGCTCAGGCTCCATCCAATCCGCCGATAAGCAGGCATTCGTCGGACAAGAGTGCTTCGAGCACCGCGGCGAACACTGAGTCAGAGGGACGCAATGGAAACCGCGGGCAGACGCCTCTCCAAGGACAGACAGTAGCTCCGACAGCACCGCCGACGGTAGTCACGTCGTCTGCGGAAAACTCACAGTCGAGGAACGGCAATCGCCCGCCGAGCGCCAATCGCGGACAGTCGCCGAACGCTCCGGCACAGACAGTGGCTCCGACAACGCCACCGACGGTAGTCACGTCGTCCGCGGAAAACTCACAGTCGAGGAACGGCAATCGGCCACCGAGTACCAATCGCGGACAATCGCCGAACGCTCCGACACAGACAGTGGGTCCGACAACGCCCCCGACCGTGGTCACGTCGTCCCCAGAAAACTCACAGTCGAGAAACGGCAATCGGCCACCGAGTACCAATCGCGGACAGTCGCCGAACGCTCCGGCACAGACAGTGGCTCCGACAACACCACCGACCGTGATCACATCGTCCGCGGAAAACTCACAATCGAGGAACAGCAATCGGCTGCCGAGCGTGAGCCGCGGGCAGTCATCGAACGGTCCCGCAGAAACGGTGGCGCCGCCACCTGCGAAAGCAGGTGCGTCTTCAAGTGAAAGCACGCCTGACCGAGGAAATACTCGTCAGGATTCCAGCACCGCTCCAGCCCCGGCGCAATCGAACTCAAATTCGCCGTCTCGTGGAGGAAATCGTGGGCGGCAGCCGTCGCCTGCGCCGACCCCGGCACAGTCGCCAGAGTCCAAGGTAGCAAGTCCAGCTTCGAGCAACTCACAACCGGGCCAGGGAGAAAAACGGGGGCAGTCGGATAAGTAACAAACATCTCCGCATTCGGACATTTCAAAGCTCATTTGAAATCGATGCAGCGTTTGAAATGTCCGAATGTCTTCCACGCGTTGCGGACGAGTCTTGAAATCACCCGCAGCGAATCTCATGCGCGTAACGAACCGTCTGTACGATCCTGCCTGCGCCACACGGAAATATCAGGGATTACCGCTGGCGGGAAATCGCTTCCTTCATGAGCAAGTAGTTCAGTTCGCGGCGAAGTTCCTTCTGTGTGTTTTCTTCGATGGCAGTCTTAAGCAGCTGACGCAGGTTGTAGACCTGGCGGCTCAGTTCCATTTCGACCGGAAGGCAGCCGGCATTTTTTAGAATCTTGAAGGTGAGACGCAGGTCTTCGGGAACGCCACGGTCGTCATCGAGATTCAGCGGCTTTCCCTGTCCGGGCAGATTGCTGAATAACCCTTCATCCTGAGCGGCACGGATTCGATTCTCCGCGAGTGTTTCCATGAACCCCATATACACATTCCAACTTGCTTCTACTCTCCGATCTTACGACACGCATAGAGCAGCCAAGGGCTTTGCGAAAGCCAATTCTGCAGACCCAGGCCTTTCTCGATCCATATAGAAGCGTCCACGATACGACTATCGGAACCTGTTTGTGCCAGCGACCACTGGAATCCTTTCCTTCCGGTGACCTCAAAACGATGCGACGCGAGGCACCGTTCAACCTCCTCCATTGAAAAAGCGTGGACAGCATGGTTGTTCTCTTTAAGACTTCGTAATCGGAACCGCCAGCTTCGGGAATTCGTAAAGCAGAAAACAAATATACCGCCAGCTTTCAAGCACTCGGCTGCTTTGGCAAAGATGAGGTCGCATTTATCGAAATACTGGAGCACTTCCACGCATACGACGCCATCGAACTCGCCTTCGTGGAATTCCGAGATGTCGCACACAATGGCACGCTGAACGCCTCGTTTCTCGGCCAATGCGACAGCCTGCGGGTTTTTGTCGATCAACGTCACATGATGACCTTGTTCGGCGAGTGCACCGCCGAATCGGCCACTACCTCCGCCCATATCCAGGATACGGAGCGGGGACGGACCCGGAGGGCCCAGATGGTCGAACATAAATCGAGACTCGATATCTGTTCGGTACCTTCCGATACGATTGCCATACCCCTCGGGGTTTTCCACGTCCCAGATATACGGCACCTCGGCGCGAGCAGTCTGTACTACGGTGCGACCGTTCTGTACCGTGATCCGGACGGTTTTAAAGGTGGACATGCTTCTCCCTTTTTCTTCCCATTTCTGGCAAGTCTACGAAAACCATCGCGAAAATACGAGCGAAACGGCGGATATTCCCACTGCTGGTTCGCGAATCAGCCTTGTTGATCCCGCGGAAGTCGTTTCTCACAATTCCAGCGCTTGCACAAACGCGGGAACGTCGGCGAATTCCCAATCGGCGTGAGGGCGCCGTTCGGCGATTTTATCCGGCCACCATGTCGAGAGCAGCCTTGTGACCAATACCGGACGAATCCCAACAGCTCGCGCCCCCCGGTGCTCGTCGCTGCCACCGTCGCCTACAAAGAGAGCCTCCTCCGGCCGGACACCTACCGAATTCAGCGCGTGGTGGTAGATTCGCGCGTCGGGTTTGCGTATGCCCAACTGATAGGAAAAGACGATGGCGTCGAGACGGTCACGCAGCGGCGATCTCGCCCAGCTTTCCACATCGTCCGCTCCGGCGTCTGAAACCAGAGCAGTTCGAATGCCCGCATGACGCAGGCGGTCCAATGCGCCAAGCATATCTGATTCAATATCAACCAGTGCCGTTTCGAATCGCCGTCGCCGGCTTTCCACCGCTGCAATGATCTTAGCCTCCTCAATGGTAGGATCCAGAAAGTGTGCGACCTGACGGATCGCTTCTACGCCGTCCTGAACGTGACCGAGACAGCGGCCCAGCATATCTGAGTCGTAATACAGATGCTGCCAATCGCGAGCAGAAACACCGAGGATTTCCGAAATCGGAAGCTCACCCGCCAGCGCGGGCGGCTGCACGCAGGTGAGGGTATGAAACAGATCGAAGAGCACGGCTTTTGGGAGCGGTATCCGTTCCGTCATTACAACCAGACTAGTGGATACCATGAAGGCATGGCAATGTCAGGCAACAGTTTTGGTGTCGAAGTGCGGCCGCGTCCGTACGGCCACGACTCGGTTAAGGGGAGCCTATGGCGTTCTTTACGTCAATTCAGGCAGTGCAGGGCCGGAGCTTCAAATTGCCAATTGCCGGAGCAGAACTCCAGGTCTAGGACTCTTCACTTCGGGAGGCACATCTCGTTTTCTAACCCATCCTGCTAAGCTGTGCGGGTGAAATCCGAGGGCTCAATGACGAAGTACCTCCCACTTTGTGCCGTAATCATGATCCTGACGGCCTTCGCGGAGTATTCGATGGGCCGCCTGGCGTTCTGTAAATGTGGCGTGATTCGACTTTGGTCCGGGAACATCTGGAGTAATCAGAACTCTCAGCAGCTGACAGATCCGTACACCTTCACGCATATCCTGCATGGCGTCCTTTTCTACGCGTTGCTCTGGCTGGTATGTGGAAAGAGCGTCCCTGCCGGTGTCCGGCTGGTTTTTGCGGTATTGATCGAGTCGGGTTGGGAACTGTTGGAAAATTCAAGTTTCATCATCGACCGGTATAGAGCCGGGACGATCTCGCTCGACTACTACGGCGACAGCATCTTCAATTCGATGGCCGATGTTGTTGCAATGAGTCTGGGCTTTGCGCTCGCTCGCCGCCTTCCGGTGCGCGTCTGCATCATTGGCGCAATTGCACTCGATCTATTTCTGCTCTGGTGGATTCGAGATAACCTGACGATCAACATCATCATGCTGATTCACCCGATCGAAGCGATCCGGCAATGGCAGCTGATTCGGTAGGAAATTCGGAGATGGAAATGCCGGCGGACGGACTCGAACCGTCGACCTAAGGATTATGAGACCTTCGCTCTAGCCACCTGAGCTACGCCGGCTCGGACCTGAAGCAGAACACCTGATTCTAGCGCGAACGATTCCTGCCTGCCAAGAACGGTACGAAATAAGCACGGCGAAACAGCTTGTCGATGCGAGCCACCTGGACGGGTAATCGATCTCCGATTCGGTATCGTTTCTTTGCATTTCGGGATACCAGCGTGCGTTCGTTGGGATCAAATCGATAGTGACTTTCCGGAAGATCCGACGATGAAACAAATCCTTCGATAAACTGATCGATCAATTCCACGGTGAAGCCATCTTTCCAGACGGCGATGATGATGGCCTCGAATACATCGCCCAGATGCCGTTCCATCAGAATCATTTTCTTCCAGTCGATCAGTTCGCGTTCCGCCTGATCTGCCGTGCGCTCGCGCTCGCTGGACTCCGAGGCAATGGCTTCAAGCTGTCCCGGTTGCGTGGAGCTTTTCCGTCGCGCGATTGCCGACTTTAAAATTCGGTGCACCACAAGATCGGGATATCGCCGGATTGGTGAAGTGAAATGAGTGTACGCATCGGAGGCCAGGCCGAAGTGTCCGATGTTTTCTGCCGAATAGATGGCCTGCTTGAACGAACGCAGCATCAGGTATGACAACATGCGCTCCTCCGGCCTTCCGGCGATCGATGAAATGAATTTCTGAAATTCCGCCGGCGTCGCGCGTTTCGGATGAAACCGCAGGCCGAATCCTGCGACCAGTTCTGCAAAGTCTGCGACCTTTCCCGGATCCGGATCTTCATGGACACGATAGATCGAAGGGATCTCCCGAATTTCCATGTGCCTCGCCACAACCTCGTTGGCGAGAATCATGAACTCCTCAATGATGCGATGCGAGAAGTGACGAACGGACTTTGCAATTCCCAGAACGCCGCCCATCTCGTCGTAGGTCAGCACCGGCTCTGGAAGATCGAAATCGATGGCGCCGCGCTCCTGCCGCTTCTTCTGAAGAATGATGGCCAGTGTGTTGATCTTCTGAATCTCGGGAAGGATGTGCCGAAACCGCGCGGTCATTGCCGGATCTCCGTCGATCATCAGCTGAACATCCTCATAGGTCATGCGCTCCTTCGAGTGAATGACACTGTTGTGGACGGAGTAGTCGCGCACTGTTCCGTCGCGCGAGATGTGCATGATGACACTCAT
>Ga0070667_100002577_pt1 | contig 15746 bp, 15 predicted proteins | sample KBSS33metaG_FD_64659 | JGI IMG/M metagenome (GOLD analysis project Ga0070667, IMG submission 64659) | Switchgrass rhizosphere microbial communities from Kellogg Biological Station, Michigan, USA - KBS S3-3 metaG | ecosystem: Host-associated > Plants > Roots > Rhizosphere > Soil ... | reverse complement strand
CGCAGGTATGCCGGGTGATTTGCGTGCGGGACTGAAATTTTTGAAGATCTGCAAGCGAATAAGCGCCGGGCCGGGCCACGCTTCCCTCGATCGACAAACGCCAGTCTTTAAATGAAGCCTTGTGCAAGCGGGCGTATTCTTCACTATAGGCTATTTTATGATCACCCCGATTGATTGGATCACCTGGATTGGTAGTGCCTGTTGCGGGAAATGCGGATATATCACTGTGCTGGTATTCCTTGACCAGCGATTGCCCTGGCAGCAAAGCGCGGTGAGCTGCATAGGTTAATGCATCTCCCATGCGCAGGATATTGCCGTAAGTGGGTGGTGCTTTTTTTATGCATCCCGTTAGCAGTAATGCACCCAGGGCGCCTACTCCCTCGATAATCGCCTTTCGGCGGGTAATATGGTGTTTCTTTTTCATATTATTTTCCCCATGTTATAGCCTGTATTTGTTGTCTAAAGCCGGACCTGATCACCATCACCACGTGTACTACCAGGAACAGCAGGAGCACCACAGCAGCAAAGAAATGGATGGTGCGGGCAGACTGCGCTCCCGCAAACATTTTTAACAGGAACGGATAAGCGGCCGTTATCGCCGGAGACATTGCCAGGCCTGTCATGACCGTCAACGGAAACAACAGGAATATAACGGTCATGTAGGTATATTTTTGCAGCGGTCCATATCGCTCTCCATCGGCAGATACAGGCATCTTTCCGAGGTGCCTGATAAAATCTTTCCGGATTACACTTGCGCTGAACTCACTGGTGTGCGGCCAGAGCCGCTGTTTGAAATGGCCCGTAACAATACCTGCTATTAAGTATACAAGTCCAGTTATAACGAGCAACCAGGCAGAAAGAAAATGAAGACTGCGGCCCCATCCATTTTTATTAAAAATATCATAAGTCCTGCTTGCACTCACGGGAGCGCTGGCAGTCTTGAAAAAGGGTTCCGGTTTTTGCCAACCGCCATGCTGATAGTTCCGGCTGATGGGCAGTTCGAACAGTGCCGGGGTCAGATCATTTCCCGCATCGCCCCAGTAGAGTCTTGGGTGGACCATGAGAATCTCGGCCCCGCTAAAAGTCAGCGCAAAAAAACTCAGGGTTACGATCCAATGGCAGACCCGCACCCAGGGGCGATGCCGAATGTTCGCGCGTTTTGAATGAGATTGAGCGATCGCTTGCGGAAGATCAGTCATGGCTGGTTGTCGATTTCCATATTGAATATACATTTTTATTCAATACGTATACCATTCCCTTTACCGGACTTCTATTGCCAAGGGCAAGCAAGTTATGAGACAATCATTACCATGTGCGAATATAATAATCTGGAAGATTCAGATTATTTGACACAAGTTCTTAGAGAAAACAATATTCCGTACGACTCTCATCATATTACTCCGTTCGTAAACTTTTCACCGGGTTAGCCCTGGCTGCCTTTACTGCCTGAAAACTTACCGTTAGCAAGGCAATGGCTACAGACAGGATGCACGCTGCAGCAAATACCCACCATTGAATAGGAACCCGGTAGGTATAATCCTGCAGCCATTTATACATAGCCCAGTACGACAGCGGCGCTGCGAGGACAAACGAAATAACCACCAGGCGGATAAAATCTTTTGATAACAAGGCTGTGATACCGGTTACGGATGCACCCAGCACTTTGCGCACACCAATTTCTTTTATCCTGTTTTCAGCCATATAAGTTGCCAGTCCAAATAAGCCGAGGCAGGAGATAAATATGGTTAACCCTGCAAACAATGCAGCCAATGTTCCCTGGCGTTGTTCATTCTCGAATTTACGGGCATAGTCTGCGTCCACAAACTGGATATTGGCAGGATATTCCGGGTTGTATTTTTTAAAAATGGCGGCTGCTTTTTCCAGGTTTTTTGCCAGGGGATTGCGCCCGTTTAATTTTATCTGTACCACGCTAAACCAATCGCTTTTGGCGCCAGAAATAAGCATGGGCCTTGTTGGCTCATAGGGAGAAGTAAGAATAAAATCTTTTATAACGCCCACAATATGCCATTGAATTCCATTGTCTTTTACAAGCTTGCCAATCGGATCTTTGAACTTCATTATTTTGAGGGAAGATTCATTGATGATAAGCCCGGTGGAGTCGGTGGGAAATTGTTTCAGGTCAAAATCCCGGCCCTGGGTAAATTGCAATCCAACTGTGCGGCCCAGCCCTTCGTCCGACACATAGCGGTTAAAATCAGTTCTATCATTCGGGTCCTTTCCCTCCCATTCCTGCCCCCAGCCATCGCTCCAGCTTTCTGTTAAAGGCGCGCTTGTCTTAGTGACCGATATGGCAATACCTGCGGCTACCAGTTCATTTTTTATCAAGGGGTAATTTTTGGGTATATCGCCCGTCATGTAATGATATACCAGGTTGTCCTTGTTATATCCCGTATCACGGCTCTGTGCATAATCAATCTGCTGCTTTACGATAATGGTGCAGATAATAAGTATAATAGCAAAGCTGAATTGAAGAATCACCAATACTTTGCGCGGTGTAACCAGTGCATTGGCTTTTTTGAAGGTGCCTTTCAGCACCTTGACCGGTTGAAAAGAAGAAAGAAAAAATGCGGGGTAACTGCCCGCCAGCAGTCCGGTAAATAAAATAAAGCCAGCGCCCGCCAGCCAGGTATATACACTGGCAAAATTGATGAATAGTTTTTTATCCGTGAGCTGGTTGTAGGCGGGCAGGCTAAGCGCCACGATAATAAGCGCCAGTATCGCCGCAATAAAGGCAAGCAAAACTGATTCCCCGATAAACTGGGTTATCAGGGACGCCTTCTGTGCACCCACCACTTTTCTGATGCCTACTTCCCTGGCCCTTTTTTCGCTTCGGGCCGTGCTCAGGTTCATAAAATTAATGCAGGCTATCAGTAAGATGAACAGGGCGATGGTGCCAAAGAGTTTCACAAAAGTAAACCGGCCGCCGTTGTCTTCCGCACCATTGGTAAAACTTGAATACAAACGCCAGCGGCTGGCAGGATAAAGAAACATTTCCCATTTATCTTTCTTTGCTTCGTCCTCATATTTCTGTTTCAGCACCCGTATTTTCGGCTCCACCGATGCATATCGTGCATTTTGCTTCAGCAATACATAGGTACGGGTGCTGTTATTGCCCCAACTGCTGTCGTCTTCCTTGCGGTAAGTGAGATAAGACCAGGGCAAAAGATAGTCGAATTTGAACCGGGTGTTATTGGGTAGGTCTTTGACGATACCGGTAACAGTAAAGTTATCCTGGTTTTCTACTTTCAGTATTTTGCCCATCGCCTCCTGGTTGCCAAAAAAACTTTTGGCACAGGCCTCGGTGAGCACAATGGAATGCATATCATTTAAAGCAGTTGAAGGGTTTCCTTTCAGCATCGGGAAACTGAAGACCTGCAGGAATCCGGTATCTACCATATTACCAGTTTTGATGATACGCTTCTCGCCGATACTAAACAGGAACTCCCGGTTCCAGTGTACCCGTACAGCGCGCTCCACTTCAGGCAGGTCGTGCTCCAGGGTTCTTGCCAGTATCTTTGGCGTGGTGTTCCAGCACATTAATTTTCCATCGAACCGTGCACGGTTCCAGGCCTCGTAGATGCGGTCTTTCTTTTCATGAAACTGATCATAGCTGACCTCATTCTGTATCCATAATAAAATGAGGATGGCGCTGGCCATTCCTACAGCAAGACCCGTAATATTGATAGCAGAAAAACCTTTGTTGCGCAGCAAATTGCGGAAGGCAATTTTAAAGAAATTTTTAAGCATGGCAATTTCTTGTATCTGGTTTATATGGTAAAATAGACGATCGTAGCGGGAAAATGTTACTTCCTGTTTTAAAATAACCTGATTATTTTAAAACAACCTATTGCTTCGGGGCAAAGCTGGTATCGGCATCTACCCAAATCGTCTTCGTGGTATTGCATACTGCGGATGGAAAAGCAATTATAACCGTATTAAAATCATTCATTTTTTTCAGGCATTGCATGATTAATTTCCTGCTGCCGGTAACCATATACACAATGACGGCACCCGCTTCTGCAACAATAACCCCTCAGCAAATGGTAGAGTTCAGTAAATACCCAATCGCCGTTTTCTTTGTAATAGTGCAGGCCTTCCACAAGCATTTCTTTCTGAACAGGGAAATGATACAATTTCGACAGCTTTATAGTATTGTCAATTTTTGCGAGACAGTTTTTGCACAAACAGTCATAACTGGTTTTTGAAAGAAAATTTTTAGCCTCCTCGCTCAGTTTGACTGTACTGCACTGGCAATTTACAATATCGCCCATTTTGCATGTAAAGGGCGAATGGCATTGGGGACAATATTTCTGCTCGTGTTTTTCCATGATTTTATCAGCACATTTAACCGCAAAACCAAAACCTGTTCATTTGATCGTTTTCGGTTTGCTTGTATGACATATCAGCAAGTTAAGCGTAAAACAGGCAAATGAAAAAATCCACTTGCCTGTCTTTGTTGTGCTACAAAACAGTTGCCTGCTGAACTGATAGCCGCAACTCCTTTGCCGCGTTTACCATTTCTACCAGCGCTTTCTTTGTTTCTTCCCAATGACGGGTTTTTAAACCGCAATCAGGGTTCACCCATAGCTGATCGGCCGGCACTACCGATCTCGCCTTTTCCATTAACGTTACCATTTCGGCCCTGGACGGTACCCTGGGCGAGTGTATATCATATACGCCCGGGCCTATTTCATTTGGATATTTAAAGTCTGCAAAAGCATCCAGCAATTCCATTTGCGAACGTGAACACTCAATGGTAATGACATCGGCATCCATCTCGGCAATACTTTGAATGATATCATTAAACTCTGAATAACACATGTGGGTATGAATTTGTGTTTGATCTTCCACGCCACTTGCCGATATCCGGAAAGCACGAACCGCCCATTGAAGGTACTCCTGCCAGTTTTCCTTTCTCAGCGGCAATCCTTCGCGGATAGCCGGTTCATCTATCTGAATTATTTTTATACCCGCCCTCTCCAAGTCCGTTACTTCGTCGCGGATGGCCAGTGCAATTTGTGTACAGGTTTCGCTGCGTGGCTGGTCGTTGCGTACAAAACTCCATTGCAAAATAGTGACAGGCCCTGTCAGCATTCCTTTTACCCATTGTTTGGTTAACGATTGTGCAAAAGATGTCCATCTTACAGTCATGGGTGTTGGGCGGCTTACATCACCGTAGATGATTGGCGGTTTTACACAGCGGCTGCCGTAGCTCTGCACCCAGCCGTTTTTTGAAAATGTAAATCCATCGAGCTGTTCGCCAAAATACTCTACCATATCATTGCGTTCAAATTCTCCGTGTACCAACACATCGATACCTGTTTCTTCCTGCCAATGAATGGCATCGGCCGTTTCTTTTGCTATCAGACCGTCGTATTGCTCCTGGTTGAGTTCCCCTTTTTTTAACCTGGCCCTCCAGCTTCTCACTTCGGTTGTTTGTGGAAACGAGCCAATGGTGGTGGTCGGGAACATGGGTAACTGCAATGCTGCCCGCTGTTTAATTTTCCGTACTGAAAAATCATTTTTTCTTTGCGCGTCTTTTTCCGTGAGCGAAGCAACACGTCTTTTTACCGCTGCATTGTGAATAAGAGCAGAGGCGCTGCGGCTGTTGTTTGCACGGATGTTTTCCTGCAGTTGCCGGCCGGCGATTTCATCATGCTCGTGGTTTGCCAATTGTTTTAAGGTTACAAGTTCAGCAATTTTTTGTTTCGCGAAAGCCAGCCACTGTTTTATTGCAGGCGTTAGCACCTGATCGTTGGTTTCCAAATCCAGGTCGCAGGGCGAATGAATCAATGAACAGGAAGGCGATATCCATACCCTGTCAGCGCCTATTTTCTCAACTGCTTTTTTAATCAATACAAGTGATTGCCGGAAATCGTTCTTCCAGATATTTCTACCGTCTACAACACCCAGGGAAAGATTGGCGGTTGTTCTGGTAAAATCGGTACCCAGTATATCATCCAGCTGGCTGGGGCAGCGGACCAAATCAAGGTGTATGGTATTGACCGGCAGCGATAAAACAGTTTTTATATTATTGCCGTAGCACTCAAAATAACTGGCTATAATAATGTGCAGGTTTGGAAATTTAGCCCGTATTTCTTTGTACGTATTTGTAATAGCCTGGCGCTCTGCTGTACTGAGATCCAGTGCCAGGCAGGGCTCATCAAACTGGATATAGTGTGCATTACTGTCATCCAGTTTTTTTAGTATTTCGAGGTAGACAGGCAATAAATTTTTTATAAGCTCCAGCCGGTGGAAACCTTCTTCTTTTTCTTTACCAAGTAATAGATAAGATACCGGCCCTATCAGTACAGGTTTTGCATTGATACCGGCATCCCTGGCTTCAATAAATTCATTCAATACTTTTTTCGAGTACAAACTAAATAACTGGTTGGCTGTAAACTCCGGAACAATGTAATGGTAATTGGTGTCAAACCATTTTGTCATTTCCATTGCAATAATATCATGCCCGTCTTTTTGATAACCTCTTGCCATTGCAAAGAGCAAGTCAATATCAGGCAATTGCTTTGCCTGCATCAGCGTGTGATATCTTTCCGGAATAGCCCCGACCATTAAACTGTTGTCCAGCACCTGGTCGTAGAAGGAAAAATCGTTGCAGGGTATTAAATCAATCCCCGCATCTTTTTGTAACTGCCAATTGAATTTCCGGATTTCTTTGCCGGTTTGCACTAACTGCTGAGCGGAGATCTTTTCCGACCAATACTGTTCGGAAGCTTTTTTGAGTTCACGATTGGCGCCCACGCGCGGGTAGCCCAAATTGTTTGTAAGCATACGCAAAAACTTTTAGGTTAAACATTAATTTAATAATGCCTTTACGTTTAAGTGTATGCTTCCGGAATTTTAAGTTGGAGAAAGGACACGACTATCTTATGAAGCCGATCCTGACTACTGCTTTAAACTGCGAAAGCATTTGTCCGGTTTTCAAGGCAAGTATCTGGCTTTTCTTTCTTCGGAAAGAAAGAATTACAGTTGCGCAACAGCCCGTGATTTGCACACGGTTCCTTTTTAATCATCCCGGTAACGCGGGATAAACCTGAAAACGATTATTAAAGTAAAGAACTGTTTGTAAAGATATAAGATTATTATACATGGTGAAACGTATTTTTAAATATACGGCAGCGCCTGCCATCATTGGAATCCCAAAAACGCGTATATTAAGGGTTGGTGTTATTATTAAAGCCAGCTAACAATATGAAAGCCGCCATTCGTTTAAAATATGGTTCACCCGATGTAGTAAGCGTAGAAGAAAGGGAAACACCAACTCCAAAAGACAATGAAGTATTGATACGAGTATACGCAGCCAGCGTAAACAGAAGCGATCTTCATGTACTCACCGGCAGACCATTGCTTATGCGATTGTTTACCGGGTTATTCAAACCGAAGTTGACCGTTACAGGATCCGACTTTGCCGGGCAGGTTGAAGCAACAGGTTCATCGGTAACAGCTTTTAAAGCCGGCGATAAAGTAATGGGCTTTGGCGGTGGTTTCGGAATTGGCTCTCATGCACAATACATCAGCTTCGCTGAGACCAAAAGAATTGTTCTAATGCCCGGCAATATAAGTTATGAGCAGGCGGCCGCTTGTTTGGAAGGAGCCTACTATGCTGCAATGGGTATTATCCAGTTACAGCCAAAGGCGGGGCAGAAAGCATTGGTGTATGGCGCAACCGGGGCAATTGGTTCGGCCTATGTTCAATTTTTGAAATATTATGCTGTGTACGTTACAGCTGTCTGTGCAGGCGAAAACAGGGAGCTGGTAAGATCATGGGGTGCCGACAAAATAATGGATTACAAAACGGAGGATTTTACAAAAGATGAAGAGCAATATGATTTTGTTATTGACGCCGTGGGCAAAAGCAGTTTTGTTACATGCAGACCGCTGTTAAAGAAAAATGGAATATATGCCCCGTCCGGAGGATTTGAAAACCTGTTCCTGGTGCTTATTAATCCTTTATTGGGTGGAAAAAGGGTTTTATTTCCCAAAGACAGCAAGGGCACCCTGGGTTTTATCAAAAAACTGCTTGAAAAAGGAGACTTTAAGCCGGTCATAGACAGAATCTATCCCATTGAAAAGATAGCTGAAGCATTTACGTATGTGGCAACCGGTCAAAAAATAGGGAATGTTATCATTACCTTGAATGCTTAACCATTTCAGTGATTGGCCCATTCCAATAATAATTTATTAAGCCCGTCAAATAAGAACTACCTTTATATAAGCTAATTTTCATTCCTTCAATTGCATAGTAGCATCTCCCGTGGCCACACTGGCCTGGCCGATCAAACATCTTCACCGGAACAGTATTTTTTTATCGTTACAATTTTGGTTTTGTAGCTCTGACAGGGTTACCTTTTTTTTATCTTATTGTTTTATTTTATAAAAAATTTCCGATGATGACCTCAAAAGAAATCGTCGGGGCGATGATAAAAGACAAACGGCTTAAAAAAGTCATTACACAGCAACAATTCGCAGATTTACTTAATGTAGACAGGCAATACATCTGGAAACTGGAGAACGGAAGGGTAAACCTGACCATGGATTACCTGGATAAAATAGTAGTAGAGCTGGGGTGTTTGCACAGTGATTTTTTAGTGCTGTTATGAGGGAGGAACATCATGTTTACCCACTACATCCAGTATGGGGGCGACCCGTATGACAAATATGAATACAGGGGCCCTACGGATCTCGATCATTTCATGGGGGTGTTTGATAATTTTCCATGGATGGAAGAAATTGCAAGAGCTAACGCAACGCCGGGCGGCAGTTCGCCCACCTTATCGGTAAAAAATACAACAAGCCATAATGAACTATGGGTTTCCATGTCGGGTAACCACCATTCCCATGGCTACCTGGTCGGCTATATTTATCCTACCACGAGAAAGAGGCTCTTAGGTTTGGGCAAGGCAAAAGAAATCAGGTGGCAGGAGATCTACCTGACCCGGGATATGCAGTCAGTAAGACACTATTTCAAACTCTATTTTGCCAATGAATATGATTTGCTGCAGTCAGCGCTCGGCCAACTTCAAAGGTTTACGGCACTGGAGGTTCCTAATTAAAAAAGCAACAATCCGTCACAACCGACCATCTGCCATCGTTATTTTTTAATTTACTACGCCAATAAGATCATGGGCTTGTGCGCCGATAATCCAACGCACACCGTTCACATTTTTTTTAGCCTGTATGCAACGACTGATAATGCATCATTACAACCCCGGAAGGAAATCTTTCAGTGTTCAACAGGTGCAGGTAAAGTTTGGCAGGCAAATTCCTGAACAAGGGTTTTCCATTCCCTAAAATAACCGGGTGTATCCAAAGCCTGTATTCATCTACCAGGTCTGCTGCAACCAGCCCGTTCACCAATTGATTGCTGCCATACACCATGATATCCCTGCCCGGCTTTTTTTTCAAGCGGGCGATCTGCGCCTGCATATTTCCTTTCAGCAGGCTTGTATTTTTCCATGAAGCCGATACCATTGTTTTCGAAAAGACGATTTTAGCATAACAATCCATCATATTGGCAAAGGCAAAATCTTCGCCCTGGCACGATGGCCCGGCAAGTTTTAATGAACTGTATGCTGCCAGGGCGTTGTAGGTTATCCTGCCCAGCAGAATGGTGTCTGCTTTTGCCAACTGGCTGCACATGGCATCCCCCATTTCTCTTGTCCAACTGCTAATATGCCAGTCAAGCTCACCGTCGGGGCCCGCGTGATACCCGTCGAGCGTCAGGTTTATTGAAACAATAAGCTTCCGCATAATTAGCTGTTAGGCAGTCGCCAGTTCTTTACTGAATGTACCGGTCTGTTTTCTATCCAGCGTACCGGCCGCTTTTGCCTTTTTATGATATGCAACGTAAGAAAGGGCGAGCAGCACCAGGAATATCAACGGAAAGAAAGTCTGAAAATCGATTCCGTCAATGGCAGCATGTGAAACGGCCGCAGCAATAAAATCGAACGCAAACCCTGCATAGGCCCATTCCTTCATACGCCTCGGTGCCTTCGGTATTATGAGTACCAATGCGCCGGCTACTTTAAAAAAGACCAGCATATCTCCAAAATAAGCCGGGTAACCCAGATGCCTGATGCCTTCTTTGGCCAATTGTGTTTGAGAAGTCAATGCCGGTAATAAGCCTTCCATTAAAAAAATAATACTGGTTGTAACCCAGAAGATAATGTTTGTCTTTTTCATGATCGTAGCATTAAAAGTGATGAATTAATTTTTTGTTTCAGCACAAAACTACCCTGCCTGCATGTTTTTGAGCGGGTGTAAACAGGACGAGCTACGGGTTGTTTGCGACTTTGTAGTTTCCTATCTTTATACAAAGGATTCAACTAAGAATAATGAAACATATTTCTATCCTTGTGCCCAAAGAAGCAGTAATGGCGTCTGTTGTTGATCCCAGTACCTTATTCCATGGTGTAAACGATTTTCTGCAGGCAGCTGGCAAATCCGCCTTGTTCAAAGTTCAATTGCTGGGAATGTCGAGGCAGGTGGTACTCACCAACGGCCAGTTTTCCGTTCGCACAGATGCGTTGCTGAAGGAGGTGAAGCAAACAGATTTGATTATCATCCCCGCATTGGGCGGTGATTTAAAAGCCACCATCAAAAAGAACGGGGATATGATCCCCTGGATTATCGAACATTATAAAAAGGGAACAGAAGTAGCCAGCCTTTGCGTTGGTGCTTTTTTATTAGCCGCTACTGGTTTATTAAATGGAAAGGAATGTTCCAGCCATTGGCTTACGGCCGCTCAGTTCAGGGAAATGTATCCTGAAGTAACCCTGGTAGATGGCCGCATTATTACAGAACAGCAAGGCCTGTATTCAAGCGGTGGCGCTACTTCTTACTGGAGCCTGTTATTACACCTGATAGAAAAGTATGCGGGCCGGGAAATGGCCATTATGGCCGCCAAGATATATGCGCTGGAAATAGATCGCAAAAGCCAGTCGCCCTTTGCCATGTTTCGCGGCCAAAAGAAACATGAAGATGAGCCCATTAAACAGGCGCAGGAGTTTATTGAAACAAATCTTGCTGAGAAAATCATGGTTGAACAACTGGCGTCCAGGTTTGCTATTGGAAGGCGCCATTTTGAAAGACGTTTCAAGATAGCCACCAATAATACACCGGTAGAATACATACAAAGGGTAAAAATAGAAGCGGCTAAAAAACAATTCGAGTCAAGCAATAAAAATGTTACTGAGGTTATGTATGATGTAGGTTATACCGATGGTAAGACTTTCAGGACCGTATTTAAAAAAATAACGGGCATATCTCCCATCGACTACAGGAATAAATATAATAAGGGAGCTGCTGTTGCTACGGGTAATTAGTAAAACCCATGCCGTGTTATTTTTGGCCACCCTGCTCTCAATTTTCAATAGCCAGCGTGGTCGTTTTTCGGCCGACACAAATTTCGCCACGGTCAGGCTTATCCATTTGCGGTTGGTATAACCGGTTAGTATCCGCGATTTTCAAAAATAGCAAAGTTGTTGCGGGAGGCATTGAACCGGCGTGATTGCATCGCCGCGATTATGAAAGATTTTCCACCACACCTGATTTTACCGGTGGCTGATTTAACAACAACCAGTAAAAACCAAGATGTTTTACGGCCTCCGCGAAGCCTTCGAAATTCACCGGCTTTACAATATAACTATTGGCGCCCAGTGCATAACATTTTTCAATGTCGGGATGCTCGTTTGAAGAAGTGAGCATGACTACCGGTATATTTTTCGTTAATTCATCCGATTTTATTTTCTCCAGCAGTTCAATGCCGCTCATTTTCGGCATGTGTATGTCAAGCAAAATGAGTTTTGGTGCAATATTGATATTCCGGGTATGTTTAAATCTTCCTATGCCGTAGATAAATTCGAGGGCTTCCTCACCGTCCTTTACGTGAAATACGGTGTTGGCAAAATGATTTTTATTTAATTCCCGGATGGCGAGTTCTACATCATTGAGATTATCGTCTACCAGCAGGATGTCAACTGAATTATAATTCATAATTAAAGGGTTATTCAAATTAAGTAAACTAATTTATCTTATGCACCGGCAAACTAAAGTAAAAAGATGCTCCTTTGCCCACTTCTGCTTCCGCCCATATTTTACCGCCATGTTTGGAAATAATCTTCTCGGCAATGGCCAGGCCAACGCCGGTTCCCTCAAATTCATCTGAACCATGCAGGCGTTGAAAAACTTTAAACAACTTGCTCCTGTATTTAATGTCAAATCCCACGCCATTATCTTTTATAAAAAATACAGCATGTCCCGGGTCCATATATGAACCTATTTCAATCCGGGGGTTTACCATATTCCTCGAATATTTTACAGCATTGGAAATCAGGTTTATCCATACCTGTCGCATGGTACTTGCGTCGCCAACCGTATTAGGCAAGGGCTGAATTTCCCACTTGATAGTATGTGTATCAACCTTGGTATTCAGATCATCAATTATTGCCTGTATCATTTTCCCGGTATCAATATCTGCTTTTATAATCTCCTGGCGACCCATGCGCGAAAACGCCAGGAGATCGTCTACAAGATCCCCCATCTTCGCCGTATTGCTTTTAATAACAGCGATAAGCCGCCTGGCCTCTTCGTCTAACTGGCTGCCATAATCTTCTTCGAGTATCGCCGCAAAACCAATAATACCACGCAACGGTGCTCTCAGATCGTGAGAAACAGAATAAGAAAAAGCTTCTATTTCTTCCTTGCTTCTTTTTAATTGTTCGGTGCGGCTGATAATTCTTTCTTCAATCAGTTTTCTTTGCGTAATATCAACGGCAGCCGTCAGATAACAATCCCTGCCATAGAGGTTCATCTTATCAATATTGGTAGATACCCAGCGGGTTTTTCCATCGCTGGAATTTATTTCTGTTTCAACATTTCTTACAAATCCATCTTTCTCCAGCGTTTCCAGTATCCGATTGCGTTCGCCGGGATGCACCAGCATGTTCAGTTCAAGCGATGTCTTCCCAATAATTTCTTCTTTTGTCTGCTCCAGGAAACCGGCAAATGCATCGTTGACTTCAATATACCGGCCTGTATTTGCTTCGGCAATTGCCTTCATGATGGGGCTTTTGTGGAAAAGCGTCGAAAACACCTGCTCGTTCTCCCTGATTTTTTCTTCCGTTTTCTTTTTCTCCGTGATATCGCGCAGGAACCCTATAAATAACTGCTTGTTGCCCGTAATTGTTGGTGAGATGCTTAAGGCAATATCAAATTCGGTATTATCTTTATGCAATGCCTGTATTTCAATGGTTTTTCCCACCACGGGCCCTTCGCCGGTTTTCAAAAAACGCTTCAACCCCAGCATGTGCGCTTCGCGATAGCGATTGGGAATAATGACTTCACTCAATGGTTTATTCAGCACTTCTTCGGCAGACCATCCGAAAATGATTGCTGATTTTGGATTCCATTGAACAATTTTTCCCTCCTCGTCAATTATAATAATGCAGTCGGGAGCAGACTTAAAAATGGTTTGAATCTGTATCTCGCTTTCTCGTTCCTGTTTTTCTGCTTTTTTAATGACGAAAATATAGTTGCGGATAGAAAAAAGAATCGTCAGCAGTAAAATAAAAACGCCTGCTGCGAAAACAATAAAGGCCCGACTAAATGCAATCGAACCCAAAAAGCCATTGTGCATAAACCACCCGATCATCACGGCCATGCCAATAATCATTATAAAAGTTGCAATAGCCAGTGAAACTATCGGTAATTTACCTTTCATTATTTTGCCCTTGTGAAATAACAATATTTTCTTAAGGAAGGACCTGCATTCAGCTTTTACTTTATCAATACCCGGAGCGGGATTGATGCGACAATATACATCTTTTTGATAGTACAACATTGAAATGCCGGTAAGTACGGCAGCGACATTACGTGTTAACTCTTATGAGTGTTTTAAAACCGGCTTCGGCAATAACTGGCTGAACTGCTCTCTTATCTACTTCCATGGGCAGGGAATAATCCCTGTTGGTGTTTTGGTTCCCCGCAGGATGATTGAAAGTTCCCAGGTATTGGGCCTTCTCGTTGCCTGAGCGAGCTTTGAAATGGTTATATCATAAGTTACGCCACACTGAAAATTTTTATATACAAGCCCCAGATAAGGAATCATTGCATTGCTTGACCAATACCATAGTCCTGCGTTGAACATGGTTCCATCGTCATCTTCTCCCAAGCGGTACCCCAGTGCGCCGCCGACAGAAAAATAACTTGCCGCTGATTGAAATTGATAAATAGCATTTGTATTCAATACCACTTTTTCATTCAGATAGGTTTCAAAATTGGCATGTGCCACTTTTCGTACCGGCAATTGCTGATTATCGTCCTTTAAAAAGGTTTGTTTTGGTTTGTTCAAATGAAATCCTGCCACACCTATATCCAGGTTGCTTTTTTCCATACTAAAACTATATAGAAGCCCTGCATTCACCGAAATATAGGGTTTCATGTTTGACAAAGCAGCTTCGCCGGTTGGCAGACTGGTATTGAAGCCGGTACCTGTAAATTGTTCCTGAAAATTTATTCTGTTGAAATCAATATACCTGCGTCCGTAATTAGCGCCAAAACCAGCTCCCAGCCTGTGTTTGGCACCAGCTATTTCAGCGAGCTTTATGTTATAGGAAAAATTCAGCGATGCGTACGTGCTTTTAACAACACCGCTCATTGCGTTATCATACATCAGCATACCGCCCATACCCAGGAAATTATCCTGGTCGGGAAGGTTGGGAACCTTGTCCTGAAAAATTTTGGTATCATAAGATATTGTTCCGGTGACGTAAGGACTGGCAGGCCCTAACCATTGGTCCCTGAAATTTGATATCAGGCGCCAGTCGGCATTAATATTAGCTGTTAATGCAGGATTGACATTTAACGGAGAAGAAAAAAATTGCGAGAAGCTGGGATCCTGCCCATAAGCTGTTTCCGCTATACTGATTAGAAAAGCAATCAGCGCAATACATTTCATTTTTCTCATAACCCAAAATTTTATCTTAATAAAACGGAATTTCCTGTACGTTGTACATACCGGCCATCTAATCCAAGTGCTTCAACCGTCCAGGTATACACGTCCGCTACCTGTGGCTGCCCGTTGAATATGCCATCCCATCCGTTACCAATCACACTTGTTTCAAACACCAGTTTTCCCCACCTGTTAAATATCCGGAAGTATTTAAGCTCTTTAATGCACAGGGTTAGCGGGAACAATTTGTCATTGTGCCCATCCCTGTTCGGTGACCAGGCTTTGGGTACAAAAATGTCACCATTGCATCCGGTTGGTGCATCTGCACGCATTCTTATCAGCAATGTATCTACGATCTGACAACCGTTGCCAGAGGTCATTTTAATGATATATTCAGTCTCTTTATTGTAGTTGAAGACCGGGGTTCTAATTGTATATGAATTTAAACCTACCGAAGGCCCCCAGTTGTAGGTGTAATTGCTGCCGGGATTTCTGGCCGCCAGTTGCAAAGGAACATTTGCGGTGGCGGTAAGGGTTGGGTAGCGAACCGACTGTGCTTCGTGTGTTACTGTTACTATTACCTGTACAGATTTTGTAAACGAACAGCCGCCTGTTGATGTGGCCTTGATGTAATATATACCGCTGGTTGCAATTGCAGCAGGATTGGCAAGTGGAACGGTAGCCGCCGCGTCAGCCCAATATGTATATATCAGTCCTGCATCGCTTCCTGCTGTTACTGCGGGTGCCGTAAGGT
>Ga0070667_100002576_pt1 | contig 15748 bp, 10 predicted proteins | sample KBSS33metaG_FD_64659 | JGI IMG/M metagenome (GOLD analysis project Ga0070667, IMG submission 64659) | Switchgrass rhizosphere microbial communities from Kellogg Biological Station, Michigan, USA - KBS S3-3 metaG | ecosystem: Host-associated > Plants > Roots > Rhizosphere > Soil ... | reverse complement strand
TGCAGCATCCGATCGCGCACGGTGTACGCCAAGGCCATGTAGTAGTCGTGCCGCGTGGCCAGGGCCGGAGTTTTTCCCTGCACGCAGAACAGGTTGTCGAGGAAGTCCTGCTTGAACGCTTCCTTGCTCATGGCGACCCGTTCGTCCTCGGTCTTCGGGTCCGTGCCTCGACGGTACTGGATTTGCGCGTTCATTATCTTGTTTGCCTCATCGGGATCGGAAGCATCCGCCCCCAGTAGATGCCCCATCAGCATACTCGATGAGGCTCCCGGCCTGCATCCGCGGGGACAGAGACGGAATTTAGTGCACGCGCTGAAATGGTGCAGTGATCGGCCGCACTGATCAGATCATTCGGCGGGTGCGGTGGTGGATTCGCGCCGGATCAACTTGTACGGCAGGCGCGCCATTTTGGGTCCATCGCCGCTCTTCAGCGACTGCAGCAGCAGATCGGTCGCGCGGAACGCAAGGTCGTAGCTCGGTTGATGGACGGTCGTCAGGCGGGGCCAGACAATCCGAGCGATATAGGTGTCGTCGAATCCCGCAACTGACAGGCGCTGCGGCACGGGGATGGCGAGCTCGTGAGCGGCGAGCAGGACCCCGGCCGCCATGTCATCGTTGCTGGCAAATACCGCAGTGGGCGGATTCGGCAGGGTCAGCAGCTCACGCGCGGCCTCGAGGCCGGACTCGAACACGAAGTAGCCTTGGCGCACATAGGCGGCATCGAAGGCGATCCGGTGACCTTCCAGCGCTGCGCGGTAACCGCGCAGCCGCAGGCTGCTCGCGAAGTGGTTGGGGTGCCCCATGATGAATCCAATGCGCCGGTGGCCGCACTGGATCAGGTGCTCGGTCATCTCGCGCGCGGCGCCTTCGTCATCCATGTCAACATACGGCGAGACATGTTTGAGATCGTTGGGCGCTATCCGCACAAACGGCAGATTGCGTTGGTCCAGCGCTTCGATCAGGTGAGCGGACTCCGACAAGGGCGGCGAGACGACCAGGCCATCCACATGCGTCTGGTCGATCAGCCCGATGACATCGCGGGTCAGCTCCTCGCCGCGGCCGCTGCATTGGTGCACGAACAGCCGGAACTTCTCCTGGCGGCAGCGGGCCATGGCACCGTGCTGCAGATCGACCAGGTAGTTGGCGCTCGGGTTCTCGTACACCAGTCCGATGAGATAGGAGCGCTTGCCCGCCAGGCTGCGCGCCGACAGGCTGGGTTGAAACTGCAGCATCTCGGCGGCCGCCAGCACGCGGGCGCGGGTCTCGGGTCTGACATTGGGCTCGTCGTTCAAGACCCGCGACACAGTCTTGATCGCGACCCCCGCGGCCTTGGCTACATCATGGATCGTTTTCCGGGTCACGTTAGGACGCTCATGGTGTGCAGGAGATCAACGCGTCACTACCGGTTTCCAACCGGATGTTGGCCACGCTCACGGCGAACTGTCCGGTAGAGATCAGCTCGAAGGGTTGCGTGATGGCATCCATGCGCGCCCCGGCAGCCGCGAAACACGCCAGGGGTACTTTCACATGGCTCCAATTCCCGGTGCGGGTGGTCGTTGCGAAGGTCTTCGTCAGATCGACGGCACCCTTGCAGTCCGGTCCGCACTGCATCTGCAGCACCACGTTGGCGGTGGGCGCCTGGTCCACCCGATAGTCGAACCCCACCGACAGTTGGCCGTTGGTTTCACGTTGCAGGTTGATCGGCGCCTTCGAGACCAGACCCACCGAGGCTGCGGCTCTTGCATTCCAGCGCAGCTGCCGCGCGTCTTCCTGCACCGACCGATCGGTTGCTGACAGCCGCACACTACCGACCACTCCCACCCCACTTGGCACAGTTGTCGAGTGGGCCTCTTCGCTCACGGTCCAACTCCAGCCCGATCCCGGTTTGCCTGCCGCAAAGAATACCTTGCTGTCAGTCGCGGCCGAGAGCGCGGTACCGCCGCCCTCAGGCAGTTTTCGCAGGTTGCCGTTGTCCTTGTATGTCAACCCGTAACCATACGCGAACAGCGGTTTGACACCGTCGCCCCGGTTCACCGCCGTCTGTTGTGGAGTCAGTGGCCAGGAGAACGATAGTTTGCCGCGGAAGTCATGCGGGACCGAGCCATCCGGCGCCTTAAAGATCACATCCGCAATACCACCGCCCTCGGTGCCCGGCAGCCACGCAGCGACGAACGCATCCGCTGCATTGATGTGCGAGTTGACCCACAGCGGCCGTCCGGAGAGAAAGATCGCGACGACCGGCACACCTTGCCCATGCAGCTTGCGCAGCAACTCCAGGTCCGACCGGTCGCCCGGGCTGTACTCGACCGAGCCAATGTCCCCCTGAAACTCGGCGTACGGATTCTCTCCGAACACGACGATGGCTACGTCCGGCCGCGTCTTGTAATTACCGCTGGCATTGAGCTCGGCAGTGCCGCCGCCGGCCTGAACGGCAGTCAATATGCCGGCGAAAATGCTGTCGGCGTGCGAGAAATTCATGTTGGTGAGGCCCGTGCCCTGCCACGTGATCGTCCAGCCGCCACTTTGTTTGCCGATGCTGTTGGCGCCATCGCCAGCAACGAGCACGTGTTGCATAGGCTTCAGCGGCAGCAGATGGTTCGCATTCTTGAGCAGCACGAGGGACTCGCGCACCGCGCGGCGCGCGACGGCCCGATGCTCGGGCGCCCCCAGCAACTCAAAGTTGCCGGCCAGTGGCCGAGACGAAGGTCTTCCCTCATCCATTAGATGCGCGCGCAACTTGACGCGCAGGATGCGGCGGTCCGCGTCCTCGATCCGCGCCATGGGGATCTCGCCCGAGCGGACCTGCGCCAGCGTGTTGGCATACAGTTGTTTCCAGCTGTCGGGCGCCATGAGCACGTCCAGCCCGGCATTGATCGCGGCCGCGCAGCTGATAGTCGTGCACCCCGGCACCTGGCCATGGCCATTCCAATCTCCGACCACCAGGGCATCGAAATGCAGTCGCTGTTTCAACACAGCGGTGAGCAGCTCCTGGTTGCCATGCATCTTGAGGCCTTGCCAGCTGGAGAAAGAGACCATGACGGCCTGTACTCCAGCGGCGACCGCCGGCGGGTAGCCGGCAAAATGAATGTCGCGCAGCTCGGTTTCGCTCGCGCGGTTGTCGCCTTGATCGCGTCCGCCGGTACCGCCATCGCCCACATAGTGCTTGGCGGTGGCGATGACATGGGCTGAGTCCAGAAACTGCGGCGTGCCGGGGCTGCCCTGCAGGCCCAGAACCATCTTTGCAGCGTATTCGCGCACTATCTGCGGGTCTTCCGAGTAGCTTTCATAGGTTCTACCCCAGCGGTCGTCGCGTACCACAGCCAGTGTGGGTCCGAATGCCCAATCAATTCCGGTCGCGCGAACCTCTCGCGCCGTGACCTCGCCAATCTGGCGAATCAGCTCCGGATCGTGTGCGGCTCCTAACCCGATGTTATGCGGGAATATTGTTGCCCCGACGAGGTTGTTGTGACCGTGCACGGCATCGGTTCCCCACATCGTCGGAATGGGATGGGGTCCGTGCAAGGGATCCATCGACGCGTCATAGAACCGATCGGCAAGCGTCAGCCACTCACTCGGTGGGGCAAATTCGTTGTTGCCAGGTGAAGAACTGCCGCCGTTTAGAATCGAGCCGAGGGGATAGTGGCGAAGGTCATCGGGTGTGATGCTGCCGATGTCGGCCTGGATGAGTTGGCCGACCTTCTGTTCGAGCGTCATTTCGCCGAGCAGCGTGCTGATGCGCGCCTCGAGGGCAGGATCGGCTGGCAGGGCGGGCGGTCTCTCGGGCCACACAGCGGGATGGATAGTCGCCGCAGACTCCGCAGCCAGATCGACACCCGGCAGCAACGGGCTCCCCACAAGCAGTCCCAAAATCAATTTTACTGCGAGCCGTATGCATCTGCGTTCCATGGAACCCCACGCGCGCCTGCGGATCGGGCGGCACTTTGGGGCGAGGATCACACGGCAATGACAGCGCTGTCAACGAAAGGGCATTCCCTATGCTGGAGCACACAAGACTTTCTCATTCCCCGGACGGATTGCAGGCCAAGCGCGCCGTAGACTCGGTGGCGAACTTTAGCGACCTGCCGGATCTGCTGCTCGTCGAGCGCACTCGCGGGCGCGATACCCGTGCCTTCGAGACGCTCATGCGCCGTTACAACCGGCGGTTGTACCGGATCGCACGCAGCATCCTGAGTAACGATGATGCAGCCGAAGAGGCCGTGCGGGCTGCGTATTTTCGCGCTTTTGCAAATCTGGACCGTTACGAGCCGGCCGGAAAATTCGGCGCGTGGCTCGCGCGGCTGGCATTCAACGAGGCGTTGGCGCTACGTCGGCATTCGCCAGCAACACCACTCACGGTTGCCCCGGCGGCTGCGGTGGCGGACGGCACCGATACGGCCCCCACCCGGCAGCAACTGGAGGACGCCATTGATGCATTACCGGAAGTGTTTCGTACAGTTCTGGTGTTGCGCGTCGTCGAGGATCTCAGCGGCGTCGAGGTTGCCGTCTGTCTCGGCTTGAACGAGACAACTGTACGCACCCGGTTGTACCGGGCTCAGCAGAGACTGAAGGTGGATATGGCTCGTAAGCTGCGCGCGGAGCCGTTCAACATCTTCGAGCTCACGACCGAACGCTGCGACCGGATCGTGGCGCAGGTATTCGCGAAACTGCACACCGTGACGCCGGTGGTTGCCGAAGCGCGCTGAGGGCGGGGCTAGCGACTAATCGCCAATAGTGGCCCTATCGTAGGGGACGCATGCCGGTATCATGCGCCGCCTATGCGTTCCCGTACCCGCCTGGTGACAGCGGTTCTGTCACTCTTCGCTGCCGGCGCAGCCACTGCGCCGGCTCTGGCCGCCCCTTCAAAAGACTCGGCAGCCGACCGCCACCTCCAAACCGTCGCGGAGCAGTCGCATTTCCTGCGGACCGGCCGCTACGACGAAGTGGTGCGACTCTGCGCAGCCTACGAGCAGGCATGGCGAGATGCCGTTCGTTGCACACAGTTCGGCCGCACGCCCGAGGGTCGGCCGATGTTCGTGCTCACGGTGTCACGTACCGGTGCGCTGACGCCAGAACAGGCGCGCAAGCAGAACCTGCCAGTGATGTTGATGCAGGGTGGCATCCACGCCGGCGAAATCGACGGCAAGGATGCAGGCTTTCTCGCCTTGCGCGAGCTGCTCAATGCCGACCCGGCATTGGGCGAGTCCGCCGCGGACGCGCTGAAATCGTTCGTGCTCGTGTTCGTGCCCGTATTCAATGTCGACGGTCATGAGCGCTTTGGGCACTGGAACCGCCCCAACCAGGTGGGGCCGCAAGAGATGGGCTGGCGTGCCACGGGCCAGAACCTCAATCTGAATCGCGATTACATGAAGGCAGATGCCCCGGAGATGCAGGCGATGCTGCATCTGTTGGGCACGTGGGACCCGGTTCTGTACGTGGACCTCCACGTGACCGACGGTGCCGAGTTCCAGCATGACGTTTCCAACACACTGGAGCCGATCCATACAGGAGACCCGGGGCTGTATGCGGCCGGTAGCGAGCTGCTCAAGGAGCTCAATGGGAAGATCGCGAAGCAGGGCTCCCTGCCGCTCGATTTCTATCCGAGCTTCGTCACTGATGACGATCCGGCATCCGGCTTCGCGCTGGGCCCGCCACAGCCGCGCTTCTCCCATGGATACTGGGGCCTGCACAATCGGTTTGGACTATTGGTGGAGACGCACTCCTGGAAGGACTATCCGACACGCGTGCGGGTGACACACAACATCATCCTGGCCCTTGCGCAGATGATGGCAAAGCAGGGCGCGCGCTGGCGAACACAGCAACAAGAGGCCGATTCACGGGCGTCGCGGCTCGGCGGGCAGGATGTCGCGCTGGACTTCCAGAATGGGCCGCACGTCACCATGATTGATTTCCAAGGGTACGCCTACACCCGGGAGCCATCGGCAATCTCCGGCGCGCTGGTTACACACTACGACGACAAGAAGCCGCAGGTGTGGCACATCCCTTTAAAAGATGTGGTAGTTCCGAAAATCCAAGTTAAAACCCCCACCGGCGGCTACGTGATCCCGGCCGCCGCCGCGGGTTGGGTCGGCGAGAAACTGTCACTGCACGGCATCCGCTACGAGCACATCCCGAAACCGCAGCCCAGTGTGCAACTCGAGACCTTCCGGGCTTCAAAGGTGGCCTATTCGAAGGCTCCTTTCGAGGGGCATACGACCATGACGTTCGAAGGCCAATGGCAGCCCGAGACGCGGGCGATTCCCGCGGGCTCGCTGTTCGTGCCGATCGCGCAGCCCAATGCCCGGGTGTTGGTTGCTCTGCTGGAGCCGCAGGCGCCCGATTCGCTCGGCGCGTGGGGCTTCTTCAACACGGCGTTCGAGTCCAAGGAGTACATGGAGCCCTACGTCGCGGAGCAGGTGGCACGCGAACTGTTGGCCAAGGACCCCAAGGTGGCCGCAGCCTTCAACGAGAAGCTCGCGAGCGACCCCGAGTTTGCCGCCAACCCGCAGGCGCGGTTGGATTTCTTCTACCGCCTGTCACCCTCGTGGGATGAAAGGCTGAACCTGTACCCGGTGTATCGCGTCGCCGCGCGTCCGTGACTGACGCCAGCGGGCTCGTCATTCCGATTGCGAGCCCGCTCCAACGGCTACCCACGCCAAGTCCGAGTTTGACACCGACTCGAGCTTGAACGTCTTGGCCGACGCGGCCATCCGCGTCAGTGCCTGCGCAAGCGGCATCGGGGGCTTGGTGTCGCCCTTCTTTACTTTGTGGAAGCGGACCGGGTTGATACGTGCGACCACGTAGTTGCGCAGGTACGGGGATTTGAAGCCGCGTGCCTGCAGCGCCGCGATGAGCTTCTTGACCTCGTTATCGATTTCCAGCAATCGGGCGGCAAAGCCCTCCCGTTCGCGCAGGCTGACCGGCAGCGTCCGCTCGCTGAAGCGGTCCACTTTCTTCAGCAGCGCACTGTAGGCGCCGCCCGCGAAGCGCGAAGACTTCTCGTACACGATACCGAGCGTCAGAAGGTCCGCGGATTCGAACTCCGCCGTGAATTGCGACTCCTTCGAAGTTGCCTGCTGTTTTGCCAGGCTGCGGGCCATGCGAATGACCTCGAGGCTCCGATCGCGCAAGTTGTGGGCCTTCTCGGTGTTGAGGGCGAGAATGCGATAGGCAAGTTTGTCATCGGGCGAGATCAACGCGGTGATCTGCTTCAGCCCGAGCACCTTCGCCGCCGCCAGACGGTGCCGGCCGTTGGGTGTCCACAGACGCCCATCGTCGCCGCGTACCACAATGAGCGGATCCAGAAACGCTGCGGTCTCGTCAATCTTCAATGCCAGCCGCTTCGCATGCGTAGGGGACAGATCGCGCTGGAAAGGCGTTGGCTGCACAGCACTCAGGGGCAGTGACGCGAGCATCAGAGGCCGCCCTCCGAGCGGCTCGCGGTACGCGCCAATAGGTGCGCCTCCCGCGCTTCGCACCAAAGCTGCGACCTCACCGACCTCCGGGCTGTCCATTGCGATCGCAACGTCCGCTGCGTCCAGGCCCCGGGCACTGCGGCCAGGTGCCAGCTTCCCGCGCTGCCGTTTGGTTTTGGCGCCTTTGGCCGCGCCCTTCTTGCCGCCTCGGCCAGCTTCGCCGGCGGTGCTCTTCGCTTTTCGAGTTGCCATCGCCCGATTATCTCTGCCTGCCCCGGCAAGCGCCATATGCGAAAATGCCCGGCTCTGCCATGAATACCCGCCTCGAAACAACCAGCCGCGCCGGACCCCTTCCAGCGCAACGAATCGACGCTGCTGGACACGCTCACGTTGATCAGCGGGCGGTGCTCGCGCTCGCCTTGCCCCTGATGGCGAATGCGGCAATCCAAATCATCCTGAACCTGACAGATATGTGGTTCATAGGCCATATCTCCACGGCCGCATTGGCGGGAGTCGCCGCCGTGCAATGGTTGGTTCTGGTGGCCGTGTTGATTCTTGGCGGGGTCGCTTCGGCCGTGCAGACGATTGCCGCACAATCTTTCGGTGCGCGCCGCTACGTGCGCGCATCCCAAGCAGTGTGGATTGCTTTGTGGGCCACGCTCGGCGCCACACCGCTGTTTGTGGCGGCCGGTGCCTCGGGTCACCTGATGCTCGCGCCTTTCGGCCTCAAACCCGAGATCGAGCTGCTGGCCACATCGTTCTGGTTCCCGCGTGTTGGAGGCGCGGCGTTCGGGGTTGCCGCCTGGGGCATGCTCGGGTTTTTCAACGCGATCGGCCGCCCGCGCATCACACTGCTCATCACTGTCGCGACCACGCTGGCCAATGTGCTGTTCAACGACGTATTCATCTTCCATCTCGGTTGGGGAGTTGCGGGATCCGGGTGGGCAACGACCGTTGCGCAGGCGCTGGGTCTTCTACTGTGTATCGTGATCTTCGTGCAGCCGCCCTACCGGCAGAAGTTCAAATCGCACCTGACCTGGAAGCTGCACTGGCCACAGCTGCGCGAGCAGTTGAAGTTGGGCTTACCGAGTGGCCTGTTGCCGGCGGCCGACCTGCTCGGCACTTCCATCTTCCAGATGATGCAGGTTCGCCTGGGCACGGTGGACGGAGCGGCCACGCAGATGGCCATGATGCTGACATCGGTCGCGTACATGCCCGGCTTTGGCATCGCGCAGGCGGGAACCACTCTCGTCGGCCAGTCCATTGGCGCAGGCAACCGCGACTGGGGAATGCGCCTGGGGTCGCGAATCATCGTGATGGCGGCTCTCTACATGGGCGGCATCGGAGTTCTACTGGCGATCGCAGGACCGGTGCTCTTGCCGTTGTTCGCTCAAGCCGGTGATGCCGAGGCGTTGTCCGCGGTCGCGCTTGGCGAACAGCTGCTGTGGCTCGCCGCCATCTACCAGGCGTTCGATGGACTCAATATGGGCAGCAGCCTGTGCCTGCGGGGTGCCGGGGATGTCGTGGTACCGGCTGCCCTGGTGATACCGGTCTCCTGGATCATATTCGTGCCCCTGGCACACTCTTTGACCTTCACGCCCGAGCAGGGCTGGGTGCATTTCCTGCCGCAGTTCGGCTACGGGGCCATCGGTGGCTGGGCGGCCCTGGTCGTCTATGTAATGCTTCTGGGTACGACGATGTGCCTACGCTGGCGCTCGGGTGCATGGCAGCGAATCAAGCTCTGATATTGTTGCAGCTGGAGCCCAAGCGGCCGGCGAAAGCCCCCGGAAAGGTTTAGTAATGTCGATGGTTCGCGCCCGAGAAATCACACTGGCCGCCTATATTCTGATGGCACTGGGCCTGGTGGCGCTGGGCGGGTGCGGCAGCTTGGGAAGGCTCGACCCCAACCCGGACCACCCGGCCGATCTGTCGGGCAGCTGGATCCTGGATCATGCCGCCAGCGATGATCCGAAGCCGGTGCTCGAGAAATTGCGGCCGAAGCCCATCAAGCAGCGCTGGGACATGCCCCCCGATGACGGTCTGGAAGAGGACGGCCCTCCGGAGGGTGGTGGACAACAGGGTGGGGGGCAGCAGGGCGGCCGATCGCGCCGGGGTGGATCGCAGGGACAACCCCAGATCGTCTATCGCAACAACAACGATGCCTACACACACTCCACGGTCATGAAGATGTTGCAGGCGGATCTGGCGCGCGCGGAGAGCCTCACGATCCGCCAGGCGCCCGATCAATTCACGCTCGACTACGGCAGTGCCGTGCGGAGCTTTACGCCTGGAGTCGTCAGTGTTGTCTCAGCTGCCTGGGGTGTGGCGGATCAAAGCTCCGGCTGGAAAGGCCGGGAGTACGTCATTCACGTCAAGCCGCAGATGGGCGTGGCCAGTGTTGAATCGTTCAGCCTCGCGGATGATGGCAAACACCTGGTGGAGGAGCTGCGTCTGGGCGGCGGCGAGTTTCCGGGAGTGAAGCTGAAACGCATCTACACCCGCGCCGATCATCCGATACCGCGGGAAGCGCCTACGAATGACTGAGGTGCTCGAGCACCGCTCCTACGCGGTGATCGTCCGCCGGATTCAGTCGTAACAACCGGTCGGCCGTGGCCATCGCGGCGCTACGGTTTCCACCGCCGAGTTGCTGCTGGAACAAACGGAACAGGCCGCGCAACGCCGCGCGGTTTTCCTCGCTGCTCCAGGGCAGAAGGATCTCGCCTGCGTCGCGGCATGTAACCTCGACCAGCTCGGCGCTGCGTGTCAGCAGAGGGTTGAGTAGAAGTGCGTCGACCCAGGGAGATTGCGCCTGCGAGTGCCTGCCGACCGCGGTTGCCAGGTCATCCAGAATATCCAGGCTGTCGAAGGCTTGCGGGTGCTGATGCAGGAAGTCACACCACTGTGTTTCGATGTCTGGCTCCCACACGCGATCCCCGCCAAAGGGCTGATCCTGGGCGGAGAATGGCTTGGCCAATGGGAACAGGTCATGCCACAGCTGTTGAATCTGCAGCAGCTCCGGCGCCGCTGCGAGGGCAAAGCACGCCGCTGTGCCTGTTGGTATCAAGCGGTGGCGCACCGGTTCACGGTCGGCAACCCGCAGCAGCCAGTCACGCAGCCGTCCGCCCGCTCCCTGTACCTTGTATGTAACCGGGTCGAGCGGATTGACGGACATCCGGGTCAGGAATTCGATCCGCGGATCATCTTCGTTGACTCCGTGGCTGGCGAGAGTGTCGGCCCACTCGCGCGCGCGTTGCTTGGCTTCGTCCATGCGATGACCGGCAACGAGTAACTCCACTTCCAGTACGCAGATCTCATCCGCTTGCGGGTTGTCGTGTTGCGCATTCCGGAATGCACTCCAGGCGCCGTCGCTGTCCCCGCGATCCATGTAAATGGTGGCGAGTCTTTGCCACGCTTCGCCGCGCAATGGCGAACGCGGCGCTCGTTCCGTCGTTTCCCGTAACAGTTTGAGTTTCCGGCGCGCTCCATCGGTGGACATGCCATACGCCTCACACAGAAGGTGAAGGAGGATGGCAGTGTCCTCGTCATGATAACGCTCGGGCGCTGCGAGCCTGGGCTCGAGTGCCGCGATCACCTCGGCGCTGCGGCGCATATCGAGAAGATGAGCCGCAAACTCGATGAGCGCGGCGCGCGGAATCCGACTGCTCGACAGCAGCTCATCGCGCTGCGCCTGCGGTATGTTGGCCAGTACATAAGGCCACAGCACCTCCTGTGTCAGAGGCGGGATGACCGGGATGGAAAGGCAGCACTCGTGGAATTTCTTTCCCGACCCGCACGGGCAAGGATCGTTACGCCCCGGTTCCGGCATCGCCTTGCGTTTCAGGCGCGCGGGACTCACGGGCAGCGCGCAATGGACCAACCCGTTCCAGACGGCGCGTGCCCATGCGAAGGCCACGGCGCGTCCGAGGTTGGTATCGCTATGCAGAGGTGAATCGGGCGCGGCGTAATTGAGCAGCCGCTCGCGCACCCAGCCGAGAAAGTCGGCGGGGTCCGCGGCCCGCAGGGCGATCCCGACTGAGTCGGGAATCAGCCGTTGGAACTCGAGGAGCCGGGGCGCTGCATTTTCCGAGTCCATGGTATTGTCATGGCCTTACGGCCCCTCCTCCTGCGCAGGCATCCGCCTGCTCGCCGTCGGTCCGGGGCATTCCCTCGCGGAATGCCCGCTCGTCGCATGCGACGAGCCCCCACGGGGATCGCGCAAGCGCGACCCCGTCCATGTAGCGGCGCGCGACGCGCACCGTTCAGAGCCCGGTCTCCTACCCTCGCGAAGCCGCCGCCTTCGAAGCCAAGCTCTCGATCTGTGCCCAATCGCGCGCGGCAAGTGCATCAGCCGGGCTGAGCCACGAGCCACCCGCGCACAGCACGTTAGGCAGCTCGAGATACGATCTGACAGTGTCCTGCGAAATGCCGCCCGTTGGACAGAAGCGCGCGTCCGGAAACGGGCCCGCGAATGACTTGAGCATCGCGATGCCGCCAGCGGCTCCGGCCGGAAAGAACTTGAAGCACCGGTAACCCGCGGCGATGCCATCCATCAGCTCCGATGCGGTTGCAACGGCGGGCAGATAGGGGATGGCCGATGTGCGGCCCGCTTCCAACAGCGCCGCCGTCGAGCCGGGCGAGATTGCGAACGCCGCCCCGGCTTTGGCCGCCGCCTGCAGATCCGAAACGGACAGCACCGTACCCGCACCCACGCGGATGTCAGGTTCCGCACGGGAGATTGCTTCGATCGCCTTTAACGCTGCGGGGGTACGCAGCGTGACCTCGATGACCCGGATGCCACCACGAACAAAGGCTCGCGCCAGGTCGGCCGCGATACCCGCATCCTCGATGGTCACAACCGGCATCACCGGTGATAACCGCAGAAATTCTTCGATCCCGCCTCGTGTCATTCGTCAGCGCCTCACCGTGAAACCCACATCGCGCAGCAGATTCTGCACCTCGGCAATACCGACCAGGTTGAAGTCGCCGGGTATGGAGTGCTTCAGACAGGCTGCTGCCAATCCGAATTCAACGCAACCCTGATCATCCATCTGCGTACGCACACCGTGAAGTATGCCCGCTGCGAACGCATCTCCGCTGCCAATGCGATCGAGGATGCGGCCGATTGAGTAAGTGCGCGTGGTGTGCAATCCCTCGCGGGTCAGCAGCGCCGCTGATAAGTCGTGCTCATCCACGCTGCGCTGGATCCGGACCGTCGTAGCGATACGCTTCAAGCGGCTGAACGTTTCGAGCGCATGCGTGCCCGCGGCCCGGAACTGATCAGCCGCGGGAACGTCATCGAAGCTGCGGCCCAGGATCAAAGCAATATCCCTCTGCTCGGCAAACAGCAGATCGGCATGATCGACCAGTTCCCGCAGTATTGGGCGGGCATCGCCGTGCCAGCGCTCCCAGAGTTTCGCCCGATAGTTGCAGTCAAAAGAGACAGCGACACCTAAGGACCGTGCCGCGCGCGCGGCACGTAACGCAGCCTCCGCGGCCTGGGGACCGACGGCAGGTGTGATTCCCGAAAGATGCAGCCAGCTGACCTCAGCCAGAACCGCGTTCCAATCGATGAGCTCCGGGGGAGCCAGCGCGAAAGCTGAACCCTCGCGGTCATACAGGACCTCGGAGGGGCGGTGGCCGGCGCCCACTGTCAAAAAATACAGTCCCATGCGTCCGGGCCGGAACTGAATGAAGTCCGTCTGCACGCCGTAACGCCGCAATTCGCCGGCTGCCCCGTGCCCGAGCGCGTTGTCCGGCAGGACGCTGACCGCGCAGGCCCGGTGTCCCCATTGCGCCAATGCAACAGCGACATTGGCTTCCGCGCCACCAATATGACCGACGAAAGTCCCCGATTGGAGAAGTAGTTCACTGTGCGGCGCAGCAAGACGCAGCAATATCTCGCCGAAGCAGGCTACGCCTGCCGCTTGTGTGTGGTTATTTCGCATCATCTGTTATGCCTGAATAATCCTGTGTAACGCGAGCTTGTGGCTGTAATACAGGATTTGCTAAGTTAAATTGTTACCGGTGTCAATGAAGGGCTTTTTCCGGCACCGTCATCCCGTGCCCTGTTGCGAAATTGCACCGCCTGTCCGGCGGGCAACTGTCCCACAGGCTGATGACGGCGCGGCGAGAGTATCTCTCATCGGGGAGACGGCCTGCCACGCGCGAACAGGGAGTTCGTCCCGGGGCTGCCGCCATTACCGGTTAGCGCTACCAATTTTTCGGTCCAATCACTTTCGTGTGGGAGATATAGGGTCATGAAGACAGGTCTGAACTCGACTAGAGCTGTAGCTACGCCTCGGTACGCGGTGTCGGTCGCTGCAGCAGTGGCGGCCATCCTGGCCGCACACTCGGGCGCTGCCCGGGCGGCTGACGATGCACAGGGTCCGCAGGCGACAGCGCCCGTCGTGTCGCTTGAAGAAGTGATCGTGACGGGCTACCGCAAGAGCTTGAACGCGGCTCTCGACCTGAAGCGTGATTCGGTCGGCTCCGTGGACCAGATCGTCGCGGAAGACATCGCTGCCTTCCCTGAGCTGAACCTCGCGGAATCCATCCAGCGCATCCCTGGCGTCTCGATCCAACGTGACGCCGGCGAAGGCCGCCAGATTTCCGTCCGCGGTCTGGGTCCCCAGTTCACGCGCGTTCGCATCAATGGAATGGAATCTTCGACCAGCGTCAGCACGTCGGACGCGAACGGCGGAACAAACCGTGACCGTGCGTTCGACTTCAACGTGTTCGCTTCGGAGCTCTTCAACAACATTACCGTTCACAAGACAACGTCGGCCGACATCGACGAAGGCTCACTCGGGGCAACCGTCGACCTGCGTACGGCACGGCCTTTCGATTACAACGGCTTTACCGCGGTAGTCGGCGCCAAGGAAGACTACAACGATCTCGCTGGTACTTTGATGCCGCGCTACACCGGACTCATCAGCGATACGTTCGCCGACGGCAAGTTCGGCGCGTTGCTGTCTGTCGCATGGACGAAGCGTGCCGTTGTAGATGACGGTTCGAGCACGGTGCGTTGGCAGAATGCGAAGCAGATTCAGGCCGACCTCACCAAGCCCAATCCGGGCTCCATCGTGGACAGCCAGGCCAACCAATTCATGAAGCTCGGTGCGGGCTATACCGGTCCGAGCCTGGCTCAGTTGAATGCCGCGTTCCGTCCGCGCATACCGCGTTACGAGGAATATCATACGGATGAGGGCCGGTTGGGCATCACCAACTCGTTGCAGTTCAAGCCCACGGACAAGACGCTGATCAATTTCGATACGCTGTTCGCCGAGTTCAACCAGACGCGCGAGGAAGAGCAGCTCGAGGGTCCGAGCTTCAGCAGCACCGGCGCCACGAACGGCGGTATCAATGGTGTCACCGTCCGCTCGGCCACCATCGATAACAACAATAACCTCATTGCCGGTACCTTCGACAACGTCGACGTCCGTGCCGAGCACCGCTACGACGTCAACGATACGAAGTTCCGACAGCACGTATTGAGCTTCGAGCAGGGCATCACCGACACCCTGAAATTCAACGGGCAGGCCGGTTGGTCCCAGTCCATCCTCACCCAGCCGATGTCAACGACGCTCATTTGGGATATCTACGGCGTCAACGGGTATTCGTATGACTTCGGCACCACTGCGCTGAACAACCGTCTGCCGCTGCTGACCTATGGCAACGCGGATGTGACCAATCCGGCTGCCTGGAAGCTCACCCAGGTCCGCGAGCGCCCGGCCGATGTTTTCAACACCTTCACGAACTACCTGGGTGATTTCGAATGGACCGCCTCGGATGCGGTCAAATTGAAGGCGGGTGGCGAGTTCAAGAAGTTCGCCTTCAAGACGGATTTCATCCGCCGCCCGAACGAGTCGCTGATTCCAGCCGCTGTGGCCGCCGCCGCCGCCCAGCCCGGGACATATGGGCAGCTTGCGAGCCTGACCGGACTTGCCGACCTCCCGGCCGGCAGCGTCAAGACGTGGGCAGTTCCCGACCTCACGAAGGCTGCTTCGTTACTCGGGCTGTACGATCCGGCGGTGTTCCCGCTGGACATCACGGCCGGGCTCGGCAACAACTTCAACGTGACCGAGAAGGACACCAGCGGATTCACACAGGCTGACTGGACCACGGAGGCACTCGGCATTCCGATCCGTGGCAGCCTGGGCGTGCGCTTCGTGCACACCAATCAGGTCTCGACAGGCTATTCCACCCATAACGGTCAGATCGTCTACGCTCCGGCCGAGCACAGCTACAACGACGTTCTGCCATCGTTGAACGTGGTTGCGGAAGTCACGTCCGATTTCCAGATCCGCGCCAGCGCCGCCAAGGTCATGTCGCGTGCC
>Ga0070667_100002574_pt1 | contig 15763 bp, 13 predicted proteins | sample KBSS33metaG_FD_64659 | JGI IMG/M metagenome (GOLD analysis project Ga0070667, IMG submission 64659) | Switchgrass rhizosphere microbial communities from Kellogg Biological Station, Michigan, USA - KBS S3-3 metaG | ecosystem: Host-associated > Plants > Roots > Rhizosphere > Soil ... | reverse complement strand
TCGACAGCACCGCAATCGGAGTGTCAGTGCCCATGGAACCCAGCGCCTCGTAACCAGCGCGCGCCATAGGGTCGATGATGAAGCGCAGCTCTTCGTGCGTGTAGCCGAAGGTCTGCATCAAGCGACGGACGTCGCTTTCAGTCTCGGTCTTGTGGACGACGTCGGGCAGATCGCTGAGGTGCACAACGTTCTCGTCGAGCCACTGCTGGTAGGGACGCGCAGCCGCGAGGCCAGACTTGATCTCCTCGTCGTCAATGATGCGCCCAGCCGTGGTGTCGATCAGGAACATCTTGCCTGGCTCGAGGCGTCCCTTCTGCACAACAGTCGCAGGGTCGATATCCAGGGTGCCGACCTCCGAGGCCATGACGACGAACCCGTCATTGCAGACCCAGTACCGACTGGGGCGCAGGCCGTTGCGGTCGAGCACCGCACCGACGACGCTGCCGTCGGTGAAGACCACCGAGGCCGGTCCATCCCACGGCTCCATAAGGGCCGAGTGGTAACGGTAGAACGCCTTTCGCGCCGGATCCATGGTCGCGTGGTTCTCCCACGCCTCCGGAATCATCATCAGCACCGCGTGCGGCAGGGAGTAGCCGCCGAGGTGGAGCAGCTCTAATGCCTCGTCGAAACGCGCGGTGTCGGATGCGCCCGGCGTACAGATCGGCAGAATGCGGTCGATCTCGTCACCGAAGTGCGGCGAGGCAAGCATCGATTCGCGGGCCCGCATCCAGTTCTGGTTGCCCTGGACGGTGTTGATTTCGCCGTTGTGCGCCACAAAACGGTACGGGTGAGCAAGCGGCCAAGAGGGGAACGTGTTGGTGGAGAAGCGCGAGTGCACCAAGGCGATGGCCGAGGCGGTGCGCTGATCAGTCAGATCACCAAAGAACAGGGCGAGCTGCGGCGTGGTGAGCATGCCCTTGTAGACCAGCGTCCGTGAAGACAGGGAGGGAACGTAGACGCGCGACGCCCCGTTGCTGTCTCGTAGCTCGTGTTCAACCCGCTTGCGCACGACGAAGGCACGACGATCGAGATCTATCCCGGAGAGACCGGGAACGGTGAGAAAGAGTTGGCGGAACGTCGGCATAACTCGCCGCGCCGTCGCACCGATGTCTGCCTTGTCTGGGTCTACCGGAACATCACGCCAGCCAAGGACCGTCACACCTTCGGAATCGGCGATCTTGCCGATGGCATCGACCGACTCTGCGACGCCTGCCTCGTCCTGAGGCAAGAAGACCAGCCCGACTGCGTACGCACTGGCTGGTGGAAGATCGAAATCAACCGTAGCCCGGAACAATGCGTCCGGCACCTGAATGAGAATGCCCGCGCCGTCACCGCTGTTCGGTTCTGCTCCCGTGGCCCCACGGTGCTCAAGATTGACCAAAGAGGTGACGGCCTGCTCGACGAGACGATGACTAGCAACGCCGTTCATCTGAGCGACGAACGAGACGCCACAGGCGTCATGTTCGTTAGCTGGGTCGTACAGCCCTTGGGACCGCGGTTGTGTGGGCATATTTCTCCCTGGAAATGCAAGGTGCGCTGGACCGTCCACAGGAACACAGCCTTGAGGGCCGCGAACTTGCATAGGTGCGCAATGAATCACGCCAGGGACGCCATTGACCCCGGGAGAGCTTAGATGTGCCCTCCATGGCACGTCGAGCAGTTTCTAGGTGACATAGATCAAACCGAGATCGGTCAACCTATGGCGCCATAAAGAACCCTGTCCCAACAAGACCGGCATCACCTGTGAACAGCGGTGCCGAACGTTGCTGCTGGGACCTGCCCGACGAGCATTTGGGCGTTCGACAATTCTACCTGGCTCTGACCAGAGCTATTTCCACAAAATGACGGCGCGAATCAACCGCAAGACCGACGGGGCCGTAGGGGCGAGTATCCAGAGTCATCGCAGGGCGAGACGAATGGTGATTAGGGCCGCCAATTGGGGCCAATGACCAAAAAGATGGCCCGCCACAACGCGCCTGAGGGGTTGAGACGCATTGCGGCGGGCCAAGAACAGGAAGTCTTCGTTACGCCTATATGGCTGTGAAGTTAACTAGAGATGTACTTGATACATCTGCTACGTACTAGGTACTACGAGTGGTGTAACCGCATCCACGTCTCGCGAGGTACTACGGAAATGCTAGCACTCAGTAGTCGAGCGTAGGCCTAGCTGTGACGAGCGCCATTCACAAAACTCATGGCGGCGAGCCCGATGAGGGCGATTACGGCGAAAAATTCGCCACTGGCTGTCGTTGCGATCATCTGCGATCACTCTCCTTTCGACAACACTTACTTTAACGGTACCTCGAGTATCTGTAAAGCGAAGTACGTGTTACCTGCGCCACCTTATAGATTGCTCGTCACACCGACACCGGCAACCGGGATTTGACCAGGCCGCCGCGCGTCATAGAAGGTGGCGCAATGGCGACTGCTCAGGTGCCCGTGAGCACTGGTGAACAGCGGCAACCGCGTCTCACGGCCTTGACCACCGCTACAGATCAGGCCACCCGCCTCCCTGCGCTCCTAACCGACCCGTATTCAGGGCGGTCGGTTGCGCTGTGCTGGCTCATTACGCGGTCTCTGACCCTCACCCTGCTGGTCTGGATCGAAAACATCGTCAGCGGGGATGTCGCTTACTACGGCCGCAGTCTGCAAAGCATGTTCGCTGGCGGCGGAGTGCGGGAAACACTCCAGGAGTACCCGCTACCGGTTCTCGGGATTCTTGTTCCACAGTTCAACTTAGGTCTGTCGAACCCCACGGCGTTTGCACTGATCTTTGTGGGTTCCATGCTGGCGATCGACGCGGCCGTCACACGGATGTTCTGGGTGGCGAACGAGAGGGAACGCAGCGGGGCTGTCACGTTCTGGTTGTGGTTCCTACCTGCGCTCGGGCCGATGGCGTATTTCCGATTCGACATCCTGCCCGCCGCACTCGCCGCCGGTATCGTCTTATGGTCGATCCGCCGTCCTGCCGTCGCCGGCGTCTTCACCGCTGTCGGCGCGGCCTTGAAATTGTGGCCGGCGATACTGCTACCTATTCTGCTTGCTCGTCGCGGCGGGCGCCGAGCGCTCTTAGTCGCAGCCTTGACGACAGGTGCAGTGATCGGCGCGGTGTGTCTGTGGGTCGGCGGAGTGGGGCGGCTGAGGTCTCCCCTCAGCTGGCAAGAGGCACGGGGTCTACAGGTCGAGTCGGTGCCCGCAGTGCCATTGATGTTGCTGCGTGGTGTTCACCCCCATGGCATCTGGCACGTCCAACAGAGTCGCTATAAATCTGCCGAGATCTTCGGGCCTGGAGTGCCCTTTTTTCTGATGCTCACCACGCTGGCCACCGTGGGCACCGTTGTGTTTCTCGGCGTAGTGATCTGGCGTGCACGTGCGCTCGCCGATGTTCCGGTACAGACGATGGCATGGTTACTGCTCTCCGCCGCCATGCTCATCACGGTCACGAATAAGACGCTCAGCCCGCAGTATCTGCTGTGGCTTGCTGGACCGCTGGGCGCACTGTTGATATTCCGGCACAACAGCCACCAGGCAGGCGGGACCGCGCTACGTTCCGCGCGTTGGTTGATGGTCGCTGCCCTGCTCACCCAGTGGGTCTATCCGATCAAATATGGCACTTTGATGAACGTGCGCACCCAGACTGCTTGGGTAACGAGCGGCCTCGCCGCCCGCAACATCATCTTGGTGCTGATCACCTTCCTGGTATGCCGCGAAGCGTGGCGCCAAACCAGACCGCACGACGTGTCAACGGAGTCCGATCCTGAACTTTCGGCGCAGGCCAAGGCGTGACAGCGACCGTTACCGCCCAGCCTTTAGAAGAGAGACCGGCTGATACAGCTAGCTGGTTCGGTGTGCTGCGAGGCAGTCCCGCGTTGTTTGGGGTGACAGTCACCTGTTTACTGACCTACCTCTTACGTGGGATCAGCGAGCAGTACACGTACCAGACGACGGGTTTTGACCTTGGCATCTTTGACCAGGCCGTCCGCGCCTACGCCCATTTCAAGGCGCCCATGGTCGCGCTCAAAGGCCCCGGGTACGACGTCCTAGGCGATCACTTCCATCCGATCCTGGTCACCCTGGCGCCGCTGTACTGGATATGGGACAGCCCGTACATGCTGGTCATCGCCCAGGCCTTTCTTATTGCGGCCTCCATTCCGGTGGTCTACCGCTTCGCGCTGCGACGTATGAGTAGCAAGCTGGCCCTACTGATCAGCACTATCTACGCACTTGGCTGGCCCGTCCAGGCATTGATTGATTTCGACTTCCACGAGATTGCTTTCGCGACGCCCTTCCTTGCTTTTGCGTTAGATGCCTTAGATCGACGGGACGACCGATCGTTGCTGATCTGGTCGCTGTTGCTGCTCACCGTTCGAGAAGACATGGGCGTCATCGTGGCCCTTCTCGGCCTGCTACGGCTGGCGGGCAAGGGAGCACAAGGTAAGGGAGCATCAGGTAAGAGGGGCGCTGGTCGGTGGCTGGCGGGGCATGAGTGCGCCGTCGCTCTGGTCCTAATCGGCGCAGTGGCCTACCTCGTGATCACGTCGTGGATCATTCCGCACTTCGCTAGTGGGCATCAGTTTGCCTACGGCAGCCAATACGACTCGTTGGGCAACAGCGTCGGCGAGGCACTCGGCAATATCGTCCGACACCCACTGAAAGCCGCCGAGCTACTAGTAAGTCCAGATATCAAGCTAAGGACCCTTCGGTATCTTCTTGTTCCGCTGGCGTTCATACCGCTCCGTTCTCGCTATTCACTTTTGGTCCTACCGTTACTCGCCGAACGTTTTTTTAACTCGCGCAGCAACCTTTGGGGACAACACTTTCATTACAACGCCCTGCCATGGTTGATCCTTGTCCTCGCGATGGTCGACGGCGCTCACCGCCTTGGCCTCTTCCGACCCACCTTGTGGGCAGGACGTGGGCGTAAGGCACTTGCCATTTGGCTAGTGGCATTTCCGTTGCTTCTTATCGTCGATCCGTCACCAGACGGCCCCATCCCCTTCACCAAGGGACGTGACGGCGTTTTGCCTCATATTGACGCGCATGTACGAGCCGAGATGGCGGTGGTGAAACAGATACCGGCAAGCACCTGCGTCGAGGTAGCTAATGCTCTAGTGCCACATCTGACGATGAGAAATTATGTGTCTCTTGCCAATACACAGAATTGGACGGCAGACTTCATCGCGCTTGATATGTCAGCCAAAGATGTCGGTGGAAATCCTCCGGCAGCCACACCACAGTCTGTTTATGAAGAAGCGACTACGCGTGGTTACCAGGTGGTCTACCGAGCGGAGGCACTGGTGTTGTTGCGCTCTAGTAAATACTCCGGGCCGACACGTCTATGCACACCACTGGCGTACGGCAATTCGTTAAGGTAGAAGCTCGGGAGGATATGCAAGGAGGCTTTGCAGGCCATGGAAGACACTGTTTCTTCTTCGGGTTCGGTACCGGCGAGTGAATGGACCCCGAACGAAGGTTCCACTTCTCAGGAAAGCGAGAACAGCCGGGAGTCACTAGGCGAGGCGGTCGACGCGCTGCGCTTTATGATTCTCGCTATTCAACGTTTCCGGCAGGCATTGGCCGAACATTTCAATCTCGGGTTGTCAGAGACCATCGCAATGACGAATCTGACCTCCACAGAACCGCTCACCGCTCGGGAACTTGCCGAACGGGTCGGACTGACGCCGAGCACGATCACTTCCCTGGTAGATCGGCTGGAACGTGACGGCATGGTGATTCGTGTGCCCCATGAGACCGACCGACGCAAAACCAATGTGACCCTCACCGAGTACGGCACATCCGCGTTGGCGTATGCCCGACAGTGGCTAACCGCCGTCTTCTCTGATCTCAGCCCTTCTCAATTGGGGGATGCGACGGCGATGCTGAACCACCTTGCGGTATCGATGGAGGAGCAGGCGGGCGCGATCGGACGCGGCGAGCTGCCTCAAGATCTCAGCTGAGCTTGTCGAGCTTGGCGTAACGAAGAACCAACCACTTCTGGCCGGCGCTTCCGAAGTCGATCTGGACCTGAGTGTTCTCACCCGTGCCTCGGGTGTCGACTACTCGGCCGAGTCCCCAGCCATCGTGACTCACTCGGTCCCCCACAACCAGGTCGAGGATGGGACGGTTTCCGACTCCGCCCTTCAAGCCACCTGAAGCTAGCCTCGAGCTGGCTAAGCCCGCTTGAGCGGAGGGTTGAGAAGTTCGCGAAGAACGCGGGTTCGCCCGGTAGCCGTGGTCGCTGTAACTACTTGAGCTGCTCTGGAATGCGTCGGCGTACTCCGAACGATCATCGTCGGCGGTATGACTGCCACCGGCGAACGGCCGACGATTGACCGCACCGCTCCAGCTGAGCAATTCGGGCGGAATCTCTTCTAGGAACCGGGAGGGCGCGTTCCACTGCGGAGCGCCCCAGGAGCTACGACTGAGTGCACGACTCACAAACAAACGTTGGCGCGCACGTGTGATGCCGACGTAGGCCAGTCTGCGTTCTTCGGCTAGTTCGTTGTTATCGCTCAATGCACGCATGTGCGGAAAGATGCTTTCTTCCATCCCGGTGAGGAAAACAGCCGGAAATTCAAGGCCTTTCGCGGTGTGCAACGTCATCAATGTCACTACACCCCCCTGGCCATCTGGGTCAGGAATGGCGTCGGCATCAGCCACCAAGGAGACCTGCTCCAAGAACGCTTCTAGCGTCGCAGGCTCCTCCGCTTCGGCGCGTTGTTCAGCAAACTCCTTGGCCACGCTGACCAATTCGTGCAAGTTGTCGACTCGTCCCTCATCCTGCGGGTCAGTGCTGGCTTGGAGCTCGCGGAGGTAACCAGTGCGATCCAGCACTGACTCGATCACCTCACTAGGCGGCGATGCCACAGCGATGGTGCGCAGCTCAGCGAGGATCGCGGCAAACTCGCTAAGGGCATTCGCGGAGCGGGTGTTGATTGCGGGTATCTCCTGAAGACGGTCCAGCGCTGCGCCAAAGGAGACGCCGCTTCGGTCGGCGAATGCGGCAACGAGTTCCTCTGAACGTTCACCGATACCGCGACGTGGCGTATTGATGATCCTGCGGAGGCTTACCGAGTCGTCGGCGTTGACCAGAACCCGCAGATAGGCGAGGACATCGCGGACTTCCTTACGTTCGTAAAAGCGCACGCCACCGACAACCTTGTACGGCATCCCCACACGAATGAAGACCTCTTCAAAGACGCGAGACTGTGCATTCGTACGGTAAAAAACAGCGACATCGCTAAAACGTATGTCGGCGGTGGTGCTGAGTTCGACGATGCGCTGGACGACCCACGCCGCCTCGTCGTGCTGGTTCTCCGCCACATATCCCTGGATCTTCTCTCCCGGCCCCGCGTCGGACCACAGGTTCTTGGGGCGACGGTTCGGGTTACGGGCGATGACTGCATTCGCCGCGCTGAGAATCGTCTGGGTAGAGCGATAGTTCTGTTCTAGTAGGACGGTCCGGGCGGCGGGATAGTCACGTTCAAACTCTTCGATGTTGCGGATCGTTGCACCGCGAAACGCATAGATCGATTGGTCGGCGTCACCGACGACGACCAGTTCGCCCGAAGGCAGGTCATCCACCGGCTGGGTCAGTTCGCGGACAAGGACATACTGGGCATGGTTGGTGTCCTGGTACTCATCGACAAGAACGTGCCGGAACCGGCGACGATACTTCGCCGCCACGTCCGCGTTCGTCTGTAGTAGACCAACGGTAGACATGATCAGGTCGTCGAAATCGAGGGCGTGTGCCTGGGTGAGGCGCAGCTGATAGCGCTCATATACCTCAGCGAGGACCTTCTCCGCGGCCGTGCTTGCCCGTTCGTTCCATTGCTGTGGGGTGATGAGTTCGTTCTTGAGATTGCTGATCTGCTCAGCCAACGAACGTGGTGTGTACCTCTTGGGATCCAGATCTAGTTCACGGCCGACAGTCGTCATCAGCCGCCGAGAATCGTCGGCGTCGTAGATGGAGTAGGAGGATTTCAGGTCGAGGTACTTGGCTTCGGCACGAAGGATACGCACGCACATTGAGTGAAACGTGCTGATCCAGATCGCACGGGCCCTGTTGCCGACTAGGGCCGCGACACGCTCCTTCATTTCGCCTGCAGCCTTGTTGGTGAACGTAATCGCAAGGATCTGCGAAGGGGCAACATCGCGCGCCGCCAAAAGGTACGCAACCCGGTTCGTCAGTACCCGGGTCTTGCCTGAACCGGCACCGGCGACGATGAGTAACGGACCGCCACTGTGGACGACAGCCTGCCGCTGCTGCGGATTAAGACCCGTGAGGAGGGCCTCCACCGGATCGGCGGCGGTACCGCCCGCAGGAGCCGGTTGCACCGCCGATATACCGACGGCAAGCGTAGGTTCGGGAGCTGGGGTCAAGGCAGACGGTTCGATCATGTCGTCGTCTAGGGTACGGGCGAGCAGTGACAAGTTGCGGGCGGTCAGAGCAGGCTCTCGAGAGGCGGCGGCGCGCGCTGGGACCTTCTGCTGACCCGCAAAAGGCAGGCGAACTGTCACCGTGACCCGAACACGGACGATGCCACTCCGTCCGTCCACCGCGACGTCAGCACTACAAGTGGCAAGTGCAGCGGAATTCAGAATGGCGACCCGGTTCGCCGCCGCGCAAACCCCCTCGTCGTCAATACCGATTCGCTCCGCTCCGGCGAGCGCTGCCAGATCCGCCGCGGACTGTGCATGGTGACGGGCAGCGGTGGCCTCGCCAGACACGAACGCGACAGCACCAAGCAGCGCAACGAGTGAAGCGAACACCAGGACCCAGAGTGTTGCCGAACCACGCTCACCCCGGCGCACGTGTCGGCTCCCGAACAGCTACGGATTTCCCGCTCACCGTAATTGCTGGAATGTGCAGTCCGGCTGGCCGAACGTTGGCATCGACCACGGCGGTGACCATGTCGCCTTGCTCCCACAGTTGCAGCCGAGCGCCGGGGAACGCCTGCATCACCGCGCGCCGAGCACCGAGCTGGTCGCCGCGGGCCGCAAGTCGAACAGCCTCACGTGCGGCGTCCTGCGCACGGGTCTGCGCCTGCACAACCGCGATGCAGGCCGCCGCGAACCCGGCGCAGAGCACCAGGATCGGCAGCGCGATCGCGAGTTCAGCGGTGACCATGCCCGACTCGTTAGCATGGCGACGACAGCGATTCATGCCTCGAACTGCGCAGCGCAGTTCCATTAGATGGAGTGCAACGCGGAGATGATCATGTCGCGCAAGGCATTCTGCACGGCGCCGCTGCTGACAACCTTGTATAGACCGACCGCAAAGGCCACTGCCGCAATGGTGCCCACGGCGTATTCAGCCGTGGTCATCCCCGAGTCAGCCATGAGGCGAGCGCGGGAGACGATGCGTTTGAGGAGTTTCATACAGCTAGCCAAGCCGAAACAGAGCATCCCCATAGTTGCCCAACACCTAACTGTGGACAACGTATCCGCCTCTGGATAACCAACGAAGGTTGGACAGTCAGGCGGGCCAGTCGTAACGAACGAAGGGGTTCAAGATCTGTCTGCCCCACAACTGGGCCCGTTCGACCTCGGTGAGTTGCGCGATATCTGCGGCCTCTAACCACTGCTCTTTAATGATCGTCAGCTGCGCCTCGATAATCTCTCGGGCCTCTTGTCTGTCCAGGAGGTACTCGGCGGCCGCGTCCATACATACCCGTAGCTGACTAGCACGTTCACCGTTACGACCGATCGCCATCGCCTGGGCCGCCTCTTGTCCTGAGCGCGGCTGCGGGCAGAGATCGTAGGCAGGCGTAAGCGTTAACTGCTGACCGTCCCAGAATGCGGCGTGATTGCGGGCATGGTCATCAATGTTGCCGATGCATACGTTGAAGACGATGCGAGAGAACAATTCACGCAGCGTCGCTGCGGGATGCACGAAACTTGCCCGTATTTTGTCAGCGAACTCTGGGTAGGTCGCATACCGGGCGGCCATCTCGTCGAGCCCGAGCAGCGTCAGCGCCGAAACCAGCAGACGACGCTCGCCAGAGACGGCGGTGCGGTCGAAGCGCTCGATCAGTAGCACGTCTCGACCAAGCGATTGGATTATGCGGCTGTTCGCAACATTCAGCCCTACCCGGCGAGCAAGTTCCATGCCGACGGCCTCAGCCTTAACGACCGGGTACGCATCACTGGTTGAGGACAGTTTGGCGATCAGCGCCTGTCCGCCATCGGAGATCAGTACTTTCGGACGTGCCCCGCCGATTGACGTGCCGCGCAGCAATGCGTTCGCGACAGGCTCGCTGAGTGTCATACCTTGCTCTAGCATCTGGGCCGCCTGCTGCAACTCCTCTAGCGGAGCGGTCTCAGTTCGCGGTGCATATTCCGTCGCGCTGCTCTGAAAGTCCAGGCCGCCGATCCGGTCGGAGCCGGACTCCAGTAGATAGGTCAGCGCATCGAGTTCGCCCGGATCACTGTCGCGATAGAGATGGCCCCCGCTTCGAGCAAGGATTACCCGTTGCCCCCAGGCATCAGGACCGGCGTCGCGGATGCACGAGGCGATTCTCAACCCGTGCGGCGGCTCAATCCGGCCAGACCGAAGAGGCAGCTCAGGCGTATACAGCGAAATAGCGTCATCGCGTGCGAGGTAGCTACGTCCATAGTTGAAGGTAACGATCGATCCATCGGCCTCCAGCCGACCTGCTACAACCGGTGTGATCGCACTCGGCAGCCACACCCATACATACACCTCGCGAGGTTGACGGTCAGAAATCGTCATTGACTGCTTTGCGGCCGTGATAGACGCGGCTCGGCAACAGAGCGAGGGTGTCCCTGCCCTGACGAGCGAGCACAGTGAGTTCCGAACCCTCCACACCGAACAGTCGGATACCGAGCATCGTGGCCGCCTCGAATGCGACGCCCATAGCGACCGTCGGACTGCCGTGCTCAAGGTTGGTGACCGTCCGGGGGGAAATGCCGACCCGTTCGCCAAGTTCAGCGGCAGTCCAGCCACGTTCTCTACGTGCCAGGGCAATCTGGTTGCCTAACACACGCGCCGCATCGAGCGTTTGGGGCGTGAATGTACGCATCTTCTGAGCCATAGCGACACCTTGAATAGCAATAGAACATCAGTATGTAATATTTACTGTACTTCTATTTCTGAATTCAGCAAGGGCTATAGGCGTAGAGCACCAGCAACGCCGAGTCGCTCCAGACTACTTATGGCAGCTGGGCCATCAGGCTTGGAGCTGCGCCGCAATTCGATCGCGATTGCCACGGATGTCGACGGTGGCGGGGTGATCTGGCCCCAAGAGTGCTTCAAGGTCCGCCGCAGCTTGTTCGAGCAGCGGAAGGGCATCGACCGCGCGACCGGTGGCGTTCAGCAGCATCGCGAGGTTGTTGCGGATGGTGGCCGTATCGGGATGGGTCGCTCCACGGTCGGCTTCGATGATTGCCAGCGCTTCACGAAACATCGGCTCGGCTTCTTCAGGTCGTCCACCGAAACGGACAGTCGCAGCTAACCCGTTAAGCGTCATCGCGATCTCATAGTCGTCACCGAGTTCAGACCAAATAGATAGCGCTCGGCGGTAGGAGCGTTCTGCCTCATCCCAGCGTTCGAGTGCCTCAAGGATTGCCGCGAGAGCTGCCTCGTCAGCGGCGATGCCTCTGGGATCCGGACAGGACGTTTCACGGATTGCCAGGCCACGTCGGGCCAGCGGTTCGGCCTCGTTCGGTAGGCCGCGAGAATGGGCAAGCCCACCGAGATTGTGGAGTAACGCGGCCAGTAGCTCTGAGTCCTCGTCGGCAATCTGCTCAGCCACCGGGAGGGCGAGCGCATAGGCAGCTTCGGCGTCGTCGAAAAGGCCCGCGAATTTGCAGGCCACGCCTAGCCGGTTGTATGCCTCCGCCGCCTCGACGGAGTGCGGCCCACATTCGCGGGCCGCACCCTCTGCGTCGCGCCGCAGCAGCGGCACCGCCTCGAAATATTCGCCTGCCTCTACGAGCGCCCACGGATCGGCGTCAGAGGCAGACATACGTTAGCGGTCTTAGCGGGTCTGGCGAACGACGTTGTGGTTCAACGTGAAGACCCCACGGGTCTGGCGATCCTCATTGTGGTTGAGGGCCTTAAGACCGCGGGTGTAGCGGGACTCGGAGTGATTCAGCACAATTGCGCCGCGCACCTGACGCGACTCGCTGTGATTCGTCGTAGGCACGCCACGTGTCACGCGGCCTTCAGCCTGCACGCCCGGCGCGTCGACGGGCTGAGCAACAGCAGCAGCGGTACCGGGCTTCTTCGGGGTGATCGTGGCCATCCGTCTGACACTCCTACGACTTAGTTAGACATTCCGATAACTTATCGCGAAACAATCTCATGCTGCCCTCCTACACGCAAGTCCCTACCCTTGCTTGCACTTAACGGAGTATGGCCCGCAAAATGCGGGCCATACTCTACGTCGCGGCACCCATCGTGGCGCCTCTTAAAGCCAGTCTCGCGCTTAGCGCGTCTGACGCGACTCGTTGTGGTTAACCGTGATCAGGCCACGGACCTGGCGCGACTCGTTGTGGTTAACAACCGTCAGGCCGCGGGTCTGGCGCGACTCAGTCTGCACAGCTGACGTCTGACCCGGCTTAACAGCGGCGGGCTTCTTAGGGGTGATCTTGGCCATCTGTTTTGGCACACTCCTCGTTAGTTTGGTATTCGGATTAGCTTGCCGGGAAAGAATCTCACGCCTTCCTAACACGCGCAATCCCCACATGATGGGGAGTAATGCCCATGGACATATCGGACGCTTACGTGCCAGGATGGCGAGCGCTGTGTACGGTACTTAGGTGCTGCACGGACTGACCGCTCGTCTCGCAGCAAATCCGGGGCCTAGTGGGTCTAGCTCAAACACCGCCGCCAGCCAGGACGACGCTCCGTTTTGTCCGGAATTAAGGCCAGGCACCGAGATCGCGGTCTTCGCCACACGCTGGGGAAATCGCACCGCAATAGCGCATCACCGGAGAGCTGGCTGCTACATCCGGTTAAGTGGCGCTCAGGCAGACGCCGCGCAACTCCTCGACGGCACTCGCAGCTTCGCCGCCGTCGAGGCCACCATGGACAGCGTCGCCGAAGAGGACAAATTAAACACTGACGACCTCGCCGACTTGGTCGAGATCCTGCAGGGCGCAGGGCTGCTCACCACGGGCGTCACCGACACATACGCCCTCCTGAAAGACAAGTTGATGCGCGCAGATCAGCGGGTCTCGCATCGCCTATGGGCATGGCTGCGAAAGCAGACGATCCCCATCAGCCGGGCCGACGAATTAGTCGCCGCTGTCTACCGTCGTGCCGGCGGTGTGCTGTTCAGCCGGTGGTTGAACCTGCTCGCATCAGCAGTGATCCTCTGTGGCCTCATTGCCTTTGCCACCCTCAGCGTGAGCGGAAAATACTCTCTCGTCCCAGCCTCACCCCTCGCCGCCGGCGAACTAACCGGCATGCTGTTGCTCGTACTGGTGTTCCACGAGATGGGGCATGCGCTCGCGATCCGTCATGCTGGGCGGCGGGTCAACAGCGCGGGATTCCAGCTCTACTTGGGACACCCCTGTTTCTTCATCGACTCAAGCGACCTGCTGCTCGCTCCCGCCAAAGCACGTGCGATCAACGCCGCGGCAGGGGTCTACGTCGAAGCGATCATCGCCGGCGTCGCCTCCCTTGATGTCTGGCTCGGCGGCAGCCATGCCTTGCTCTATCAACTTGCCGCCCTCGCGTACTTCAATATCGCCCTCAACCTCATACCGTTCATCGAGCTCGACGGGTATTGGCTGCTCAGCGACCTGTTGGATATTCCGCGGCTGCGGCCCCGCGCTTTCGCCGTGGTGCTGCACGAGATACCCGCCCGGCTCCGCCGTCGCCGTGCTGCACTGACTCGCACTGAGTGGGGTTTCGCGCTCTTCGGTATCGCCTCGGTGCTGGTTACTGCGGTTGCCTTGGTGATGGCCTGGATGCTGTGGTGGCCAATCCTGAAACGCCTCGGCCACGGCCTGTGGAGTAGCGGCATAGCCGGACAAACAGCCCTACTCTTGCTGGTAATTCTCGCCCTCGTCCCGCTTCTACATAAACTTGGCGACGCGCGGCGCAGTAGTGGCCAACGTCTTGTGAACATCCGCAACGACCTACAGTTCCGACTGCAGAGCCGTTGGCGAGTTGAGGCAGCGGAAAGCATCGGCGGCCTCGACTTGGCCAGCAACCTCAACGACGATGACCTCTCCGACATCGCCGGTCGGGTCACGCGTCGCAAGGTACACGCCGGTGACCTTATATATGGGCGGGGCGACAACGCCGACGCCTTTTACGTCGTCAGACGAGGCACCTTCGTCACGATAGAAACAGACACAGCGGGCATCGAGCAGGCAGCACGCAGGCTCGGGCCTGGCGACTACTTCGGCGAAGGCGAACTCGTGGCTCTTCGCCCACGTACAACGACCATACGAGCCGACTCAGCAAGCGAAATCTTCGTCCTCGACCAGGCAACGTTTCAACGCCTCCTCGCGCCGGAGCTGGCACGCGAATTCTCTTCCGCGGGCGACTCCCCTGAGGAGATCCTCGCGTTGGAACCGTTTAAGCAGCTGTCGAGGGAGGCCGCCATGAGACTTCTCCAATGCGGAAGCTGGCTCAATGCCGGGCCGTATGAAGTCGTCACTGCTTACGGTGACGCCGATGACTTACCGCGGGACGGCATGTATTACGTGCTCTCCTCAGGGCAGGCCGAGGTCCTCGCCCAGACGCAGGGGCAAGAGGAGTGCGTAGCCGTCCTGCGTTCGGGAGATAGTTTCGACGAGACGGCATCGCCATATGAGACAGTCGCCCTTTACACCCGCACGCCCGCACGCTTCTTCTGTATCGACGCGACGACAGCGCACGACGTTCTTGGCCAGCACTATGAAGAGACAGGCACGCACTGATGATCTGCTGGTTCTGCAAGATCTCCGCCGTAGGCAGTTGCCGCTTCTGCGGTCGAGGGCTATGCGAAGACCACGTCCGCACCCAGCCGTTCGTGATGACTCTGGACCGCTCCAGCACAGGCGTCAGCCGTGCCCTCGTGGTTGAAGATGCGCTCTATTGCGGTAGCTGCGGTCCTCGACCGGAGCCTGTCGAGTTACCCGAACTCGACACATAGCTCTGCGTGCCGCCCACTGCCGTCCCTGCTCCACTCCCGTCCCTGCTCTGCCGAAAACCGGACCGCACTCGTCGTCGATAATTTCTTCCCATTTCAATTTGACGAGCAAAAGTTTCCAAGGAAACCTTATAGATGTCGCGGGGGCGACAAGCGAAAGCGAAAGTCCCGAGGGGCCCGCTAGATGGGGATCTAGCGAGGACGGGACTGCGCAGGAGAACAACGGCCTGAGGTCGTCGGTCGGACGCTAGGGGTTCTGATCGCTGACCACCGCCGAGTCGGCCAATCGATCGAACGCTTGGGGTTTCGATCGGCTGGCAGCAATGAGCTGGCTACCGCGCCGTGAACCGCGATGACGGATATGCTTTCGTTCGGCGTCTCGCCACAAGATGAAGATCTAGTGCCGGGCGCGCCAAGAAGGCAGCCGTGAAAGTTCCGCGCCTATCTCACTTTCACGGATTGTCGAATGAAAGTTAATAAGTTGCTGTGAGCAGTGCCCTTTGACGTGCCCAGTTCCCAAGAAAAGTCGGAACGTCATGGGAGGGTCCTGCGTGGCCAGGCTGTCTTGCGAGCACGTGAGGGCGGTAAACAATGGTGCCGAACGAGCATGGCCCCTCTGAGAATGGTCCCCAGCGCTCTCGGTTGCGTCG
>Ga0070667_100002564_pt1 | contig 15784 bp, 24 predicted proteins | sample KBSS33metaG_FD_64659 | JGI IMG/M metagenome (GOLD analysis project Ga0070667, IMG submission 64659) | Switchgrass rhizosphere microbial communities from Kellogg Biological Station, Michigan, USA - KBS S3-3 metaG | ecosystem: Host-associated > Plants > Roots > Rhizosphere > Soil ... | reverse complement strand
TCATCCCGGCGATCCGGTAGATCGCGACGCCGACGGCCAGGGCGATCCCGTAGCGGATCGCGTGCCGACCGACTTCGGACTCAAGCGTGAAATTAGCGCGCAACCGGGACTTCGTCCGGGCCCAGTCCCAGCCGCTCTCGTTGTCGGAGTCGCGGTCGTGGAGAAGCCAGATGATCGCTGCCCAGGTCGCCTGCATCAGCCCCCCGGCGGCCCCGTAGAAGAGAGCCGGAAGGGTGTCGTGGACCGGCAGGAAGAGACCTTGACCGAGCATCAGCGCCACCGAGCAGGCGAACCCGGCGAAGGCAAGGCGCAGCGTGTCGGCGAAGCAATAGGCGGAGGCGGCGGCCATCAGCCCCATCGCGACCACCGCCGCCGGGGCCCATTGGCTGCTGAGCACGCCCAGAGCAGCCGCGATGCCGACGAACGGCGCCGTCCCCAGCTGCCAGAGGGCGCGCGGGCCGGCCGGGGCATCGAGCCCGGTGAAGGAGCAGACCAGGGCGCCGGTGGCGATCGCGCCACGCGAGGGCCAGTCCAAGGCGAACTCGAAGATCAGCGCGACCGCGACCGGCACCGCGACCAGGGCGCCACGGCGCAGCGCCGGGCCGGGCGCGGCGGGCCCGATCGACAGGAGCGGCGAAGCGCGCAGCCGCCGCATCTGCCCCGAGGCGTTGTAGAGCCGGGACGTCCTCTGGGCGGGCATCGCGGAGAAGTATCCTTGGGGGTCGTGATCCTTGCCGACATAGGCGGTAACCCCGCGGCCGGGGTCGGCATCCTCGCCGCGCTCGCGGCCGGCCTCGTCTCCTTCCTCTCCCCCTGCGTGCTGCCGCTCGTCCCCGGCTACCTCTCGGCGGTCACCGGCGTCTCCGCCGCCGAGCTCGAGGACGCCGACTGGCGCCGCGTCCTCGGTCCCAGCCTGATCTTCGTCGCCAGCTTCTCGACGATATTCATCCTGCTCGGGCTGACCGCGACCGGCCTCGGCTCGTTCCTCTCCGACAACAAACCGCTGCTGACCAAGATCTCCGGTTGGCTGATCATCGCGATGGGCGTGCTCTTCGTCAGCTCGCTCTTCATCACGCGCCTGAATAAAGAGTGGCACGTGGACGCGCTGCTCTCGCGGGCGGGCAAAGGCGGCCCGATCATCGCCGGCGCCGCCTTCGCGATCGCCTGGACGCCCTGCATCGGCCCGACCCTCGGCGCGATCCTCTCCGCCGCCGCCGCCTCGGGCTCAGCCGGCCGCGGGGCCTTCCTCCTGGCGGTCTACTCGGCCGGCCTCGCGATCCCCTTCCTCGCCACCGCCCTCGCCTTCTCCCGGATGACCACCGCCTTCACCGTGATCAAGCGCCACTACCAGGCGATCGTCGCCGTCGGCGGCCTCATCTTGATCGTGATGGGCGTCCTGATCGTCACCGGCGAATTCAAACAGCTGAACATCGAAGCGCAGAACTGGCTCTCGAGCCTGGGGCTGGACTTCTGGAACGAGGTCTGACCTAGTTCTGGACGGGCTCGACCGTGACGAGCTCTTTGCCGACCGCCTCGGTGATCTCGAGGCCGTCGTCCTCGAGGTCGCGGGAGCAGACGATGCGGAAGCGCCCGGTGCCGATCTCACCGTCAGGGACGACCGGGAGGCCGCGGATCGAATCCCAGCCGAGGCGCTCGACCTCGAACGGGTTCATCCGCACCTCCGCCGCCGGGAAGGGGCAGTTGGCGTTGTGCTGGTCGATCGCCTTGGAGATCGCCTCGAGGTTCTTCGACTCGGGGGAAGCCATGTCTCAAGGATAAAGAGCGAGCAGATCGTCCGCCCCGATCCCGCGCCAGCTTCCCCACGCGCCCTCGATCGCGAAGCGGGCGAACCACGATTCGCTGAACCACCCGCCGTCGCGCTGGGCCTTCACCGCGTCCTGGTGGATGCCGGGGGCATAGGCGAAGGCGGTCGCGTGGGCGGTGTCACGCCAGAGGGAAAGCGTGCCGCTGTCGAGGCGCGCGAGGTCATCGAAGAAGCCGTCGGACCAGAGGCGGCCCTCGGCGCCCTCCAGCGCCCGCATCACCGGGCCGTCGGCGACGAAGAAGCGCGCCGCCTTGCTCGGACGGGTGCGCGAGTGGGTGATCAGGGCGACCGGGCCGGGGCGCGGTTCGGAGCGCTCGCCGCCGAGTGGGTCCGCCCCGCCCCACTCGCCGAAGCTCTGCACCGGGCGCATGGTCAGCGCCAGGTGCTCGCGGGCGGCGTCCCAACGGTGCAGCGGGCCGGCGCGGAAGCGCTCAAGCGCCGCCTCGTCCCGCCACAGGGCGAAGAAGTAGGCGACCGTCATCTGCGGGACCGGGACCGGCATCGAGCGCAGCCGCATCCCGAGAAGCAAGCGGGCGAAGATCGCGTCGCTGCGCCGGCCCGCGCGCCGCGCCGCCAATGCCTCGTACTCCGCCACGCCGAGCGGGAACCGGGCCAGGTCGAGCGAGGCGATCACGCCGATTTCCTACAGATCGGGCTCATTTATCTGAGCAACGGAAACGGGAAACCCAAAGGCTTGAAGCTGCCGCGCAGCGGTCCTGAGACTGACGACGCTGAAGAACGGCAGCGTCAAGGGCGTGTCCCGATCGCTGCGAGTGATGACGGCGAAGGTAATAGCCGTATTTTTAGTGTCAGGCGTCCCAGCAGGAAGCACATCGGCAAATTCGTTGCCTGCTTTAGCGGCAACCGCCCTCGCCTTTTCTCGAAATTCTCCGTCCATCAAGAGACGCTCAGCGCTGTTGACGCCCTGCGTGAAGAGATGGCTCAGCGTTGAGGAGCTTCCTCTCGCCTTCACATGAATTAGTCGGCAATCGCGCGTCAGCACATCGCAAATCTCCATCTTGTCCGGGCCGCCGTCATAAACGAGCTTCTTGTCAAGGCAAAGTGCATCCAAAACGCCCGCAGCCTTTTCGTTGTATTCCCCCTCATCGGTTCCTGCGTCGGCTTCCGGGAGCTGATCGAACGAGTCCAGGCTCTCAACGTCTTTTTCGACTCGTTCCCGAAATCCCAGGTCAACCCTGAACCAGTCGCCCGCCGACAGAATGAAGAGGTGGCCGTCCATTTCAGTCTGAAAGACGACGCAGCGATATACAGTCCACCTCGCGAGACTTTCAGAGGATGAGGAGGAAATCGCCTCGACGCGGTCCGCCTTTAGTCGCTCGACGGTGATTTCCTCCGGATCGTCGAAGCTATCGAGATACGACCGGATACTCGGATCACTTTCGCCTTCCCCGTCCTCGTAGTCCACGGTTGAGATTCTGAAGCCGTCGAGCTCGAGCCAATCAATGGTTTCAGGAGCCGCCAGATGGACATCGGTTATCTCGCGCTCCTGCAACATCCCGACTAGAGATTCCTCGAGTTCCCGTATTTTGGGCGCCTTGCGCTCGGGTCGCAGGTAATCGATGAACTCGAAGTTCTCTTTGTAGGCGTCATCTTCGTAGGCACTCAAGAGACGTTTCGCCAGTTTCGGAATCTCAGGGAGTGCTAGTCGGGTGTGAATTCCCAGCGCGTCCGAGCCCGTAAGACTGTGTGCAAGCGACTCGTCTTTCGGTTTGCCCGTCATCGCACGAAGCAGTTCTCTACTTGGATCGAGGCCGAATGCAGCGAACGCGGAGCCTTTGCTTACGTCTCGCTGGGTATGCACGGTGGTGTCGTCAACCGTCTTCGCGTCGACACTCCGGAGTTGGTCAGGGGCGACAGTGTTGAGCACTACTCTCAGTCCAAAGTCCTGAACAACGACTTCTGGGTCCAGAAGGTGCCGCCCGTGACCGAACGTGAGCGCAAAGCTTCTGTTTTTGGCCCGAAACAGCACCACTGCCGACGCTGAGGCGACAGAGAGTTTGTCGAGTCCCCCGCTCACGTGAGGATCGAGATACTTGCGCCACTTCGGCGAGGTCGCTGGCCTCGAATACGTGAATAGCGTATCCCGACGTTTGCTGAATGCAGGGACGCGGTGGCCCTCCAGCTTCTCGAATTCTCTAAACGCTTCTTTCGTCTTCGTTCCTTCTTTTAGGAGCGTGAGAGTGATCTTCTGAAGTGGCGACTTTTTCGGCATTTATGACTCCTTCTTCTCGGTACGTAGACGGTATTTTCGGCCGTCAACCTTCCCGCACGTAGGACCGCAAGGGAACTTGCCGAAGAAGATGAAGTGAGCACCAATCGCCTGGAGGCATTTTCGGACGGCGTCTTCGCGATCGCGATCACGCTGCTGGTCCTCGACATCCATGTGCCGCCGACCGGAGAGGGCGGCCTCGGGCACGAGCTCCTGGCCCAGTGGCCGACCTACGCCGCCTACGTGATCTCGTTCCTCACGATCGGGATCATCTGGATCAACCACCACGCCGCCTTCAGCCGCCTGCGCTCGGTCGACCACTCGATCCTGATCCTGAACCTCCTCTTGCTGATGAGCGTCGGGATCCTCCCCTTCACCACCTCGCTGATGGCGGAGTATCTGAAGGAGGACAGTGGCGAGAGCCTCGCGGCGGCGGTGTACGGCGCCTCCTTCCTGCTGATGGGAGCCATCTTCGTGATGGTCAACCGCCAGATCCTCTTCCGTCGACCGCGGCTGCTGAAGGAGCCGATCGACCCCGCGTCGGCGCGCGGCATCCTCAAATTCGCGGCGCTGGGGCAGATCCCCTACGCCCTCGCGGTCGTCCTCGCCTTCGTCTCCCCTTACATCACGCTGGGGATCTGCGCCGCCTGCGCGATCTACTACGCGCTGCCCGTCGCCTCGGGCGGCCCGTCCGACCACTCCGACGCCAGCATCGCGTAGAGCACCGCGTCCTCATAACGGCCGCGGATCAGCTTCGCCTCGAGCAGCAGGGCCTCCTCGCGGAAGCCAAGCCGCTCCGGGATCGCCCGGCTGCGCGCGTTGTCGACGACGACCTCGATGATCACCCGGTGCAGCTCCCAGACCCCGAAGGCGTGGTCGAGGAGCGCCCGCACGGCGGCGCTCATCAGGCCGCGACCGACCACGTCGGCAGCGAGCCAGTAGCCGATCGAGGTCGAGCGGTTGATCCAGTCGATGCCGTGGAAGCCGGCTGCGCCGACGATCCGCCCGTCGAGCACGATCGCGCCCTCGAAACCGTCGTTCGCCTCGATCTGGACGCGTTTGCGATCCAGGTAGGCGACGCTGTCCTCGAAGCCGTGCGATTCCGCCCACGGCAGCCAGGGCGCCAGGTGCTCGCGGTTGGCCACGATCGCCTCGGTCAGCTCCCCCGCGTCCAAGGCCCGGAAGGGGCGCAGGACGGCACCGGGCGCGATCGGCAACGGCACGATCCGTTCCATGGCGGGATTCTGGCCGATCGGCCGGCAAGCTAGGGAGATGAAGACGCTGCCGGGCGAACTCCGTCTCGAAGACGACCAGGTGGTCCTCCGCGACTGGCGCGACGAGGACGCCCCGGCGCTGGAGCCGGTCTGCGGTGAGTGGGACGTCTGCGCCTTCACCTCCGTGCCGTGGTCCTATTCGGAGGCCGAGGCGCTGGGGTGGATCGAACGACAGCGCGACAAACGCGCCGCCGGGACCGTGCTGGCGCTGACGATCCAGGGTCGGGACGACGACCGCGCGCTCGGCAACGTGAACCTCGCCCGCCTCGACGACAGTGGCAGCGAGGCGGCGATCGGCTACTGGCTCGTCCCCGAGGGGCGCGGCCGCGGCCTCGCCACCGCCGCGGCGTCCCTGCTGATCGACTGGGCCCTGCACGAGCACGGCCTCGAGCGCATCGAGTTCGCGATCCTGCCGGAGAACCTCGCTTCCCGACGAGTAGCCGAACGCCTTGGCGCCACCCCCGAGGGCATCCGCGAGCGCAGCCACGAAGCCGAAGGCCGCACCTGGGACATGACGATCTGGCCCCTCACCCGCTGACCACGATGTTGACGGGCCGAAAACCGCTGATATAGAGCGGTTTTCGGCCCGTCAACCGCGAAGGACGGCGCGGAGTGTCTCTGCGGCGCGCTCGACGGCCGCGGGGGCGGGAAGCTCGCCGCGGTCGAACATCGCGGCCTGGAGGTCCGGCCCACGCTGGCTCGGGTCGGTGGACGCCTCGACCGGCTGCACTACCCAGTGGATGTGGCCGGGGACGCCCTCGGCGTGGGACCAGAGGCAGAGGTAGACCTGCTCGGGGTCGAAGGCCTCGGTGACGGCTGCCGCGACCCGTCGCAGCAACGGCCCGAGCTCGGCCGCCTCGTTCTCGTCGAGATCGGCGACGTGGAGGACGTGGCGCTTCGGCTTCACGATCAGAGTCCCGACCCCGAGCGGACCGACGCAGTGCTCGCCACCCAACGCGGCGTCTCGTCGATCCGCCCCCCGGGACAAGGCAAGCGGCCTGCGGTCAGGTCGCAGGCGAGGCACCCGCGCTGATCGCTCACCACGCTCACCGCAACGCGAGGAGGTCGGCGTGGAGCTCGGCGGTGGCGGCGATCAGGAGGGAATCGGAGGCGAGGGTCCATGGGGCGCCTTCGACATCGGTGACGGTCGCGCCGGACTCGCGGGCGAGGAGGACGCCGGCGGTGGTGTGGATGGCGGTGACGTAGAAGCAGGCGTAAGCGGAGACGCGGCCGGCGGCGGCGTACGCGGCGGAGATGGTGCTGCTGAGGGCGTGGAGGTCCCAGCGGTTCGCGCGGACCACGGCGGCAAAGAAGTCCGCGGCGGCCTCGCGGCGGGGGCCGGTCGGCTTGCCGTCCTCGACGATCACCATGTCGTTCGAGGTGTCGGCGCGGAGGCGACGGGCGCCGCCGTCACGGCCGAGCGCCCAGGTACCGCCGCCGGTCCAGGCGACCAGGATCTCGTCGGTCGAGGGATCACCGACGACCGCGAGCACGGGCTCGCCGTCGCGGACGAGTGCCAGGTTCACGCACCAGAGCGGGATGCCGGAGGCGTAGTTGCGGGTCCCGCAGATCGGGTCGAGCATCCAATGCTCGCCCTGGGCCGTCGCCTCCCCTCCCCGCTCCTCGCCGACGACCTCGATGCCGAGCGCGTCGCCGAGAAGCGCACGGATGTGGTCCTCGACCCGGACGTCGGCCGCGGTGACGATGTCGCGGCCGGCCTTGGTCGTGACCTCGTCGGCGCCCGTCCCTCCGACGGCGAGGTCGAGCGCCTCGGCGACGGCCCGGATCGCCGGCTCCGCCTCCGCGGCCGGCGCGCCCATCACGGCGGCGTCCCAGGCGAACATCAGCCCTCGTCGAAGCGCCCGCGCACCCAGGCCTCGATGTCCTCGTTGGCGGCCCGCGCCATCGCGATCGGGAAGCCGAGGAAGCCGTGGCCGCACTCGGGATAGACGCGGAGGTCGACCTCTCCGCCGGCCCCCGAGAGGCGCATCGCCATCAGCAAGGTGTCCTCCAGGACCGGATCCAGGGCCCCGATCGTGAGCAAGGCCGGCGGTAGATCATGAAGGTCACCGAAGAGCGGTGAGATGTCGGGATCAGTGCGGTCCTCGACACCACCGACGTAGGCCTGGAGGTAGTACTCGTCGGCGAACCGGCGCGCGGCGGGCGTCTGCAGGCTGAGGTCGAAGGCGCCGTACTGGAGTGCCGCGCCGACGAAGGGCTCGAGCAGGCCCTTTTCGCGGAGGCGCAGCAGCGTGGTCATCGCCAGGTTCGCGCCCGCCGAGCCGCCACCGACGACGAGGCGCGAGGTTCCGAAGCGCTCCTCGGCTACCTCCAGCAACCACAGCGCCGCCGTCTCGCAGTCGTCCGGCGCGGCTGGCCAAGGGTTCTCCGGCGCGAGCCGATAATCGACGCTGACCACCGCGACCCCGGCGGCGTCCGCCAACTGCCGGTTGCGGAAGTCGCTCCGCTCGGCCCGGCTCATGTAGAAGCCGCCGCCGTGGATCTCCAGGTAGACGCCGCGCGCGGACCCGTCCCGGGGATTCGTCACCCGCACCGGCACCTGGTGACCGCCCGCCTCGGCGAGCACCTCTTCCGCCGGCGGTCCGTCCGGCGTCGGCCTCACCGACAGCCCGGTGCGGTGCGCCTCCAGCCCCTCCGGGGTGCTCGGGTCGACTTCGGTGTAAGTGTTCTTCGCCCCCGCCGCGGCGGCACTGAACTCCCGCGCCTCCTCGACGTAGGCGGCCAGCTTCGGGTCGATCAGCTGCTCCAGCCCGACCTCCATCAGGCGTTCTCCGCCCCGACCGACCAGCAACGAGCGATGAAGCGGACCTCGTCGCCATTGACGAACGGCTGGTAAGCGGCACGCGCCACGCGGAGGACCTCGGTGCGCTTGGCGTCGTCGGCCTCGCGCAGCGCCGAGCCGATCGGCCCGATCCGCGCCAGATAGCGAGAGAGGTCCGACTCCGGGAAGGCGCAGGGGATGTCGACCGGCTCGACCTCGACCCCCTCCCACCCGGCACCGCCAAGGACATCGAGAAGCCTTGCCTTCTCGGCGAACGCGAACGGACCGGGCTCGCCCGGCTCGCGCGGTGGCAGCTCAGGCAGCAGATCGGCGGCCGCCCGGGCGCCGGTCGTCAGGAAGGGGTTCTCCTCCGGCGAGCGCCAGCAGACGAAGCGCAGCCCGCCCCCGGACGCGATCGCCCCGCGCAGCCGGGCGAAGGCGGCGACCGGATCGTCGAAGAACATCACCCCGAAGCGGGAGACGAGCAGGTCGAACTCACCCTCCTCGAACGAGTGCTCCGCCGCGTCGGCGAGCAGGAACCGGGGCGGGTGATCCTCGTAGGCGACCCGTTCTCTGGCGGCCGCGACCATCGGCCCCGAGATGTCGACGCCGGTGCAGCTCGCCTCAGGGCCGAGCCGCCGCGCGATCGCCATCGTCGTCGCGCCGACCCCGCAGCCGACGTCGAGGACGCGCTGCGCCCCGCGCTCGGCCGCCACGTCGGCCAGCATCTCCGCGATCCCGGCGAACATCCCGTCGAGGACCGGCTGCATCGCCACCCAGGCGTCCCCGCCCGCCCCGTTCCAGAAATCTCTCTGCTCGTCGCTCATCGGCGAGCGAAGCTATCACGCGAACGTGCGTTCGCTCCGCCGCGCATCCCGGTACCTTTGAGATGTGTCGATCGCAGGCTGGAAGCGCACGATTGCGCACCTCGACATGGACACATCTGAGCCTGGGTAGCTCTAAGCGGCTAAGTTAGCCGCGTGAACGGACGCCACCGTCCCAAGGATCTGCCGTTCGACGGCTACATCCGCGTCTCCGATACCCGAGGGCGAGAGGAGACGCTGGTCTCTCCCGAGCAACAGGCGGAGGCGATCAATGGTTGGTCCGAGCGTACCGGCTTCCCGGTCCGCATCTGCGAACCCGAGTTAGACCGGTCGGGGACGGTCATGCAGCGGCCGATCTTCGACGAATGCATGGAGCGGGCACGCAACGACGAATCGGCGGGAATCGTCGTCTACAAATCCGGACGTTTCGCCAGGAACACTCTCGGCGCCCTCTCGATGCTGGCCGAACTTGCCAAGCATGGAGCCACCTTCGCTTCCGCGATGGAGCCCGATCTCGACTACACGACCCCGTCCGGCATGGCCTTCCTGCAGATGCTCTTCGTCTTCGAAGAGTTCTGGGGGGCCAACATCAAAGAGGGCTGGTACGTCACCCAGGCGGGCGCCATCTCCAAGGGCAAGATGATCTCGCCCTACACCTACTTCGGCTACGACTACACGGCCGACGGGAAGCTGGTGCCGAACGAGTGGAAGGATGCGGCCCATGAGGTCTTCACCCGTCGTGGCGAGGGCGAGAGTTGGGGCGCGATAGCCGACTGGCTGAACGAGATCGGCGCCCCCTTTCCCATCCCGCGGAAACTCGACCGCGGCGAAGAGAGCAAGCTGAGGACCGCCACCGAATGGACCGGCCTCGCCGTCTCGCGGATGGTCGGCAAACGGGTGTACCTGGGCGAGGTCGGGCGCTTTGTGAAACAGGACGTGGACGGGCGAGGCCCTTCCGTCAACACCGACGCCCACCCCGCGATCGTCACGCCGAAGGAGTTCGACGCCGCACAGGCCGACCCGACCATCGCTTGGGGCGGCGTGCAGGATGGAGCCGAGCCGTGGCTACTTCAAGGCTTCGTCCGCTGCGCCGGCTGCCGCTACTCCCTGTCCCTCGGTCGGAGTGCGAAAGGTGACGCGATGCTCCGCTGCCGGGTCAAGCACGCGAGCGGCCGGTGCCAGGAACCGGCGGGAATCAAGGCCGAGACCCTGACCGACTACGTGCAGGGGCTCATCCTCGAGGCCTTGGATGGCACGCTCCAGCTGGTCCCCGATTCACGCGAGCGAGAGCGCCTGCGCGAGGAAATGGTGATCGTGCGCGGGGAATACGACGAACTGCGCCACGACACCGACGCCCGCCGGCGCCTCGGCCATGACGACTGGCTCGACATGCTCGCCTCCTTCAAAGCCCGGGTCGACGAATTGGAGAAGCTGCTCGACCAGGCCGAGGCCCAGTTCGGTGCCGTCGAGGAGGGGCCGACGAGAGACGCCTATCTGGCGATGCCGGTCGAGAAACAGCGTCGGGTGATGGCCGGCTTCATCGATTGCGTGATGGTGCGCAGATCAAGGGGCCGAGGGAGGAACGTCGACCGCGTCGAGACCCGGACCCGCATCCTCTGGCGCGGTGAAGCTCCCGACGACCTTCCCCGGAAGAGACGCGCCAACGAGATCCGCAGCTTCACCTTTGGGGACGAAGACGACATCGAACCCGGGGTGCTCCGCCCTCAGGACAGCACGTAGCGCCTCGTAGCCGGAGCGACGAGCTGCTGCGGTCATGGGCTTCTGTCCGGAGCGTGGGTCCATCAGCTAACCGAACTCCCCCGCCCCTAGCCTCATGCCTCTCCTTTGTTCTGCCCTGCCGCCGATCTCGGTGGCCAGATATCGATGGGTAGCGGCTGCCAATCGTCGGGTGGTGAACCGATTGCGGCGAGGACGCGCGCCTGCAAGCTCAGGAGGCCGCAGGGACAATCGGGATCGGGCGGGTAGCGGTCCGGATGCTCGCAGCGCCAGGAGTCGTGCTGGGCGTATTCCATCGCTTCCCAGAGCAGCCGACGCTCGATGTCCGGCTCCGTGAGAGCAGCGACGAAACGCTCGTCCTCGTCATCCCAGATGACCTGATCGCTCACGACGCCTCCTCTTGAGGGAAGGCGGCGGCTACAGCTGCTCCGAGAACTTCACGAGCGTAGGAGAGCGTCTTGTCGGAGTCCACATACGGCGAGTCCTCCTCCATCGCGCCCCACGCAGCTTCAACCGCCTCGTCCGAAAGCAGCCGCTCTCTTATGACCTGTAGAGGCAGATACGTTTCAGACCGACGAAACAGGCCCGCATGGTCGGGGACGACGTGGAGCGCCGACTTCTCGAAGCGAGCGGAGCGATAAAGCTCGACCTCCGGCCAGTCCTTGTTCTCGGTGTCAGGCTCAGGCATCGTCGTCGTCTCCCTCGTAGTCGGGGTTCAGGGCGTACGACGCGCTAGCTTCAAGCTGCTCCGTCGTGAGATGCGGGCCGGGGCCATAGCCGCGGCTGGCGGGGCCGAGCGAAGCTGAGTGGACGGCGCCCCAGACCTCGATCACGTCGCCCTCCTTTTCGCCGCTGACCTCGGTCCGCAGCTTGACGATGCTCGGCTGGCCCATCGCATCGAGAATGAAGTCAGACTCAGAATCGAACTCGCTCAGGTAGGGCCGAAGCTCGCCGCCCTCCACCATGTCGTCCGCGTAGAACGATGGAAGCTCGATGGTCAGGAACAGGTGCGTCGGAGTCTCGTCGCTCACTTCCCTACCTCGCTTTCGATAGCTGCTGCCACGTAGTCGACGGCGGGGCGGCCGGGATGGCCCTCTTGCGGGTAGCGGGTGATCTGGATCAGGAGCTTTTCGGCCGTCGCCAGCCGCTCCCGCTCTTCGTCACCGAGTGGGACTGAGGGGACCTGCTGGGCCACGTGCTGCCGAAGTTCGCCTACCGCTTCGGCAGCCTCCGTCAGGTTCGATTCGGCCTCTCTGATCCGCGCCTCGTCGGGGGCGAGCGAGAGCGTGAGGGCAGCCCGCGCCCGCCCGACCGTGGACGCCAGGTCGTGGAGGATCTTCTCCAACTGCTGCTGCCCTGAGGGGACCTGGGGTTGGTCTGTAGGCCTGCGCATGACGGCATCGAAGCTGTCCATGAGGGGAGCCATGAGATCCACATCCGAGGGATCGAGCGCAGCGCGGAGTTTGGCGAAGAGGCGCGTCCGTACTTCGTGGCCGTACGGCTCCGAGGTTTCGTGGCGGAGCGCTTCCTTCTCGACCTCGTCCAGCGTGATCGTGACCGTGCCGCTCATCGGGATGCCTCCGTCAGTCTCATCTCGCTGATGTGGTCGAAGCGGCCGTACGGAGCATCGACGGGTTGCACGTCATAGAACTCCTCGCCGTCCGGCTCTTCGGGGTGGTGGATTCCGTCGACCACGCCCTCGCAGATGAAGCGCTCCTCCTCGGTCCAGACGTTCACCTTCTGGCCCATTTCGAAAACCGTCTCGCCGGTCATCGCTCCTCCTTCGACTCCGTAGTGGAGACGGGGTTGCAGTCGGTGCCGTACTGCTCCGGGAAGATTGCTTCGTGAAGCTTCGAGAGCGCCGCGCGCGTCGCCCGGATCTCGTCGGACTCTGGGTTAGGTGAGGATCGGACCGTCTGCATGAACTCCCGCATCGCGGCCTTCTCCCGGGCCTCTGGGGTCTCCCCCGTGCCGTCCTCCTGCAACGCCTCCAACTCTTCGGTGGCCTTCCTGATGGTGTCGAAGTCCTGCTGGTCGGCAAGTTGTTTTGCGGTCTGGGGCCTTGCCGAGGACTCGGCCTCGTCTACCTGGGTCGGGATGGGTTTACCGCGTGCCTCAAGACGGCCGCCGTCTGGCAGGTTGTGCGGACAGGTGACGCACGGCGGCGAACCGACAAACGCCTCTGCCTGGGCCGCTGGCTTCTTTCCGGTGCCCCGACAGATCTCGCACCGAATGGTCGTGAAGCCGCCCTCATAGGTGCAGGTGTAGCCCGCTCCCCCACAACGCTGGCAGACCTCCTCCTCTACTTCCAAATCCTTGGACAGATTTGGATCGGCTTGGACTTGGGGCTGCTGGGTGAGGGTGGCGAGGTTGTCTGCAGCATTCGCGAGGGCGGCCTTCGCATGGCTGCGAGAAGATTCGAGAGGACCGGACTGACGCACGGCCCAGGCGGCGGGCTGGATGAATCGCTCGCTTCTCAGCGCCCCCTCGACCTCCCGTAACGTCTCCTGTCGAAGGGCCGGATGGGCGGCGGCGAGGATCGCAAGCACTTCGTTCCGTTTGACGGCGAAGTTCCCCCATGAGACGTGATCCACCGCAGCCATGACGGCCGCCTCTGGGATCAGGGCCTGCTCCTGCTGGCGGTCAGGCTGGTTCATGGGTTGGTCTCCTCGGTCGGGTCGGGCAGCGGCGGAAGACCGGCGCTCTCGCGTAGGTCGGCGACGAATTCGGCATCGAGATGAAGCCCGGCGTCTTCGATGAGGTCGACGAAATGGCCGAAGTAGATCGCCGCAGTCACATCCCGGCGGACGTAGGTGCACTTGACGGGCCCGTGAGTGTGGATGCGCTTCGTGCACTTCTCGCGGGTTTCGTCGATGTCGATGGTCTGGCCGTCCAGCTTGCGTCCGCATGCCGGGCAGCGCCAGGTCTCGATGTTCTCCGGGAAGAGCGCCAGAACCTCGGCGCGCGTCTTCCCGGCCCAAGCAGCTTTCGGCTGTTCCTGTAGCTCAGCCACGGCTCGACTCCTCTCCCGGCTGGTCGGTCTCATGGCATGCGGAAAGCACCGAGTCGAGAACGGTCTCCGAGTCTCGGTCCTCGCCTTCGATCAGGCCGCGCACGTAGTTGGCGAAGCGCTTTTCGCCCTCCGAGATCCCCGCCTCGACGGCGCGCCCGAACGAATCGGCGAGTCCCTTTACGTCGCTCATCGGCTCTCCTCCTGGGGCTGGTCGGTCTCTTTCTCTGAGAGTGCGGCGAAAGCTGCGGCGATCTCGGCGCGAGCCTCCGCCAGTGGCTTGCAACTCTCGTAGAGCTTCAGGCTCTCTTCCGCCATGCCGCTGACCATCAGGAATTTCATGTGGCCGTCGATGGCGCGTTCTGCATGCCGTGCGCCGTTCGTCAACGCCTCCAACCGCTCCCTCTCCCCTTCGGCTCCCTTCTGTTCGTAGTGGGTGGCGAAGCTGTTCAGCAGGTCGACGCGCCAATTGGAGCCGTCCGGAATCAACATGAACCACTTGCGATATTCGGCGCGCCAGACTTCGATGTCTCCTCCGTTGCGCGCCATCTCCAACGCGGTGGGGAGATCGACTCCCTCCGTGGTGACCGAACCTCTCGGCTGCACTGGATGGACGAAGCGGATGGTCCCCTCCGTCCGCTTCCGGACGGCCTCCGAGAGGTAGGTGGTGTCTTGTTGCTCGGTGCTCATTGGAATCGGCCTCCTCGCCACGACTTCGCGCCGCAGCGCTCGCAGGTTTCAAGCCCCGAGAACCTGCCGTTGATCGTCAGCGCCACGGGGTCGTGCCCGCCTCGCAGCCAGCAGAGGATCGCCTTAACTCGCATCGCGGGACTCCTCTCGGTTGGGTTCGTCGGCGAGGGAACGCAGGTATTCGGCGGCGAAGCTGTAAGCGAGGGAGCGCCCCTGCTCGATTTCGGCTGCGGCGATATGGGATACCTCGTCGTCGGAGGTCTCGGCCTTACCTCGTAGCCGTCGCTCGACCTCCTCGGCCTGGTCGGCAAGCTCTTCGAACTTCTGGATCGCCGCCTCCCGCTCGGCCTTCTCCTTCTGTAGCCGTTCACGCTCGACTTTGATCTGGAAAGCGTTGGCGTCTGCGCGAGCCGTCTCCTGCTTGCGGCGCTCCCTCGCCGTCGCCGCCTTTTCCTTCTCTCTTTCCATCGCGTCGAGAGAAACGACGGTGACCGGCTCCGAGAAATACTCTTCGGGGTCCAGAGAATCGGGGTGCGGGTGCCAGTGGGCGGTTCGCTCGCCGATGTCCTCGCCGCATCTTGGACACGCCCATATGGTCCAAGTCCGCTCGGTGTCAGAGGCCTTCTGCTCGGGCATGGCTAGCTCTCCTCTTTGGCTTCTGGCGCCGAGATGACCATCACGCCGGAGCGCTTGGACCCGGCCGGAGCGGAGTGCTTCTGCCCCGACATGTCCGGGAAGCTGGCGAAGTCTTCGGCGAGGTCATCGAATGCGTCCTCGATAAGAGGCGTGTCGGTCCACTCACAGCCGAAGCAGGAGGCGTAGACGCGCCCGTTGTCGAAGGCGTAGGCAAAGTCGGTCGTGCCCGAGTCCTCCCACGGCCACGGCCAACCCATGCTCGGCTCCGTACCGTCCTCCCGCTCACCGATGTAGCCGACGACCAACTCCCGATACTTGTTCTCCTTCGTTGCCCGCAGGATCGCCCCGCTGATGCCCTCTGGGTAGCCATCCCAAGCGATCGACCCCAGCCACTCGGCCTCGGTGCCACGCCCTACGTAGAAGTCGGCTCTAGTTCCCATTACTCATTCCTCCTCGTCGCCTTTTCGTTTCTGTTCTCGAAGGTCATGCGGCAGGGGTCCTCTGCGTCTGCTGGTTCTGGGAGTGACCGAAGGGAGGAAGCGGGACCGTCTCCGAGATGTAGCGGACGTTCGCCATCGACAGGAGGCACGGGAATTCCTCGGTGGGCAGGAGGAAGCTGGGCCGCCCCTTCACCGAATCGAGGAAGTGCTTCGGCCCCCGGAATTCGAAGGTGCTGCCGTCCGCCCAGACGACCTTGTAGTTGACGTGGTCCGGGTTCATGCCGCCGCACTCCTTTCACGCTCTTCGCGTCTCTCGACCGGCATCAGCGCCCGATA